>SDBV01011616.1_pt1 | contig 11388 bp, 10 predicted proteins | sample 2277081 | NCBI WGS metagenome assembly SDBV01 (sample SAMN10402039, study PRJNA504765) | marine sediment metagenome | isolation source: marine sediment core GS10_PC15, 223 cmbsf | place: Arctic Ocean: Southern Knipovich Ridge | collected 2010
CGAGGACCGGTGGCCGATCCGAGCCCGAGCTGCTCGATCACGGCGACTCCAACCTCATAGTTGGCCTCTCCGATAGCCACACCACAATGCATGACAAACTCCTCCGGCGGGCTTCCCGTCACGTCGCTGAGGCGATCGATCCCCCGCTGGAGAATCCCAGCTACGATTCCTCTCCACCCGGCATGCAGCAGGGCCACGCCGCCTGTCGGGGGATGTGCCAAGTACACCGGGACACAGTCTGCCACGGTGACGGTGAGCAGAATGCCGGCGTGGCGGGTGACATGCCCGTCGTATCCGCTCAGGACCAGCCATCCGTCACACTCCGATTTGTGCTCTCGCACATCCGCTCCGTGTGGTTGGAAGCTGACGGCGACGCTCGGGAATTCGTGGTGAAAGGCCTTACCAACCTGACGCCACCGATTGGTGACCGATAGCGAGTCGTCGGAGGTCATCAGCCCGAGGTTGAAATCACCGGTGGGTCCCCGGGTGGTTATGCCGGCCACCAGCCCGTGGGCGGCCCGCCAGCTCGAGAGCTCCGCGCACGGGACGCCGGCCTCTCGCCCGAGCGGTACTTCGCGCTCGAAGGCAACTCCCACTATGTGTCGTCGACTCTTTCGATCTGTGCGCCCAGAGACCGCAGGCGCTCGTCGATGCGCTCGTAGCCGCGGTCGATCTGTGAGATATTGTGGATCTGGCTCTCACCGTCTGCCGCCAGGGTGGCCAGTAGCATGGCCATGCCGGCGCGAATATCGGGGCTACGCACCTCGTTGCCACGCAGCCGCGCAGGACCAGCAATGACTGCGCGATGGGGATCGCACAGCACGATCCTGGCGCCTAGCCCGATGAGCATGTCCACCCAATACAGCCGCGATTCGAACATCTTCTCGAAGGCCAGCACCTGGCCTTCGCATTGGGACGCTACGACGATGGCTATCGACATGAGATCGGCGGGAAACGCCGGCCATGGACCGTCTTCAATTTTGGGAATGTGGCCGCCGAGGTCGGGGCGAATGCGCAGCTCTTGTGGGGACCCCACGAACGCTCGATCGTTTTCGACCACCGGGTGCACGCCCAAACGATTGAACACCATCAGAATACTGCGCAACTCCTCAGGTCGGATTGCTTCGATGGTGATTTCTCCGCCGGTGACGGCTGCCAGTCCGATGAAGCTCCCGACCTCTATATGGTCGGGTCCTACCTGGAGGGTTGCTCCTCGCAGGGAACGCGTGCCATGGATGGTGAGCCGGTTTGTCCCGATCCCCTCGATCTCGGCACCCATGCCTACGAGTCCGCGTGCCAAGTCCTGTACGTGTGGTTCTGAGGCCGCGTTCTGGATTGTGGTTGTTCCCTGGGCCAGGACAGCGGCCATCAACGCGTTCTCCGTGGCGGTAACGCTCGCCTCGTCCAAAAAGATGTCGGCGCCTACCAGCTGCGAGGCTTCGAGCGTGTAGTCCGCGCCGACCGAGACCTCCGCTCCCAGCGTCTCGAGGGCTAGGAAATGCGTGTCTAGGCGACGACGTCCTATCACGTCACCGCCCGGAGGTGGCAAAACCACCCGACCAAACCGGGCAAGGAGCGGGCCGGCGAGGAGTATCGAGGCTCGGATGCGTGCTGCGAGCTCGGTGCTGAGCGAGGTCGGCTGGACCTGGGAGGGATCGATGCGCAGGGTGTTCTTGCCGGTCCATTCGATCGAAGCGCCCAGCTCGGCGACGAGTTGGAGGAGTGACTCGACATCGGCGATACGCGGCACGTTGACGATCTCGCACGGGCCGTCGGCCAGCAGCGTGGCGGCGATCATCGGCAGCGCGGCGTTCTTGTTCCCCGCCGGACGGATGGTGCCCTGCAGCGGTTTACCGCCAACCACGCGAAAGAATTCACTCATGATGTGGCGAACCATACGCCGCAGATCACATGGAAACAAGCGCCGTTGATTGTGCTGATCTGTCCATTTCAGGGCGATCCGTGGCTGCGGCCTTCTGTTACGGCAGCACACAGGCGAAATTGATCGTTGCGACCGGCGTGCCCGCTCCTGGGCTACCTTACCTTCGGCCTCCAGCACAGATCCGAAATCATGGAATTGTTGGTATGTGTCGTGAATCGGGACGAGAAGCTCGAGCAGATTCTATCCGGTTTCCTCGAATTGGGGGTTACCGGGGCGACTGTTCTCCATAGCGAGGGTATGGGCCGGGTCTTGTCGCAGGAGGTACCGGTCTTCGCTGGTCTGCAAACTCTGATGTCGCGCTCTCGGCCCCAGAACACGACCATTCTATCCGTGATCGAATCGCCCGAAGTACTCCAAAGGGCCGTGGATATGGTGCAAGAGGTGTGTGGTAGCTTCGACGAGCCGTCCACGGGAATCATCTTTACGATCCCGCTGAATCGGGTCATCGGCCTGGCGCAGGAACTGAGTCCGGAGGAGGACTGAGTTGGAGGATTTTTTTGGTTCTTCCGGGAATTTCGGGGCAGGTGATTGAAGGGATGATTCTTGACCCTTCCGTCCCACCCCGGATGAGCCACGGAATCCACGGAAAGCACGGACCCCCTCAGCCCCGCCCCGGAAGTTGTGTTCCCCCCCCCTTCCCCGAAAAGGTGTGGGGGTGAAGGGGAAAAAAGTTCTTCGGGGATTGGGTTGGGGTCCGTGGATTCCGTGGATTCCGTGGCCATTCACTCCGGACGCGGCGTGTGTCGCGATGGCCTCCGACTTTCGCGATGGCGGGGCTTTCCTCCTGACGGGAACGTCCTTCCCCGGAAATACCGGAAGAACCTTTTTTGGGGGGGGCTGGTGACGTAGGCTCCAGCGCAATTGGAGGCCGGCCGCGAGATTCTGACACTACAATGCTGGGAGAGCAATCCTTGACAGCAAATGACCTGGAACCTGGAACTTCGAACCCGACGACGCCGGTATTCGGGCGGAGGCCGACATAATGGGCTGGGCGCCGACGGTTACCGCCATTGCAACAGTGGTCGCCGCGTTGATCGCCGTGGGATTGGCGGTCTTTGCGCTTCCGCTGATGCGCCAGGCGTCGCGGACTGGGGCCGCCGTCGAACGGTTCCTAAATCTCCTCGAAAAGGATTCGAAACCACTCATCGAAGACGCCAAGTCGGTCGTCTCCGAGGCCAATCGAGCGGTGACAAAGCTTAGTTCGGAGATCGACGGTGTGGTTGAGACTTCGCAAGATATACGCACTCGCGTCAGAAACGCCGCCGATGCGGCCGAAGGTAGGCTGCTGGACCTGGAGGCGTTGCTCGACGTTGTTCAAGAGGAGGTGGAAGAGACGGTTCTCGACGTAGCTGCGGCGTTGCGGACCACCCGGCGTGGATCGACCATCCTGCGGTCGATGAAGCGGGTCTTCCTCGGATCCGGAAAAAAGCGCAGACGAAAGCGCTGAGACAATGACGCGACGGTGGCTTGCCGTTTTCGCAGGGGCGCTGGTGCTGATAGCTCTGTTCCCTCGCGACGCATACGCTTGGACTCCGGCAACCCATATCTTCCTGGGCGAATCGGTACTTGCCAACCTGGCACAACTGCCAGATGTCGTTGCTGCGCTCCTGCGAGCCTTCCCATACGATTTCTTGTACGGAAGCATCGCCGCCGACACGTCGATGGCTAAGAAGTACGCGCCCGTCGGACGACATTGCCACTCCTGGCATGTGGGGCAGGAGATATACGACCAGGCGGAAACCGACGCACTCAAGGCCTTCGGACTTGGCTATCTCGCACATCTGGCGGCCGACACGGTTGCCCATAACTACTTCGTACCGCGGCAGCTCGTCGTAACTTCGCGGACGATTGCGTTGGGGCACTCGTTCTGGGAGAGCCGATTCGAAACGCAACTCGGACCCCAGTATGCCGCCACGGCCATGGACGTTATCCGGCTGGGTCATGGTGCAGCGGATGCCCATCTCGATCAGATCCTTGCCCCTACGGTGTTCTCCGTCAGAACGAGTCGCCGGCTGTTTCGGGGAATGGTAGGCGTGACCGAAACGCAAAGCTGGCAGCGCATCGTGCGTATGGTGGACCAAAAAAGCCGGTGGGGCATCGCTGACATCGACATGGAGCGTTACATGGGATCGGCGTTCCAGTACATCATGGAACTGCTCGGTACAGAGGAAGATCCTGCACCCCGACGCTTGGATCCGTCGGGTGAGGGTTCCTTGCGCCTGGCCAAACGCATGCGTTTAGACGTGGTCAAACGTATGGTTTCACCACCGGTCACCGAACTCACGCACATGGCCGACGAGCACTTCGCGGTGCCCGACATACCAGTGCCGTACTGGCGCTCATCCCAGGCTCACTGGCCGTGGAAAGGGAACGGAACCGGCCACCGGAAGAAGACCCGCAGAAAACGGAAAAAGAAAGGTTCTTCCGGGAATTTCGGGGCAAGTGATTGAAGGGACGACGTTGCCCTTCCGCCCCACCCCAAATCAGAAGGGGAAAAAAGAGTTTGGGGGTTGGGTTGGGGTCCGTGAGTTCCGTGGTTTCCGTGGCCATTCACTCCGGCCTGAGCAATCATTTCGTCGTTCCCAGCTCATAGCTCAGAATCTCTTTGACACGTTTCGGATCCGCCTTCCCTCCGGATTCCTGCATCACCTTTCCGATGAAGAACCCCATTAGTTTCGTCTCGCCGTTGCGGAATCGGGCGACCTCGGCGGGGCGGGATTCCAGAACCGAATCGATCCACGCGGATATTTCGCCAGCATCACTGACCTGTAGCAAACCCAGCCGCTCTGCAACGTCCTCCGGTTGCTCGGTTGTAGATGTGAGTTCGGCGAACACCCGCTTTGCGGCTTGATTGGAAAGCATACCGGTCGCAACCAGATCCATCAATACGGCGAGACGGTGTGGATGCACCCGCAGTGCCCCGTTGCTCTCCTTGGCATCTCGCAAGACGGCACCCATTACCCAGTTGGTTGCGCTTTGCGGCTCTCCACCGGCTGCGATGACCGCTTCGAAATAGTCGGCAACGTCGCGCGTGGCGGACACGACCTCGGCGTCGTACGGGCGAATACCGTATTCCTCCTGCAAGCGGGCCCGCTTGGCCGCCGGCAACTCGGGAAGTGCCTTGCCCTCCGCATCGATCCAAGCATCGGCGAGGGTGAGTGGCGGGAGATCTGGCTCGGGGAAATAGCGATAGTCGTGGCTCTCTTCCTTGGTTCGCATGACACGCAGCTCGCCGGTGGCCGCCGAAAAGGTGGTGAGTTCCACCGGTCCGTCCCCCTCGAGAAGTCGTACCTGGCGGCCGGAGAGCTGTTCCAGCGCGCGTTCGACCGCCGCAAACGAGTTCATGTTCTTGACTTCCTGCTTGACCCCCAACGCCGAGTCGCCCTGCGGCCGAATCGACAAATTGGCGTCCACACGAAGATGTCCCTCTTCCATGTTGCAGTCCGAGACGTCCAAGTACTGAAGCAGCTGCTTCAGTGCGACGAGGTAGGCCCGAGCCTCGGCGGGCGATCGGAGGTCGGGGTCGCTCACGATTTCTGCGAGCGGTACGCCCGATCGGTTGAAATCCACAGCCGACCTTTCGGGGATGCGATCGTGCACTGACTTTCCCGCGTCTTCCTCTAGATGCAGCCGCGCTATGCCGATGGTGACCTCTCCTCGATCGGGGGATTCGATGCGCAAACGCCCGTTGGTGGCTAGTGGCCGATCGAATTGGGAGATCTGATATCCCTTCGGCAGGTCCGGGTAGAAATAGTTCTTGCGGGCAAAGAAGCTCCTAGGATGCACGGTGAATCCCAACCCCAGCGCCGCGCGCGTGGCGAGTCGCACGGCTTCGAGGTTTGCAACTGGTAGGGCGCCGGGAAGTCCCAGACAAACCGGACACACGTTCGTGTTGGACCGCCGACCGAACGCTGCGGAACAGCCGCAAAACATCTTCGATCGGGTCGCAAGCTGCACGTGCACTTCGAGTCCGATGACGGTTTCCCAAGTCATATCTCTTCGATCGCGTTGACGCGGTCCTCGAGCAGGTGTGCGGCATCGAGTAGCAGCTCCTCTTCATACGCTCGCGCCATGAGTTGTCCACCGATAGGCAAGCCTTGTGTCCGACCTATCGGGAGCGAGACGGCCGGAATTCCTACGAGATTGGCGGAGCAGACGAATACGTCGGCCAAATACATGGCTACGGGATCCCGCAACCTCTCCCCTGCCCTGAACGCTGTGGTCGGCGTAGTGGGTGTAAACAACAAGTCCACGCCACTGGCGTATACGTCGTCGAAATCACGTGCGATCCTTCCGCGCGCGTGCTGAGCCTTGGTGTAGTACGCCTCGTAGTAGCCGGAGGAAAGCACATATGTGCCCACGATGATCCTGCGGCGTACCTCTGCTCCGAATCCGCTGCCTCGGGTTTCATAGTAGAGCGCATGGAGATCGTCTTGTGGTACACGGAGTCCGTACCGGACGCCGTCATAGCGCGCGAGGTTCGCACTCGCTTCGGCAGGTGCGATCACGTAATAGCACGGCACGGCGAGCCACGTGTGAGGAAGCGAGACGGCTCGTACACTCGCGCCTGCTCGCCTCAAGGCGGCAATGGCGCGATCGCACGCGGCACGAATGGCCGGATCCAAATCGTCCGGGAAATATTCCGATGGGAGCCCGATGACAATGCCGTCCAGGTCTTGTCGCTCCAGTGGAGCATCAACCTGATCCAGGTCGGCACAGGTCGAGTCCTTGGCGTCACGTCCTGAGATCACTTCCAGCAGTGACGTGGCATCGGCGACCGTCTTTCCGAAGACGCCGATCTGGTCCAGCGAGCTTCCGAAGGCTACCAACCCGTACCGGCTGACGCGGCCATAACTCGGTTTGACACCGACCACGCCGCAGAACGCCGCCGGTTGTCGGACGGATCCTCCGGTTTCCGATCCCAGGGCGACGCTCAGCGCCCCCGCAGCCACCAGGGCGGCGGAGCCTCCGGACGATCCGCCGGGCACCCTATCCGGATCGTGCGGATGCCGCACCCGTCCGAACGCCGAGTGTTCCGTCGACGAACCCATGGCGAATTCATCGAGGTTGGTCTTGCATGCAACGATTCCACCGGCGTCCTTCAGGCGTGACACGGCCGTGGCTTCATAGGGTGACCGGTAGTTTTGTAGGATACGAGACGCGCAGGTAGTGGGGTACTCGATGGTGCAGATGTTGTCCTTCACGCCTATGGGCAAACCGTTGAGCCGCGTCGGGTTGGGTCGGGCGGTTATCTCTTCGGCCTGGCGCTTGAGGACGGTGCGGTCGAATGCGATGGTGGCGTTCAGGCCCTTGTCTTCGACGGCCGCGATCAGAGCTGCTGTCTCATCCGCCGATCCTAGGGGGTGGGGGCCGGTCATGTGTCGTCGCCCAATCCTCCTACCCTGGGCACTATGTAGAGGCCTCGCTCGAAGTCCGGTGCCATCTCCCGCGGCGAAAAGATCATTGGAATCGGCGTTATCACGTCGGCCCGCAGCGGTGCACTGGCCGGTCCCGGACGGAAGGCCACGGAAGTGTCGTCGGGCTCGAGGCCCTCCAACCGGGCCACGTATTGGAGTATGTCGCCTATTTGCCTGGTAAGTTCGGGGATGGAGGCCTCGTCCACGGCGAGCGAGGCGAGGCGAGCGATGCGCTCGACCTCTTCAGGTGAGATGCTCAAGCCGAGTCCCAATCGCGCTCGAGGCCCGCGTGGGCGACGAGCAGCTGCTTGGTAGCATGCTCCTCTTCATCGAATGAGATTGCCACCTTGAGATCGCGTCCCGAACCCGAGAGTCCGAGAATGGTACCTGATCCTAATGTCGGGTGTCTCACTCGCTCACCTTTGATGTAGCGCGGCACATCTTGGGATTCCATTTCCGGACTCGCGTCGATCGTGCCAAGAGTCGGATGGATTGCCTGCCGCTTGGCGGGTTTACGAAACCAATCTGCTCCAAAAACTCCGCTGCTGCGTCGTTCTTCGACGATTTCGAGGGGAACCGCCTCGATGAACCGGGATCGAATGCCCGGCATCAGTTGTCCACCGCGACGGCGTGCCCGCGCCCAAGACAAGTACACGCGATCGCGGGCCCGCGTGATAGCCACGTACATCAGACGCCGCTCTTCCTCGATCCCAGCCGGGGTTTCCATGGAGCGAGCCAGAGGAAAGAGTCCGTCCTCCAGTCCAGCCACGGCAACAATGGGCCACTCCAAGCCCTTGGCCGTGTGGACCGTCATCAGCTGTACGCCTTCCGGGTCGCCAGCGGCGGATTCGTCCGAGGTGGTGAGGGCCGCAGACGCCAGAAACCGCTCCAGGGGGTTGCCCGGTTCGTCGAGATCGACCTCCTCCGACCATTCGGCTGCGCTCGCGATGAGTTCTCGCACATTCTCCATTCGATCGACGCCCCCTAGTGTGTCTTCGCCGAGGTACGACTCGTAATCGAGGGCCTCGATTACGCGCTCCAGAATAGTCGCCGGCGACGCACGTTCGATGTCGGCGCTCAAATCGGAGATGAATCTCGCGAACGCGGTGAAGGCGTTCTTGGTCGGTGGGCGCAGCTCCGTTATTCGATCGGCGATCCCGGCAGTGTCCAACAGAGATCGGTGCCATTGTAACGCTGCTGCTTGGAGATTGCGGATACCGACAACTCCGAGACCTCGCCGGGGCACTTGGATCGTCCGGAGGAACGCTTCATCGTCGTCTGCATTTGCGATCAGACGAAGATATGCGACGAGGTCGCGCACCTCCCTCCGACTGAAAAAGCTAACCGAGCCAACGACGCGATGGGGGATGGCGGAGCGCCGAAATGCCTCTTCAAACGCGCGTGACTGCGCATTGGTGCGGTAGAGCACAGCCATGTCGGCAAACAAATAATGATCTGTGGCGCATCGCTCTCGAAACTCACGGGCAATCCACTCGGCCTCGTCCCGCTCATCAGCCGTGGCAACGACGTTGACGGGTTCGCCCCCTGAACGCGACGTGAATAACGTCTTGCCCAGTCGGTTGGTGTTCTCGGCAATCACGCCGTTGGCGGCATCGAGCACCATCTGAGTGGACCGGTAATTTTCCTCCAGTCGGTGGACTGTCGTGTCGGGGAAATCGTGCTCGAAGTCGAGCATGTTCCGAAGGTCCGCGCCGCGCCAACCGTAGATCGATTGGTCGTCGTCGCCAACGACGCAGAGATCGCGGTGCACGGCGCTCAAGTTTCGGACCAGGAGATATTGCGCGCGGTTAGTATCCTGAAACTCGTCGACGAGGACGGCACGGAAGCGTTGCTGGTAGACGGCCAGGCGCTCGGGATGCTCACGGAACAGCGTGAGAGGATGGAGCAGCAGATCGTCGAAATCCATGGCGTTTTGGGACGCGAGCGCCTTGTTGTACACCGCAAAAATCTCTACTGCGACGCGCTCAACCGGATCTTGGGCATCGGCCGCCGCCAGCAGTCTCAGGTGGTTCTTCGCGTTCGATATTATTGCGCGGATTTGACGTGGTGGAAACGCCTTGGGGGCATATCCCCCACGTTCGAGCAGCCGCTTGATAAGCGATAGTTGGTCTGCGTCGTCGTATATGCTGAACCGGCTACTAAAGCCGAGCAATTCCGCTTCCCGACGGAGAATCCGGGCGGACAACGAGTGGAAGGTACCGATCCAGAGGCCTTTCGGGTCACGCCCAAGCAACTCGCCCACCCGCCGACGCATCTCCGCAGCGCTGCGGTTCGTAAACGTGACCGCGAAGATCTGTTGCGGCGGGATCCCCTGCTCTTGCACCAGGTGGGCGATACGCGCGGTCAACACGCGGGTCTTTCCGGAACCGGCTCCTGCCAGAATGAGGGCCGGTCCGCCGCAATATTGCACGGCTTTCCGCTGTGGATCGTTGAGACGTAGTGGCGTCACCCGACGAACGCCGGTAGCTCTGCAACGAATCGGGCACCTCTCTCGATCGACTCAAAGCGCAGACGTCCGCCGTGCACGTCTTCGATGATGCGGCTCGCAAGGGCCAATCCTATTCCCCAGCCTCCGGACTTGGTGGTGATACCGGGTTCGAAGAGGGTGTCCCGCACTTCGATGCCGACGCCCGGTCCGTCGTCTTCCACCACTAGCGTAACCATGCTGCCCTCTCGTCGCACGATGGCGTCGATACGCCCGCCCCGGCCGCTCAATGCGTCAATAGAATTCCGGATCAGCGCCTCTACCGCCCACTCGAGTAACACGGGATCACCGGATACCATGGGGCCGGCTGAGGGTGCATCCACCGATAGGGCGATCTTGTTGGCGTGCCGGGGCAGCCGCGGTTCGAAATATGTCGCAACCTTCGCGGTCAATGATCCCATGCCCACCCGCTCGGTTCGGGCGGGCCTGCCTATGCGCTCGAAGCGCTGGGCCACTCGCTCCAGGCGATCGAGGTCCGCGCGAAGGTACCTTGCGATCTTCTTGGTGTCCGGCTGCTCGTCGCGCAGCCGCTCGATCCACGCGGCCGCGCTCATCAGAGGTGTGCCGAGTTGGTGCGCCGACTCACGAGCCATCGCTATCCAGATACGATCTCGATGCAAGTGGGCCGCCGCACGATATCCCCAGACGCCGGCGGATACGGCAACGACCAGCACCGCGAGTTGCAAGACCGCCAGCATCGTCAGCTGGCGCCCGGCAGCCGTCGAGCCGAAATAGATCTGGCTCGAATCTGGATTCATGAGAGGGGGGTTGGATGCCGCAAGGTCACGTGCCAGCTCCAGGATGCGTGGATCGTTCAAGTTTTGTTCGACACCGGGATCGCACGGATCGGGTTCGAACGGCATGTTGGCGCAGAGCATGACCGCGCCCGAACGGCTCATCAGCACCAACGGCATGCCGGTCTCTCGTATTTGGACCGTGATTTCCAGCAGCTGGTTCATCTGGATCTCGGGTGTCGTATCGGTCAGCGCTCCCACGATGCGGCCAAAGATGCGCGTCTGATCTCTAGCCTCGGATCGCAGATGACTCACGATGCCGAGCGCTTGCCACAGAGAGATTCCACCGACGACGAACGCCAGCGTCAGAGCGATGGTTGGGGCCGCACGGCGGAGGCGCTTGCCGAAATTACGCACCATTGGGGGTCAGTCGATCCACTCCCATGTATGGGACCAATGCTTCTGGGATCCGGACGCTGCCGTCTTCCTGCTGGTTGTTTTCCAAGAGCGCAATGATCGTGCGCGGGAGAGCCAGTCCGGATGCGTTCAGAGTGTGCACGAATTCTGGCTTGGCACTTGGCTCGGGGCGGTACCGAATATTTGCGCGACGTGCCTGAAAATCCGTGAACACGCTTGCGCTGGAGACCTCCAGCCATGTGTCGATGCCTGCGGCCCACACCTCGAGGTCGTACGTCTTCGCGCTCGAGAAACCGATGTCGCCGCTGGCCAGAACCAGCACACGATATGGCAATCTCAACCGCTGCAACACCGCCTCCGCATGGCCGAGCA
>SDBV01011617.1_pt1 | contig 11386 bp, 24 predicted proteins | sample 2277081 | NCBI WGS metagenome assembly SDBV01 (sample SAMN10402039, study PRJNA504765) | marine sediment metagenome | isolation source: marine sediment core GS10_PC15, 223 cmbsf | place: Arctic Ocean: Southern Knipovich Ridge | collected 2010
TTTCTCCGAATACTATAATAGATAAATAAGGTTATAGTATTCGGAGAAAATCATGAATTACAAAAGTATTGGAGAAATGGGTCAAAATTGTGTTATTGGAGAACTTTCTAAATATGGAATAGGAGTTGCTCCTGTATTATCAGATAATTATCCTTTTGAGATGATTGCTATTACAGATAAACAATTATTTAAGATTCAAGTAAAAACAAGTACAAGAAATAGAAATGGAGAATGTGTCTCTTTTGGCTTAACAACTAATAATTGGCATAGCGGAACTTCTAAAAAATATACAAAAGATGATTGCGATGTCTTAATTTGTTATGACTTAGTATATCATAATTGTTTTTTACTTTCTCCAGAAGAATTTGAGAATAGAAATTATTTTTCAATTAGATATAAAAAACCAAAAAAAAATAATCAATATGGAAGTAATTTATATGAAGATTATATTATTTCTAATAAGAGGATAAAAGAAGTTTTTGATTTTGATGTCCCTAATTTTAGTATCTATTTTGCCATAAAGGAAAAAAGATACAAAAGAGTTTGTCAAGAATGTGGTACTTCATTTGAGAGTACTTATAGACACGCAAAATATTGTTCTGCAAATTGTAGAGGTGTAAAAAGAAGAAAAGTTGAAAGACCATCTAAAGAAGAATTAAGAAAATTAATAGATACAACATCTTTTTTACAAATAAGTAGAAACTATGGAGTTAGTGATAATTCTATCAGAAAATGGGCGAAATCATATGGATTAATATAGAATTTCCCAGGATTAAAAAATAAATTTTCTAATAAGAGTAAATGATTAAAACTTAATAAAAGGAAAACAAAATGGATCATAAAAAAATACAATATCACGAAGAGGAAGTCAAAAGAATCTTAAAAGAAAATGATTGCATGGATTCTCAGGGTAGAATAAGAAAATGGACAAGAAAAGCATCGAAAGCCTTGAACAAAAACGGACATACTTCTTTGTCCTGTAAAAGATGTAAATGTTGTGTTTCTGAGGAGTTTCTTGCTCAAGAATTTGATAGATTAAATAAAGAATAATTTTCCTGAAAAAAGAAAAAAGAAAATGTTAGATAAACAAAGAAAAATTTTTCTTAAATCTGATTATCTCTCTAAAATTCATAGAGTTTTAAGACTTTTTACAGATAAAGATTTATTGGATATTTATATAAAATTATATCCAGATGGATTTATAGACATTGAAAGAGGAGATATGATATATGAAATAACCGAAAAAATATATGAATTAGAGTATAAACAGGTTAAAGAGTTTTATGATAATGTAGTAAAAAAATGTCAAGGACGATATGGATTTTAATATAATATCTCTTAAATAATCCCCCAGACTCAATTTTATTTTTCCCGAAAAAGAAAAAAGGAACAAAAAAAATGATAGCAAAAGAAGCAATGCAAATAATTGTAGATAATCAAGAAACTCCAGCTCTTAATTATGCTGTAAATTATGCAAGAGCTGGATTATCAATGGAAGAAGATAGTGAAGATTTTAGAGTACAATGTCTTTATATCGTTAATAATATCTCTAATTGGAGATCCACAAAAGCAAATCCTGTTCCGAAAGAACAGATAAAAGAAGCTCGAAAAGCTCTTAAAAAGGCTGGTGGGATTAAGTAATTTCCCAGCATTGAAATTTTAATTTTCTATGATATAAACATTGATAAATATTGGGCAGATGAACAACGTATCGAGAGGTAAGGATAATGGTGCACAGCCGACCTTGTGTAATAGCGTGGTGTCTGCTCAATATTATTTTAGAGATAATCCCCAGCATTAAAATTTTAATTTTCTGAAAAGAAAAAAGAGCAAATATTATGAGTAAAGAATATCAAGACAATTATCAAGAATCACAAAAAGCAACTCTACCAACTCTGTCTTTTTCCACAATAACAAAAAAAGAATATAAATTAGGTAGAGAATCAGAGAATATAACAATACAGCAATTACAGAAAATTGCTGATGCTATTTGTTCTGAATTAGGAGTAGGTCAAGTCCCTATAACTTTTGAAGGTAGACAACCCCATAAACACGATGGAAAAAGATTAAAAAGATACCAATTAGGAGTACATCAGAGAACTAGTTTTGGTAATTCAAGAATAAAAATATATAAATATACAGCAATGAGACAAAAACAGAGATCAGCAAAAGGAGCTATTTCTACTCTATTACATGAACTTTGTCATTATCTTGATTATAATATTTGTAGATTAGAAAAGTCTATTCATAGCGGAGGATTTTATAAAAGAATAGGACAATTAAAAGATATGTTGTCTTAAATAATTTTTCCCAGAATTGAGAAATTATTTTCTTGATAATTGAAAGAAAATAATTTAAGAAAAAAGGACAAGATGGATAAAATAGATGCAAAATTAAAAGCTGATGAAGAGATTTCAGGACTTCTTTATTACGCAGAAATTTCAAAACAACTTATAACTATACATTATAAGATGTTTCAAATCTATATAGAATCAATAGAAAGAGGGCAAATTGATTTTGGAGATGAATTGGATGTTTTATCTGATTCTGTGAGAAATAATGTTAATAAATGTATAGAATATTGTAAATATTTAAGAAAACAATATGAAGAAAATAAAATAAATCTTGAAATAGGATGGGATTTATGGATTAAATATGTATTAAAAATATCAAAATCTTTTTTGACAGAATTAGCAGATGAGCAATGTGAAAAATTCAAAGAATATCAAGAAAATAGAGAATAAAAAGGATAAGAAAATGGCAAATAAAGAAAAATCTTATATTTGTGGTAGAGATTGTGCAGAATGTCCTGATGGTAAAAATTGTGAAGGGCAAGTAGATTATTGGGATGATTATGATATTGTTAATCCTGAAGCAGAGAGAAGATGTATTGAAACTCAAGATGAAATATTAAAAGATCATTTTGAAGGACATTTGGAATTATAGAATAAAGGATAAGAAATAATGGATAATGATTTTTATGAATGTGGTAGAGATTGTCTTGATTGTCCTTCTTTTGAAGATTGTCAAATGATAGATGAAGAGAATATTTGTCCTCATAATGAGGATTGTGATAATTGTGGAGCATTTATAGATGGAATATGCTCTTATTATGATAGAGAACAAGATTTTAAAGATGTAGTAGATGCTCTTAATCTTGATTCTTTATTAGATTAAGAATATGAAGATAGGATAAGTGGAGAATATTTCTCCCAGAGTTGAGAAAATATTTTCTTGATAATTGAAAGAAAATATTTTAGAAAAAAAGGGCAAGAAAAATGAAAAACAAAAGAATGAGAAAAAGAGAGGCAGAAAACAGGGAGACAGTGAGAAGCAGCAAAAGTGCTTCTGCTCAAATAGAGATTCTCGATACAAGATTGGGAGTTGGAGTTGGGGCAGAAAGAGAGAGAAATAGATTAAATAGTATTATAGAATAGAGATAAGGAGAGAAAAGAAGTAGAGGATAAGAGGGAATAGAGAATATACCGTCTCTGTTTTCTCTTATTCCATTGTATTTATTGTGGATATAAAATATATGAAAAGGTTAGAGAGTAGGAGAGATTGGAGATATAAAAAGTATAAAATGGAGTAGCCCCACCATATGGGCGAAAACTATATAGCTTTTTATATATTATTACCTCCCCTTATTTCTCTATCGATTTATACCCAAAAAATCTCAAAATATCAATAATAAAAAAATATTTAATACTAAATATAGGACCCAATTTGAGTCCCTTAAAATTTTTCCAGAATTTTTTCCCAGTATTTCAGAATAAAATTTTTTTAATATGATAATATAAACAAATTATAAAATCATAAAAATCCATCCTATATAAAATCATAAAATATGATAATATAAGTTTTATAATAAAATCATAAAATATGATAATATAAGTAGAGAATACAATCATAAAATTTTCAAGAAGCTTTTAAATAAGCATAAAAAAATAATATATGATAGTATATTTTTTTAATTGTAAGTGAAAGATTTTATATTATAATGATTTTTATATAATGATGAGCCATATATAAATAGAGGCAAATATATAATTGTTAATTCTTAATAATAATAGGTTTTATTTCATATATGGCTCATTATTGTTATGTTGATGATGAATTGCCATATAAAATGGCAAAGGCTAATAAAACAAAAGGGATTATTTTTTCGGGAAAAAATAAAAATATGGTTGTTAAAACTATTACTTGTTTAAAAGAATTAGAAGAAAGAAGAATATTAGAATTAGATGATATTGTAGAATTTATTGTAAAAGAAGAAGTAATAGAATATGAAGTATGGTCAAGATTTTTAAATCTTCTAAATAGGCCTAATAATAGAATTTTTGAAGTTTTAGAAATTGATGATAAACATAAATTAGCAGAAAAAATATATGGATATATTATTATAGATGGAGGATATTGGCCATACTCAAATCATAATGATTTTCCTGCTCTCACCAGATTAGTAAAAGAACTGTATTTAATAATAGGAGAAAAAAAAATGATATATACTAAATTTACTAGATTTGAAATAATGGAGATATAGAAAATGGGGATTAGAATTCACAAAACAATGGGATACGGATTAAATAATATCGTTACTGATAAAAAAGGAAAAGTGATTGATCCTAGAATAAATATTGATTTTTTTCAATCTGAAAATTATTGGGAAAAATATGATGATATTGAAGGATTTATTAATTATCTTAAAGAAAATAAAGAAAAATGTGAAAAAATATTAAATGAAATAGAACCTCCAAAATTCCCAGAAAGAGGAAACGATGATATTCATAGAGCAAACATAAACTGGATATTACAATTTTGGGAAGAAGATAAAAAAAGAATTAATTCTTATCCTATAACATATGATTCAGAATTTGGAGATGGGAAAATTCTTTTATTTTCTTCCATAGAAGAACCGGGATGGTATAGATATGATGATATTATTGACTATTATGAAGCAAAAGATTGTGATATATATATTAAAGATTTAACTAATAAATGTGGTATTTATCCTTATTTAGGGGTTAATCATATTCCTGGTTCTCCTAAATTTGGAGAAGAAGGATATCCTAATTATTTATTACCTATTAAATACAATCAAAAAATAGGAGAATGGGATAAAAATATGCTTCCTATAATAAAAGATTCAAAAAAATTAGAGTATTATAAAAAATATTATAGACCTGTAATCCCTGCTACTATAATCTTATGGGCTTATTGGATAGGAATATTTAAATATTTCAATGAAACTATACAAGAATTCAGACCAATGATATATACATATTGGGGATGAAAAACAAGAATTATTTTTTCCGGGAAAAATTAAAATGGGTACAGATATTTATTTACAATCTGATTTTATAGAGAAATATGATAATTACCTTCATGATCCTATGGGAAAACATAGATGGAAGAGATTATCAAGAGGAGGAATGAATAGAAGAAAATTATTATCTTTTTTAGATAAATATTCTAAAGAACAAATATGGAATAGAGTTGTTCCTCATGGAATAGTAAGAGATTTATACAAAAAGTTTAAAGAAACTGATGAATGGGGAAAATTAGAAGTTAGTTCTCCTTATTCTCAATATGTTATTTACTTAGATGAAAAAAGCCATAGAGGAGAAGGAAAGATGTTAGTTCCTGTAGAAGAAGCAATTAAAAAATATCCTGATCATTATGCCAGTATTTATTTAGAAGGAGAATGTCATGATTTTCCTATTTCTGAAAGATCCTTATATATTGGAAATATGGTTATTAAATTAATTTATATTTCAATAACCGATAATTGGAGAAGTAATTGTGGTAAAGTAGTAATAAAATATATAAGTAAACATGAGGTAGGGAAAAAATATTTGTTATCTTATCCTATTTATTCTATTGATAGAATTTGGGTTCCTATGGAAAAAGATAGTGGTTCTGCTCCTTTTTTATTGGATTTTAATATTGCACCAGGAATTCCTGAAGAAATATTTATAGAGGAAGAAGATGAAGTAGTTGATTTTTATGAGAATATTATTTCTGCTAAAAAGATTACAGAGTTAATAGAGAAAAGGTTTAAAAAGACATTATTTTTCCGGAAATAAAAAGCGATTTAATTTAATTTTTAATTATTTAATATGAAAAGATGGATAAATATAAAAAACAAGTTACCTCCTGAAGGTAAAAAAGTTAATGTTAAGTTAAATAATTATGATATATATGGTGGTCCTAATATATTTTTATATGCTATTAAAAAAAAGATATACTCTGCTTGTCTTTTAGAATTTTCAAATTGGTGGATTCTTTATATCCAAGAACCTGATAAAATAGGAAAAAAAATAATTAATGAAAAAATTCAAAGAATATTATATATACCAGTTTGGAAAGTAGATTACTATGAAGAAGAAATTACTAGTAGATTTGAATTAATGGATATTTAATAATGCCAAAAAAAGGAGATAGGATAAACAGATTAACTAAAGATCATAAAGGGATAATAAAAGAGTTATTAAGAATAAAAGATGAAAAAAGGGGAATAGAAATAACTTTAGATAGATTGATAGAATATAATACAAAACAGTTATTAGAGAAAAATAGATAATTAATTTTCTTTTTTCGGGAAAAAATAAAATGGAATATGAGTTTTTAATAGGGCACAGGATTCATTGTAGTTATTTTTATAGAGATGAAGAAGCCGGTATTGATGCTGATGATATCGAAGAATATTATTATGGTTATTCTATAGAAGTCACAGGTTATGTTCAAAATGTTTTAATAGATAGTAATAATGAAGAAAAAATTTATATAATAGAAGACGATGGTTCTGTAGGATGGGTTTTTCCTTTTCACGAAGATATAGAAGATTTGAAAATAAAGATATTGGATTGGAATAATACAGAAAAAGATACTAAAAAAGTTAGTAGATTTGAAATAATGGATATTTAAAAAATATGAATGAATCAATAGATAAAATTGAAATAGGATATGATGAATGGAAAATTTACAAAATAAATGATTTACATTATGAATATTATCATTTTCCTTTTTCTATAGGAGCTGATATAAGATATAAAATAACTATAAAATATGATATTATTAAAGGTTATTATAATTTTAATTTTGAAGAATATTTTGAGATATATGGATCAGGTGGTTGGGGTAAATGGAAAAATTATGATAAAAAAATTAAAACTGTTATATTAGAAGATATAATAAATAGGATAAAAAAACCTGATAAACGAAAATTTACTAGATTTGAGATAATGGAGATTTGAGATTAAAAATAGAAAAATTCGGGATAATTTTAATTATTCTTTTTCCCGAAAAAATAATAAAAATCAAGGTTTTCCATCATACGTTCTTCCATATTTATCATTACATTCGGGTAAAGAAATAGAAGTTTCTTTATCTTTATCAAATAAAACACATCTAAAACCTATAACTCCTTTTGTTCTTTTACTATGTCTTACAGTCCAATAAGGACAATTTTTCCATTGAGATTTTTTAAAACATTCTCCATTTCTTTTAACTACTGGTTTGACAACTCTATCTGTCCATGTCCAGCCCATATTAGTTCTCCTTTAATAAGATGTATTTATATTCTTATTAATATTAAAAAATCCTTTATAATTTTAATTGAAAAGTGAAGAAATTATGATATAATTAACTTATGAATAATGAATATTTAGATATAATTAAATATATTTCTTTTCGGATAAAAAGAAAAGGTCCTTTAAAAATAATAACTCTACCTATTGCTATTGAAGAGAAATCAGAGTTAAAAGAATATCTCTATGATATTTCAAATGAAAAATATTTTGAATTTATGAAAAAAATAAATATTCCTTCTTTTTCTCCTAATAGTTGTGATATATATACTATTTTTAGAGATAATTATAATGGATATTTTTCAATATTAGATACTAAAATTTTAATAATTCATAGTTATAAAAAAATGGGATATAAAAATGCTTATTTTAATAGTATCAAAAATAAACATAAAAGATTTAAATTGATAGAGATATGAAAATAATAAAATTATTAGATATTTTAGTTCCTCAAATAAAATATTTTTTTATTTTAATATCTGATATAGAAAAAATAGGAATTGAAAAATATAATAGCATTAATATTGATTTTTCTCCAAGAATTGTTGTTAAAGATGGAAAAAGTCAAATTCTCTCTAGCCCTATTATTTCATATAGAATTGAATTAAAAAAAGAAAATAAAAGAAAATTATATAAATTATTTAAAGAAAAAACAGAAGAAGATAATAAAGAAATAATAGGTTCTAGATTTAGTTCTATAATCTTAACAAAATATAATTATAATTTCCCAGTTGAAATCATGGTAGCTCCTTCATTTTTAGAATATGATAAATTACCTAAAATATTTGCTCGTTCAGTTTTTAAAGACATTCATATTAAATTAAAATTAAAAGATACAGAATTATCTTTATTTGATCATGAAAAAATAGAATATGATAATTTAAGAACAAGATATGATAAAGATAAACTTGAATTACTGAAAAAAGAATTTAATTTATTAAAAATATTGAATAAAGATTTAATAAAAGATAATGATAAATTAAAAAAAGATAATAAAATTTTAAGAAATAAATTTACTAGATTTGATATAATGGAAATATAAAAAGATTTAATTATTTTTTCGGAAAAAATAAAAAAGGATATGTAAAAATTAAATAGAATTATAATAATATCTCCTCTTTAGCAGAGCTATTGAGCCTCATAGATTTTTGAATCTATGAGTTTTTTTATGTCCAAAATTTTAAAAAAGGGTATTTATTTTTTCCGCAGAATATAAAAATATGAACTGGTATAAAATATCTATTAAAGAAAGGATTCCAGGAGGCAGAGCAGAAGGAATCCCTGTTTCTTATTTTAATAAGAAGGATCTTGAGCAAGGGAAAGATATTGAAAAAGAACACACTACAAACACAGGAATAGCAGAAGAAATTTCAAGAGATCATTTGTACGAGTTCAAAAATTATTATAAAGAATTAAAAAAAATGGAAGAAAAATTAAAAAAGGATAAAAAATAATTTCTTTGAATATACAAAGTATAGAATATTTAATAATTTAGGGAAACTAAAATGCCAGAAATAAGAGCTTTAGCAAAACCAGAAATATATTTATTAGGGACTAGTGTTTCAGGAGGAAATCAAACTACAGGAGAAATATTTTCAGGGATAGTAGACCATTCGAAAAGTGGAACTTCTTCAATTTTAAGCACAACTCAATTAAATAAAGAAGATATTTTAACTTTTGATGAGTCTGTTAGAATTATAATTACAGGACAAATAACTCCTAAACCAAATTATACTCGTAGATCTGGTTCTTTTTCTAGTTTAGAATTTGAAGGAAGAGTAAGGTATAATGATTTAGATATAAATCACTATGCTGAAACTTATTATACTTTAAATGGAAAAGATCCAGTTAGAACAGCTAATTATTTATATAGATATAGAGATAGAGATGATTTCGAAAGTAAAGAAGAAATAGCAGCACCATATATTTCTACAGAAGTTATTAATGTAGATACACGTACTACTTTAAACCCTAGCAATCCTTCTGGATATGATTCTAATCCCAGTGGAGATGAAGGATATGAAATTAGTACTCTTAACCCTAGTGCTCCTAGTGCTGGTCCTGATAATATTGAATCTCTGGGATTTATATTAAGAAACGTTAATTCTGGAAGTAATTTAATTGTATTAAAAGCAAGAACATTTTTTCAAGGGAGAGTAAGTCCTGTCTCAGTAGCTTATTTTAAAATGTATACTTCTACAATATTCACTACGACTGTTAATAACCAAAATAATAATATTTAATTCCTTTCAATTCTTTTCTCATTTAAAGCCTATATAAAAAATATATGGGCTTTTTATTTTTTTGCCGAAAAAATAAAAGGATATTTAAAAAATAAAAAGAATATAATAAAACATGAACTGGTACGAAAAAAATTGTTTAAAAATAACTGTATTAAAAACAGCTAATTTTCTTTTAATTCCGAAAAAGAAAATGAAAAAACTGGCTTATATGACTAAGGGCCATAATACAGAATTCAACGATACAATGGATAAGGATGGCTATAGTTGTAAAGTACAATTAACAGAATCTAAGAGCAGAATAGTGTTAACTGCTGTTTTTATGAATAATGTACATTCTTTTCCTTTATATTCAGAAGCTTGGAAATATCCAAAAGAAGAGAGTAAAAGAGCAATTAAAACATTTAATAGGTGTGTTAATTTAATAGAAGATTTAAAAACGGAATATGAAGATGAAGAGATGCCAGGGCCAACTCTACAAGGAATGGCCAGAGAATCTTTAAGATATGTAGATATAGATAGAAAAAATGTAACCCCTAGTAGATCATTAGAAGCAGCTAAATATTTAGATGGAGTATCTGATTGGAGAAGTTCTTTATATGGAAATAGATTGCCTTCTCAATATGGACATCCTCTTCAACCTCCAACTGTCAATATCGTGAATAAAGGAGAAGGAAATATTAACATAAATACTCAAAAATCTATAGTTTAAAAATATGGTAGACATAAGAAATAACGAGAATTTAAGAGAAAGTTGGTATATTACTAACAATTCTTCTAATAATATAAATATAGGAGATTTACCTTTAATACCAACTCTTAAAGCAGGAGAAAGCGAAGATTTATTAAAATATTATACCAGAGAAAAAGTAGGACATTCTACTGTTTTAGTTAGTTTAGTTAAAAATGGAGTTTTATCATTAAATAAAAGTAAAATTTATTCTAATACTTTACCAGGAGAAATAACTGCTAATACAATAGATGAGGCAATTACTCCAGCAGAAGAAAATGAACTAATAGATAAAATAACAACAGGAGATGGTGTAGATAGTAGTTCTGGAGGGGTTTTATTACATGGAAAAGACTCAGATAATACAGCCCAACCAGTTGGTATATCTGGAGAAGAAAATGAAGAAATACAAGTTATGGATTTGGATGTAGAAACAATATTAGAGGATATTCATTTAGAATTGATAAAAGCGAATATACAAATGTCAATAATAACTGGTAATCATATTAAAAATAGTGATATTGATAATACTCAAAGGAATTAATAAAAAATGACAGTTGAAAATGTACTAGGTTTTGGAAAAGATAATAATTCAACTGCTCAACCAATAAGAATATCTGGAGAAGAAAATGATGAATTAAAAATTATGTCTTTAGAGAATATAGATCTTTATCAAAAAATTTTAAAAGAATTAAAAAAATTTAATATATATTTAGAAATAATAACAAACACAAAATTAACATATAATGATGCCGAATCTTATAAACAAAGAATTTAAAAAAAGGAGAATAAATTATGGGAATGGTCACTGATGGTAAAGGTACGGG
>SDBV01011618.1_pt1 | contig 11386 bp, 9 predicted proteins | sample 2277081 | NCBI WGS metagenome assembly SDBV01 (sample SAMN10402039, study PRJNA504765) | marine sediment metagenome | isolation source: marine sediment core GS10_PC15, 223 cmbsf | place: Arctic Ocean: Southern Knipovich Ridge | collected 2010
CCTGGTTGAGTGCTAAATATATTTACACCTGGAGCAGCAATTTCTAATTTAGTACCATAATTGGAAAAACCAGCCTTAGTATCACTTTGAGTCGTAGCACCAACCGCAACAACATATTGATTGCTTGCCGGATAAGATACAGTAGATGAACTACTATTACCCGATGCGCAGTCAATAAAAACACCATAGGTTTGATAAGCAGTTTGAAATGCAGCATCTATAGCTGACGTCTGCCCCACAGTGATGCTAAGTTGGATAATATCGGCTCCATTTCGGGCCGCATAAAGAATGGCATCATCTAAAATTGATCCGGACGGAAAACAATCACCTATTCCTACAGTCATTAATTTTACACCTTCTGCACCAAATCCACCAGCGACTCCTGCAATACCAGTTAAGTTATGGGTTTTTGCGCCAGTTACTCCAGCAACATGTGTACCATGCCATTTACCAGGACTACAGGTTTTATCGTTGCGCGCATCGTTATTGTTATTGAAAAAGTCCCATCCTTTCCAATCATTAAGAAATCCATTATTATCATCATCTGCAGTATTACCTGTTGATGGATCACTCGGATTTGTCCATGCATCTTCTCCTGGGTTAAGCCATATATTTTGATACCCATCAGTACCTACACCCAAATCCTCATGGTCCCAATCAGTTCCAGAATCTAATATGCCGACTACAACATTTGAATTTCCTGTTTCAATATCCCATGCTTCAGGGGCATCTATGTCCATATCACTAGTTTGGTCTAAACCCCATTGATTTGAAAAATCAGGGTCATTAGGTATAACAATATATTCACCAAAAGTATTTAATTCTGCTATTTCGCAAAGCCCACTATTAATATATTGCTGCAAAATTTGAACTACATCATTCGGGATTTTGAATTTCTAAATCAATGTAACCCAGTGAATTGGTGCGCAATACAGTAACATTAGTTGATGAATAAATATTATTTTTTTGCTGATCGGAAACACCGTTATCAAATTTAACGGTAATTACCGTAGGCTCTACTTCAAAAACAGGATTTCCATTTTGAGTAAGAAGGAACCATATTCCCCCTATTTTGCTATATTGATTATTTCCGTTATTAAAATTGTTCTGAGCAATACTGCTGGAACTTAATAAAGAAAAAAATAATAATGTAGCTGCGATTTTTAACTTTTTTGTTTTTATAGTTTTAAAGGTTAAGTGAAAGAAATTAATTTTTAACAATTTTTATTATATTTAAATTATTATCATGTTCTATTTTTAAGAAATAAACACCTTTCGTTGAAAAAACTTTACCATTTATTATCAATTTATTTTTTTTCGTGACTTGTTCATAAATCTTCTTTCCTCTTATATCTATAATTGTTATTTTAGATATATTATGAGCATCACGAGCAGTTTTCTCAAATTTTATTATTAAATTTTCTTTGACTGGGTTCGGATAGATATGGAAGCTATTTTTTTTTGAATTTTGTAAATTTTCTATCGTTGTTGTTTGTGAAACAATAAAATCAGTAGTGTCCAGATCAAAACTTGTACCTGATGAATCTAGTATTTCATATACAAGCTCGTAAGTTCCTGCACTCAAATTTCCTATAAAAATCGTATCTATAACATAGGTTATTACAGCAAAACCACCTACAAAATAATATGTCTGTATATCAATTGATGGGCCATTCATATTAATGTTTGAGCTTGTGAGAAAAATACCCCCACTCCCAAAAGTAGAATAACAAATAACCTTAATACTATCCACTGTAGTAGGGTTATCTGGAATTATTTTTAAACTATCAATATTATTTTGGGCGTTACTATCAAAAAATACAATTGCCAAGAGGATTACACCAGCTAATAATAATTTTTTCATAATATTTTTGGGTTATAAAGGTTAAAATTTTCAAAACAGCAACAAAGGAAACAGTATGGGGATTATACCAAAAAATGGACCAAATCCCAGGTTTACATATAACTTTGAACTTGCAAAAGTACGACATTTTATTTAATAAAATAAATATTTTTAAACCTTTTTTTTAAAAAAAATAAAAATTCAGAAAATCATGTTAGTTAATAATTGGTTTTTCAAAGTTTCCTATAAATAGTATAAGCTATGTCATTAATACGACAGAATATGTGTCTTTCCTGATATACTTTTGCAGGGATTATATAAGAACATAATTAAAGTAAGTTAATTAAAAATAAAATTAGTTCCGAGTACTCGGGATAAAGTAGAAATAAGATAAAGTTTCTGGGTGCTGGGTGCTGGGTACTGGGTAATTGGAAAATGAAGTAACATTTGTATACACAAACTAATACCCAGAACCCAGAACCGAGTACCCAGAAACTGATTATTAAATCTACAAAAGTTAAATTCTAAAATAAATTGTATTAAAACATTGAAATTCCGATACATTGAATTACATCCTATATATCAGAAACGACTGTATGAGCTGCAATAAGATTGTAGCATTCATCAAAAAAAACCAGATAAAATGTGAGATCGTTAATCTGGGTCATAAACAATCAATAATAGAAGTACAAATTGTACCGGCCCTGTTTGAAAACAGGCATCTTTTAGCTTACGGTTCAGATATCCTTTCTCACTTAAAAAAATTATTTTGTAGAGTGGAAAAAAGATAAGGACATAACTTCGTAAATTGATTAAAAAAAGAAATTATTTAAAATTAAGTGAAGTAAAAAATATGATAAAGTTTCTGGGTACTGGGCACTGGGCACTGGGTGTCCCGACAAAGTCGGGATAACCAGAACCCAGTAGCTGTTCATATAGATTTGAATATAAGTTTCATTTATCCCGAGTACTCGGGATGAAATTCCGATACAAAATTATATTTTGTCATTTACCTGACAGCTTATTTGTTCTTTTTTCCGTATCTTTGAAATAAACAATACAGAAATATGAAAGTAAAAAAATCATTAAAAGCGTTAAAAAATCCGCTTGCTGACCCCAAAAAGCAAATTGCTATTTTAAACAATGGATTGTTTCAGCAAAAGAAACTGCCCCGTTTTGAGCAAAAATTAAAAAGTATTGGATTGTTACCTTTAAAGCCCACTCAATTAGAGATCCTTCAGGTAAATGTTGGCTACATGTGCAATTTAACCTGCTCACATTGCCACGTAGATGCCGGCCCCGACAGAAAAGAAATCATGACAAGAGAAACGATGCAATATTGTATTGAAGCACTTAAAAAAGCGCCATCCATTCAAACTGTTGATCTGACCGGAGGAGCACCGGAGATGAACCCTGATTTTCTTTGGTTTGTGGAAGAAATTTCCAGGCTTAAGCGTAAAACGATTGTCCGCAGCAACCTGACCATTTTAGTTGCTAATAAGAGATTCCGTCACTATCCGGCATTCTTTGCAAAGCATAAAGTAATTGTAATTGCCTCTTTACCTTGCTATACGGCCGAAAATACAGATAAACAAAGAGGGAATGGCGTTTTTTCTAAATCCATAGAAGCCCTGAACAATTTAAATGAACTTGGCTATGGTAAGGAAGGAACCAGTTTAGAGCTGCATTTAGTATATAATCCTATAGGCCCTTTCCTGCCTCCTGCCCAGAAGACATTAGAAGATGATTACAAAAAGATACTTTCTACTCAATATGGTATTGTGTTTAACAATCTATACACGATCACTAATTTGCCCATAAGCCGGTTTTTGAAATATTTGATGGTTTCAGGCAACTACGAATCTTATATGGAAACCCTGGTAAATGCTTTTAATCCCGCTGCGGCTGCGGGCGTGATGTGCAGGAATACACTTTCAGTGAGCTGGGATGGGAAATTATATGATTGTGACTTTAATCAAATGCTGGAATTACAGCTTGACACCCCGACTTTGTCGGGGCATATTAAAGATTTTGACCTGGAGCAATTACAAGACCGGAATATTATGCTTGGGCAACATTGTTACGGATGTACTGCAGGTGCCGGTTCAAGCTGCCAGGGAGCTTTGATTTAAAATTGAAAATTTTTTCTTCCCGAGCACTCGGGACAAAGAACGCAAAGAAAAAATATATATAAAATAAACTTTGCGGTCTTTGCGGCTTCGCGAGAAATCTAATTCATATAACTAATTGATTATCTACTATTTTAATTAACCTATTTTCGGATGAAAATAAGTGTGATCATACCAACATACAACGAATCGGAAAGAATTTCAGAATTGGTAAGATATTTATTCCGAAATTCCCACAGTGATTTACTTGAAGAGATTATCGTAGTTGATAGCAACAGTGATGACAATACAGCGGAATTAGCAGAAAAAGCGGGGGCATCTGTATACATTTCTGAACAAAGATGCCGGGCTAAACAAATGAATATTGCTGCGGATTTAGCTGTCGGAGATATATTCTATTTTGTTCATGCAGATACCTATCCTCCGAAATCCTTTATCAATGATATAGTTCATGCAACTGAAACTGGTTACCAGTCGGGTTGCTTTAGATTAAAATTCGATTCAAATAGTCTGCCTTTTAAATTGCACTCATACCTATCTAGGTTTAAAGGAATTATGTTTAGAGGTGGTGATGAAACGCTGTTTGTAACACGGTCAGCTTTTGAAAAAGCGGGTGGATTTAATACTGACCTGGTAATGATGGAGGATTATGATATGGTGTTAAAGCTTCAAAAAATATCAAAATTTAAAATAATACCTAAAAATGCGTTGGTTTCAGATAGAAAGGCAGAGTTAAACGGATATTTCCGTACCAACACAAGTAACGTGCTGATTTTTTCTATGTTTTTCCTGGGATTCTCACAGGATACATTGGTAAATACTTATAATAATCTTCTTAAAAATACAAAATACTTTCCCAGAAATTTAATATTTAAAAAATGACCTACATTATCCTTATTATTATAGTAATTTTTTTAGCCTATGCCAATGGCGCTAACGATAACTTTAAGGGAGTGGCCACACTTTTTGGCAGCGGAACTACAAATTATAAAGGAGCCATAAGTTGGGCAACAATTACCACGGCAATGGGTTCGGTCGCCTCACTATTTTTAGCGCAAACACTGGTCAAAAACTTTTCAGGTAAGGGGCTTTTACCCGATGCCATCATTGGTACACCGGAATTTGCCATTGCCATTGCTCTTGGTGCAGCGCTTACAATAATGCTTGCATCAATAATCGGAATGCCCATATCTACAACCCATAGTCTTGTAGGTGCATTGGCGGGGAGCGGATTGATAGCAGTTGGCAATGAATTTAATTTTATAAAATTAGGTGGCGTATTCTTTCTTCCGTTAATATTGAGCCCTTTTATGGCTGCCGGTTTAAGCTTTTTAGCTTATTGGTTGTTCAGTAAAATAAGATTAAAAACGAAAGTCACAAAAGAAACATGTATTTGTGTTGGAGAAAAACCTAGTGAATTAATACCACAACAAGCAGGAAATACTGCCGGATTGGCTTTACTGACCAGTACACAAGTAGGCGTCACATTAGGCACCAACACACAATGCCAACATCAACATTACAGTAAAATTTTGGGGATCAATCTGGAAAAATTATTAAACTATGCGCATTACCTGAGTGCAGGAATAGTGAGCTTTTCAAGAGGCTTAAATGATACCCCTAAGATAGTAGGATTATTGCTTGTTCTTAATATTATGAATATACAAATAGGAATGACAGCAGTAGCTATTGCCATCGCTGCAGGTGGTTTGCTGAATGCAAAAAAAGTCGCAAAAACCATGAGTAACAAAATAACCAAAATGAACCATGGGCAGGGATTTACTGCTAACCTGATCACCGGTTTATTAGTGACCACAGCAAGTATCCACGGCATGCCGGTCTCTACCACCCATGTCTCCGTTGGTTCATTATTCGGAATTGGTTCTGTAACCAGAAATACCAACTTAAAGGTAATTTCTCAAATATTATTCTCATGGCTGCTGACTTTACCTATAGCCGCTCTTTTAAGTGGTATCGTTTACTGGACTTTGATTCAATTAATTTAATATTACAATATTATGGAAACATATTTAGAAACTGCAAAAAGCCTTTATAAAGAAGCGGCAGAAAACCCGCAGGAAGGCTTATGCTGTACTACCACGCCTGTTTGGCAATTACCCGGCCTCAATATCCCCAAAAGGATGCTGGAAATGAACTATGGTTGTGGGACCACAGTACACCCACGAGACCTGGTAAACAACCCTGTAATACTCTATGTAGGTGTAGGGGGGGGAATGGAGCTCTTACAATTTGCTTACTTCAGCAGAAATCCAAATGCAGTGATTGGCGTAGATGCAGTAGATGAAATGCTGGCCTCCTGCAGGGCAAATCTAAAAGAAGCTGAAAAACTAAATACCTGGTTTAGCAGTGATTATATAGATCTGAGGAATGGAGATGCCATGGATTTACCCCTTGAAGCAGAAAGCGTGAATGTTGCAGCTCAAAATTGCCTGTTTAATATATTCAGAACCCAGGATTTAAAACAAGCATTAAATGAAATATACCGTGTTTTAAAACCGTATGGACGATTGGTTTTATCAGATCCCATTTGTGAAGACCTGATACCCGGACATCTGCGTAAAGACGAACGACTTAGAGCTGAGTGCCTCACCGGGGCCATTCCTTTAAATGACTACTTAAAAATAATAACAGAAGCTGGCTTTGGAACGATAGAGGTGCGGGCTAAAAGGCCATACAGAATTTTAGACCCTTTGCACTATCAGGTACCTAACAATATCTATATTGAAAGTGTAGAAATTTGTGCCATCAAGGATCCCATGCCTGAAGATGGCCCCTGTATCTTTACCGGTAAGACTGCTATTTATTATGGCAATGAGGAGTGCTTTGACGATGGAAACGGGCATGCATTATTTTATAATCAACCTCTATCAGTTTGTGATAAAACTGCCGGCGCTTTAAAGGGTTTGGGAAGAGATGACATTTTCATCACCAATTCTACTTTCTTTTATGATGGGGGTGGGTGTTGTTGAGGTTGCAGTGCGTTGAAGTGAACTAATCTGTTAGCAAGTACGAATGGGTGTCAGATGCCACGCCTACGGGTGGTCACCCGTAGGGGGAGAAACACCTGACACCACATTAAATTTTCATCACCAATTCTACTTTCTTTTATGATGGAGGTGGGTGTTGTTGAGGTTGCAGTGTGTTGAAGTGAGCTAATCTGTTAGCAAGTACGAATATATAGTATCATTTATAGTATCATTGTTTATACTTATCAGATAAAACATAAAAACCTTTTTTTAGAGATCCCTGATATTCTATAATTCCGGCATCTTTCAATTTCGCTAAATCCCTTTTGATTGTAATTATAGAAGCTTGAATGTCATTTAAAAGGTCAGATACCTTTGTTGATTCATTATTAATATTTACAGATGGATCACAATTGTTTGCATAATCCTGAACATTGGATTTTAGCTCATTTGATATTTTTACGCCACAAATACTATTATTATCGTCAATGCCTAAAAAAATTTTGCCACCTGAAGCGTTTGCGAAAGCTACCAATTCTTTTGAAATAGAATTGTTAAGAGATTCTTTGAATTCAATCCGGTATCCCTCTCCTTCCTGAAGTATTAATTGTAGTTCTTGTTGGTTCATTTTGTTGACTTCTTAGGAAAATAACTGCAAAGATATTTGAAATTATGTTGGTGAAAAATATTAATGCTAATCATTAAGCATTTTTTCCTATTTTTAGTATAAGCATAATAAACACGAAAATAGCCATTTTTATAAAAATTTCTTTCAAAAAACCAGCGAACTTTCCAGGCTTGGGAAATAACTCATATTATGTAACATAGCGGAGGGGTCTTTTGCTTTTTTTTTCCTGTCATTTTGTTCATGCTGCGATGGCGGGCAAGGGCACTCTCTGTAACTGTACCTACCTATGAAATTAAAACGTACAGGTGCAGAGTGTGCTTGAGATAGAGGGCGAGCATGACAAAATGGAAGGAAAAAAATTGCAAAAGACACGGTAGGCCAGCCACACTACACACACACCAGTCAGGGGTTTAACTCACTAAAGTAATAAAAGAAACGAAAAGATTAAAGTATGTACGCATTGCGGGGGTGGGGGTGTTGGTTGGGATTGGGGAGGGGCTAAGCTGCAGGGCTTATTTAAGGTGGTGCAGGAGGAGAGTGAAGAAAAAATTTTAGTTCACTTATAAGCTTTAGTTTTAGTGCGGGTATTTGGGCTTATAAGAGTGCTAAAATGCGGATGGGGGTGGGTTGGATGGGGTAAAACTCACTTAATAAGCCAATTTAACCCAACCCCGCCTATTATTTGTACGATTTCCCTTACAAACATTTTAGATATATCCACCTAAAATCCATAATATTCCAAAAATGATTGTTTCCATGATTATTTTGTGTTTTAGTTAATCTCTTTTTCAAGACCATTTAAAATAAAATCCTCAAAATTATTATAACGAACAACTGATACAGACGGTTTTGTTAATAACGATTGCAAATTCTTTTCAACTATGTCAGGATTTGGGTCTGCAATAATTACTTTTTGAATTTTATTTCCATGTGTGGTCAATATACGGTTAAATGCTTCTTCATTACCTTTCCAACCAATAATAACAAGCGTTTCCACATAACCAATATAACTTTGCATTGTCATAAAATGCCGTAGTGGCATTGTAAATTCATCTTTGTCTCTGTAGGGAAGAATCAAAGCAGGAAAATAATTATTTAGCTTGTTACTGTCTATATGTTGTAGTTGTGATTTGTCAATGGTGAATTTTCCTAAGCGATGCTTATTTATACTTTCTTCTGTTCCAAATGTAGACCAGTCAATCATATTGATATGGTCGCCTAAAAGTTGGTAATAAAGTTGAAAAAAATTTATGTTGTTGTCAAAGAGCCAACGTGCCGTGTTACCTTTGAATTTGTCAGGATTTGGAAATTTCCAACCCCAATTCCAGGAACCATGTGGTTTGAAAATACAGAATGGACCCTCATTTGGTTTAATATAATCATCCATTGATTTAATAGGCACATTGAAATACTGAGCAATAAAATGCTCCAGAATGGTGTCCTGATTAAAAGATACAAAAGCAAATTTTTTATGAGATATTTTTCCGTAGGTATTTTTGACACTTGCTTTGTAGATTTTTTGAAGTTTATAGGCTAAAGATGCATATAGATTTTTCACATAGTCACTTTCGATTATGTTGTTGCTTATATCCCTTAATAGTTCCTGTAAATAATATTGAATGTTAATATGGCGGCTCAAAATCGCTTGGTTGTTGTGTTTATAGATTTGTTTCCATTCTTCTTCGAATAATGCTTCAACATCAGAAATGTTATCACCTTGTAAATGCAATAATGATTCTTTTACTCCCGGATATTTTAAATAATACTTTTTAAATCTTTTATCAAATAGTTTAGGGCCTAATGGCGCTCGTAAATCATCTTTATAAAAATCATTCTTATCGGTGTCGTAAATACAATGAGCAGATGCACCGGCACCAATGATGAATAGATGTTTCCGTTCGTATTCACCATGCCACCAGTCGTTTTGATAATTGTGTACCACAGGTTTAAACTTATCACTATCCAAAGTAGCCTGAATTACTTCATTACCCAATACCCATCCGTATTCACTGATTCTTTCCAGGGATTTATCTTTATGGTCAAGCATTTTGTAATCATTCTTTTTCGTTCCTTGTATTACAATTGTATATTCTGGATAATCCATTTCTGGAAATTCATAACCTGGGAATACATCTCCGAATTTGGTATAAAAATATTTTAGCATCGTTGCTTTAATTATTCTATAATATTTTCTGATTTAACGTAACCCACAATGTAAGCTTCCTTATTCAAAATTTGAAAATCAACGGTTGCCCAAATATCTATGACTACTGATGTTTTTATCATTGTCAAAGCTTCATCATCAGTTAAAACAATTCCTTCTTCTGTATTTTTCCATTTGGCAGGATTTTCTTCCAGTCGTTTCTTTGCTTCATCTTCACTCACCAGTCTAATATCAACTGTTAATTCATCTTCAAACCAGTTAGGATTTGTTTTATATCTCATTTTAAAAGCTTGTTTAAAATTACAAACAACAATTTTGTTCTTCAGAAAATCACTGAATGATGTATAGACAGGAATGTTGTTAAATGTTCCTAAGTAAAAATGCCATAAATCATCATCCTGTTTTGGTTCATTCATTTTTGAAATGAATCGTTTGTCTTCAAGAAAAAATTTATCCTTATAATTATATTCTGGTGAAAGCAAAATAAGATTAGGAGAAATGCTCTTACTATTGAATGCAGAAAATGCTTCATCTAATATCTCTACTGCATTTGTTCCGCTTACTTTGTTAAATTCATTGCGCATTACTGCACTAAAAAACACGTTATCTTCCCATCTACCGGTTTGCCCACCCATTCTGTCAACTCCATATATAGTTTGATGATGTCGCCCAGCAATGAACATCATTTTTGCTTTCTCATAAAATGTCCGTTGTCCAATAATTTTAAGTTTTATTTTTTCGTTATTAATTAGTTCAATATTTCCTATTTTTTTGAAAAGTTTATGAATTCGTGCCTGAACTTTCCATGCTTTTCCAATTATTTCCTTGAATGAACTTATTAAGGTGGAATCTAAAGGAGCATTTGCGATTGCCACTTCTTCATTGCTGATACCTTCCCGCTTAATTTTAGCAAATACATTTTAAATGCTTTTACACTTATCTTTTAACTGTGTAGGAGTTTCAACTTTTAGTAATTTGTTCCATTTTTCATAGTTTTGTTGAAAAAACTTAGCGTTGTTTTTCAGAGCATCGAAGAGAAAGCTTGTTTGAGAGAGATCCGCTGCATTAAGTTCTTCCATGTTTACATACAATTTGTTTTCCCTGATCTGGTCAGCCATGAATCCAAATGTCATCCAATCGTAAGGACTTGGTGGTGAATAAACTTTTCCAGTATTTCTTTTAACAAAGTCCCACTCACTCCATCCCATGTAGAAGGTAGATGCGTTACCTCTGAAAAATAAAATGTCCTTTAGCAAATCTTCTGAATCAGCATAGGGTATATTAAGTTTTTCAATGAATGACGATGCGGTTTCCTCTTTGATTTTATTTACACGATAAAGAAAGATTATCCAATACTTTATCCCTGTAAGCACATGGCGTTTGTAACCATCAAAAGCTTTTACAATTGAGTATTCTTCTTTCTTCTCCTTAATTAAAACATCATTACTGCCGTTTTGATTCTCTCTTTCTAATTGTTTAATCTCCCACTTTAAGTCATAATATCTATCGTAAGCCAAATCTGAAATTTGATCATATTCATTGATTGCAAAGCGAAACTGATTAATGTCTCCGTTCTTAACGATATAGTAAAGTAACCGACTGAATCCATTAAACGCCCAGTAATAAGATTTATTG
>SDBV01011619.1_pt1 | contig 11386 bp, 5 predicted proteins | sample 2277081 | NCBI WGS metagenome assembly SDBV01 (sample SAMN10402039, study PRJNA504765) | marine sediment metagenome | isolation source: marine sediment core GS10_PC15, 223 cmbsf | place: Arctic Ocean: Southern Knipovich Ridge | collected 2010
GTATTAAACCATCGTATTATACTTTCATATGAAAAGGGCGTGCTGCGAGACCGTTGGGCGCGCGACGCACCTGTGAGGCAGAAATCCGAGTGCCCCACGCGGACACAGGGTCTGGGGACGTGCATCCGCGGGCCGAAAACTCTCGCTGCAATCAGAGAGGTGAGTCGATGGCGGATCAGATGACCGTGAGCAGCGGCACGCGCGAACGACTGCTCGAGTCGGCCGGAGAAATCTTCGCGGAGAAGGGCTTCGAAAAGGCCACCATCCGCGAAATTGTGGGTCGCGCGCAAGCCAACCTGAACGCGGTTAACTACTATTACCGTGACAAACGCGGCCTCTATGTCGCGGTCTTTGAATACGCCCACCGATTCGCGGCGGAGCGGGACCGGGCAGAATTCGAACGGATGCGCGCGCTGCCCCCGGCGGATCGCGTACGCGCGCTGGTCGAGCACGTGCTGCGCGGCTTCTTCTCAAAGGAGCGCAAGACCTGGCAGACGCGCCTGATGGTCCGCGAAATGGTCGAGCCCACCCGCGCCTTGGATATCGTGGTGGACCGGCTGATTCGCCCGCGGTTTACCGAGATCGTCGCCGCCGTTCGCGCTTTGGTGGGGCCCGACGTGCCCGATCTCAAGGTTCAGTTATGTGCCGAGAGCATCGTAGCGCAATGCGTTCATATCTCGCACGGCCGCCCAATTGTCTCCCGGCTGATTCCCGACCTGGCGCTGAATCCGGACGGCGTCGAGGCGCTGGCGGAGCATATCGCGGAGTTCTCATTGGCGGCCTTACGGAATCTGCCGCCCGAAGGAATGCACGTATGAAATCGAATGTCCGTGACCAGACCGACGCCGCATCACAGCCTGGCGGGGAACGCCCGTCCGCCGAGCCGGGGCACGCGACCCAGGGCGGCGGCGTTGCGTCCGTGTCGCCGGCGGAGGGCGACGCGCCGGCCGGTTCTCCGCCGCCGGCGAGACGCGGCTGGGGGGCACGCCTCATGTCCGTATTCGTACGGGGTGTGCTCCCGGTCGTGGTGATCGTCATCGGGACGATCGGCGCCGCACAGCTTGTGCGCACCACGCCGCACGCGCGACAGCGACCTGGCCGGCGGTCCGCCACCCTGGCGCAGACCCGCACCGTCGAGCGCACCGCCGAGCCGGTCATCGTCGAAGCTATGGGGACGGTCATCGCCGCCCGCCAGGTCGTGTTGCAATCCCAGGTCAGCGGCACCGTGGTGGAACTGAATCCGTCGTGCATCCCCGGCGGCCAAATGAAGGCCGGTGAGGTCGTGCTCGTTGTTGATCCGGCCGAATATGAGGCGGCCCTGGACTTTGCCGAAGCAACCCTGGCCCGCCGCCGGGCTGAATTGCAGTCGGCCGAGTGGGAGCTCACGCGTCTGAGAGACCTCGAGGCGCGCCAAGCCGTTAACAAGAAGGAGCTGGCTGACGGCCGCACGGCCAAGGCGGTGGCGGAGGCCGAGGTCGCCGCTGCCCGTGCCCTGCTGGAGCAGGCGCGTCTGGATCTGTCCCGCACCACGCTGCGCGCGCCGTTCAACGGGATCATCACGAACGAGACCGTGGATCTCGGCGCGCAGGTCACGCCGCAGACGCAGCTCGCGACGCTCGTCGGCACGGATGAATACTGGCTGCAAGTCTCCATTCCGGTGGACCGGTTGAAGTGGATTGCGGTTTCCCAGGCGGACGGCGAGCGCGGCTCCGCGGTCCGAATCCACCAGCAACTGGGCGCGGGCCGCCGGGCGCAGTGGTCGGGGACCGTCATTCGCCTGTTGGGCGATCTGGAGCCGCAGGGGCGGATGGCCCGCCTGCTCGTGTCGGTGCGTGACCCGCTGGGGCTCGAGGGCGGCGGACGACCCTTGACAGCACTGGCAGCAGTCAAGGGCGCCGGTGTCCCGCTCTTGATCGGCTCCTATGTGAACGTGGACGTCGAAGGCCCGGTACTGAGCGACGTGGTCGCGGTCGGACGCGACGAGCTTCACGAGGGCCAGCGCGTGTGGATTATGAACGACGATGACCAACTCGAGCTGCGTCCGGTCGAGATCGTGTTCCGCAGCCGTGACCGCGTGCTGGTCAGCGCCGGACTCGCGCCCGGCGACCGCCTGGTGGTGTCGGACCTGCCCACACCCGTCGCGGGCATGCCTTTGCGGGCGGGTGGGTCCGGCGTCTCGCCGGACGTCCCCCGCGAAGGTCTTGACCCACCATCTGGCTCTTCGGAAGCGGGGGCACAACGATGAGCCACCCGTCCTCTGGCAGCGAACACCGCGGCATGATCGCGTGGATGGTCCGCAACGCCGTCACGCCGAATCTCCTGATGATCGTGCTGCTATTGGGCGGCTTCCTGATGGCGCTACGCATCAAGCAGGAAGTGTTCCCGGAGTTCAATACGGACCTCGTGACCATCGCCGTGCCCTACCCGGGTGCCAGCCCCGAAGAGGTTGAGAAAGGCATCATCCTGGCGATCGAGGAGGGCATACGCGGCCTGGACGGCATCAAGGAAATCAGCGCCACCGCCGCCGAAGGCGTGGCCACCGTACGCGCCGAGCTGCTCAGCGGCGCCGATCATCAGCGGGCCTACCAGGACATCAAGCAGGAGATCGACCGCATCACGACGTTTCCCGAGGACGCCGAGGAACCACAGGTCATGCTGGATATGCATCGCCGCCCGGTCCTGGACGCCGTGGTTTACGGCGCGGTGAGCGAGCGCGTGTTGCGTGAGCTGGCCGAGCAGGTACGCGACCGGCTGTTGCAGGACCCGGAGATCACGCAGGTCGATCTGTTCCCCAACCGGCAGTACGAGATCAGCGTCGAGGTGCGCCAGGAGAACCTGCGCGCGTACAATCTGACGCCCGAAACGATCGCGGCCCGTATTCGGCAGGCCGCCCTGGAGCTGCCGGGCGGCAGTGTGAAGACCGCGGCCGGCGAGATCCTCCTGCGCATGACGGAGCGGCGCGACTACGCACGGCAGTTCGCGCGCCTGCCCATTGTGACGGCGCCGGACGGCACGCAACTGGTCCTGGAGGACCTCGCCAAGGTCAGCGACACGTTTGAAGAGACCGACCAGATTCAGACGTACAACGGCCAGCCCAGCGTGACGCTCGAGGTGTTTCGCGTGGGCGCGCAGACCCCCATGGGCGTGTCGGACGCGGTGCGGCGGGGTCTGGCGGAAGCCGAGGCGGATCTGCCGCCAGGGGTGAACGTTGCCATCAACCACGACATGTCGGACGTGTACCGTCAGCGGCTCGAGCTGCTGATGCGGAACGGCCTGATCGGGCTGGTCCTGGTGCTGTTGCTACTCGGTCTTTTTCTCGAGTTTCGCCTGGCCTTCTGGGTGATGATGGGGATCCCGATCTCGTTCCTGGGGGCCATGCTCCTGCTGCCGGCGCTGGACGTTTCCATCAACATGATCTCGATGTTCGCGTTTATCATCGCGCTGGGTATCGTGGTGGACGACGCGATCGTGGCGGGCGAGAACATCTACGAATACCGGCAGCGCGGCATGGGCTTCGGGCGCGCCGCGATCCTCGGCGCGCGCGACGTGGCCATGCCGATTACGTTTGCCGTCTTGACGAATATGGTCGCCTTCCTGCCGCTGGCGTTCGTCCCCGGCTTCATCGGCAAGGTCTTCGGCGTGATCCCGGCGGTCGTCATAACCGTCTTCGCGATCTCGTGGGTCGAGTCGCTGCTGATCCTGCCGGCCCATCTGGCGCACGCGAAACAAGCCGGCGGGAGCACCATCGGGAGGTTTCTGCATACGCAGCAACAGCGCTTCAGCCGCGCGTTCTCGCGCTTTGTCGAGCGGCAGTACGCCCCGTTTGCCCGCGGCTGCCTGCGCTGCCGCTACCTGACGGTCGCGACCGGCCTGGCCCTGCTGATTCTGACCGTGGGCTACATTGCCAGCGGGCGCGTGGGCCTGACGCTGATGCCCCGCACCGAATCGGACCGGGCCGTCGCCGTGGCCGTGCTGCCCTACGGTTGTCCGGTCTCGCGCACCACGGCGGTACGCGATCAGCTCGTGGCCGCGGTGAACGACGTCGCGGCGGCGCACGGCGGCCCGCGGCTCGTGCACGGTGTGCTAGGCGCTATCCGCGAGAACCAGGTCACGATCACGGCCTATCTGACCGATCCGGACACGCGCCCCATGAGCACGGCGCAGCTCTCGCGTCTGTGGCGCGAGCGGCTGGGCCCGATCGCCGGACTGGAATCGCTGAAGTTCGAGTTTGATCGCGGCGGTCCCGGCTCGGGCGCGGCCCTGACCGTGGAGCTGGCGCACCGCGACGTCGCCGTGCTCGACCGCGCCAGCCAGCAGCTCGCGGGCGAGCTCGCGCAGTTCCCGAATGTGAAAGACATCGACGACGGCTTCACGCCCGGCAAGCTACAGCTTGACTTTGAGATGTTGCCGGAAGGTCGTAGCCTCGGGTTGTCGGCCCGCGACGTGGCCCGTCAGTTGCGCAGCGCCTTCTACGGGGCCGAGGCGCTACGCCAGCAGCGGGGCCGTAACGAAGTCAAGGTGATGGTGCGTTTGGCCAAGGCGCAGCGCGTCAGCGAGTATGACGTGGAGGAGCTCATCATTCGCACGCCCGACGGCCTGGAAGTGCCGCTGCGACAGGTCGCCCAGGTGCAGCGCGGCCGAGCCTACACCACGATCACCCGTCGCGACGGCCGCCGGACGGTCCAGGTGACGGCGGACGTCGATCCGCCGCGTCAGACCGAACAGGTGGTGGCCGCCTTGCAGACCGATGTGCTGCCGGCTTTGGTGCGGGATTTCCCGGGACTGGGTTACGGCTTCGAAGGTCACCAGGCGGACATGCGCGAGGGCATGGGCAGCCTGGTACTGGGCTTCACCCTGGCCCTCATGGCGATCTTCACGCTCCTGGCGATCCCGTTCGGCAGCTACATTCAACCGGTGATCGTGATGGTGAGTATCCCGTTCGGCATCATCGGGGCCCTCGTCGGCCACCTGATCATGGGCTACAGCCTCAGCATAATGAGCATGATGGGGATCGTCGCGCTGTCCGGCGTCGTCGTCAACGACGCGCTGATCCTGATTGTCTACGCGAACAGACAACGGGCGGCGGGCGTGGGCGCTGCCGATTCCGTTCTCATGGCCGGCGTGCGGCGTTTTCGCCCGATCATCCTGACCACCCTCACCACGTTTGGCGGTCTGGCCCCCATGATCTTCGAAACTTCGCGGCAGGCGCGCTTCATGATCCCCATGGCCCTGTCCCTGGGCTTTGGCATCCTGTTCGCAACCGCGATCACGCTGCTGCTGGTGCCGTGTCTCTATCTCATCGTGGAAGACGTGAAGGGCGGCTTCGCCGCGCTGTCGGCCGGGGAGGGCGCTGCGCACGAGCGTTTGCCGGAGGCGGCGACCTGATGGTCCAACCCCGGCTGCGGTGGCGACGCGGAGCGCTGGACGAACAAACCCGCGCCCACCGCCTGCTTCTCCGCGACCGCCTCGGCGAACCGCCGGAACATATAGCCGGCATCGTGCGGCCCGGGGCTGGCCTCCGGGTGGAACTGGACGGCGACGAGGCGCAAGTCCTCATGCGCGAACCCCTCGAGCGTCCCGTCGTTCAGGTTTACGTGCGTCACCGTTCCGCCCACGCGCTCCAGCGATTCCGCGTCCACGGCGAAACCGTGGTTCTGGCTGGTGATCTCCACCCGCCCCGCGGCCTGATTGAGCACGGGCAGGTTCGTGCCATGGTGGCCGAAGCGGAGTTTGTACGTACGCGCCCCCAGTGCGAGCGCCAGCAGTTGGTGCCCGAGGCAGACGCCGAACATCGGCACCTGTCCCAATAGCTCTCGCAGTGTCTGCACCGTTTCGGTCACCGCTGCTGGGTCGCCCGGCCCGTTACCGACCAACAAACCATCCGGGGCCAGTTCACGAATCTCTGCCGCCGAGGCGCCGGCGGGAACGGTCGTGACCCGACATTCACTGTTCACCAGGTGGCGCAGGATGTTGTGCTTGATGCCGCAGTCGATGGCGACGATGTGACAAGTGAATTGACGATTGACGGTTGACGATTGACGATCCACGGTTGCGGGCGGGACGCCCGCGCTCCCCATGTGGGTGGGTGGGGACCATAGCGATTCGGTCCACGGGCGCGTTTCGGCGGGCGTCACGGCGCCGACCAGATTGGCCCCGGCCATCGGGGCCGCCGCCTGTGCCAGCTCGACCAGGCGGACGTCTGTCCGGCGAGACGCCGGACCCACCCCGTGGCTGACCTCGGTGGAAATCACGCCGCGCAGGGCCCCGTGGACGCGAATACGCCGCGTCAACGCGCGCGTGTCGATGCCGACAATACCGATGATGCCGTGTTCGGCGAAGAACTCCGGCCCGCCGATCGTAGCGCGGAAGTTGCTCGGCCGCCGCGGCAGCTCCCGCAGCACCACCCCCGCCAGGCACGGCCGGATGGACTCGAAATCCTCCGGGTTCATGCCGTAGTTGCCCTGCAACGGAAAGGTCATGGTGACGATCTGCCCGCAATAGGACGGGTCGGTGAAGACTTCCTGGTAGCCGGTCAGGCCGGTGTTGAAGACGACCTCGCCGGTCCGCGTGCCGGTTGCGCCGACCGCGTCGCCGGTAAAGACCGTCCCGTCCTCGAGTGCGAGCTTGGCGATCATGTGGGCTCTCCGATAGCGAGGTAGTCCTGGAGCATGGCGGGCGAGACGCCCGCCCTACCCAGTCATGTGGGCTCTCCGGTTTTGACGCAGTCCCGCGGCACGGCGGGCGAGACGCCCGCCCTACCCAGACATGTGGGCTCTCCGATAGCGAGGTAGTCCTGCAGCGCTTTGACCTTGACGCCGTTGGCACGCAAGGCGCGGATCGCGCCGACCGCGGCCTGGGCACCCGCCAGCGTGGTGAGCAACGGGATGCCCAGTTGAATCGACGCGACCCGCCAGCGGCCCTCCTCGGTGGCGCTGCCGGTGTGAATCGGCGTGTTGATGAGCAGGTCCAGCTCGCGATCGCGGATCATGTCCAGCAGGAAGCGCGGGCCCTGGCCGCCGTGCTTCGAGACGACCGTCGACGGGACGCCGTGCTCGGCCAGCGTTTGATGGGTCTTGATCGTCGAGTAGATCTCGAAGCCCAGTTCGAGGAGCTCGCGGGCGATGGAGATCACGCGCGGCTTGTCCGCGTCGCACACGCTCATCAGCACGTTGCCCGTGGTGGGCAGCTTCATCCCGGTGGCGAGCAGCGCCTTGGCAAACGCCAATGGGTAGGACTCGTCGAGGCCCATGACCTCGCCGGTGCTGCGCATCTCCGGGCCGAGCACGAAGTCGACGCTCTTCAGCTTCTGGAACGGAAAGACCGGGGCCTTCACCGCTACGTGTCGTTGTCCGGCGAGACGCCGGACCCACCCAGTGCGATGGGCGTCGGGCACGCCCAGCCCGCCCAGCGCCTCGTCCAGCGACTGGCCCAGCATGACGCGCGTGGCGATCTTCGCCCAGGGCACGCCGGTGGCCTTGCTGACGAACGGAATCGTCCGCGAGGCCCGCGGATTCACCTCGATGAGATACACCACCCGACCCTGTATCGCGAACTGTACGTTCATCAGCCCGCACACGCGCAGCCGCCGCGCGAGCATCTTCACCTGATACTTGATCTCGTCCACCAGGGCCGGCGAGAGCGAGTAGGGCGGCAGCACGCAGCAACTGTCGCCGCTGTGAATCCCCGCCTCCTCGATATGTTCCATGATGCCGCAGATGTCGCAGCGGCCACTGTCCGGCGAGACGCCGGACCCACCCTGCACGCCGGACCCACCCTGCACGCCGGACCCACCCGGCGCGCTGTCCGGCGAGACGCCGGACCCACCCGGCGCGGCGTGGCCGTGGTCGCTGATGGCGTCCACGTCGACTTCGATTGCATCGAGCAGAAACTTCTCGATCAGGATCGGGTGCTGATGGTCGAGGTTGAGTTCCCGATCGGTCGCGCGCAGGGCGCCTTCAATGTACCGGACCAGGTCGGCGGCGTTGTTGCACACCTGCATGCCGCGCCCGCCCAGCACGTACGACGGACGCACCAGCACGGGGTAGCCAAGTTGTTCCGCGACCTCGACCGCCTGGGCGTGGGAAAAGGCAATGCCGTTGGGCGGCTGGCGCAGCCCGAGCTCGCGCAGCACCTGCTGGAACCGTTCGCGGTCCTCGGCCAGATGGATGTTGTCGGGCGAAGTCCCCAGAATCGGCACCCCGACCTCGCTCAAACCCTGCGCCAGATTCAGCGGCGTCTGCCCGCCGTACTGCACGACCACGCCGCGCACATGCCCGTCGTTGGCACCGTGGCGCGGAAACGGGCGGCCATTGAGACGCTCACAGATGTTGAACACATCCTCGTGCGTGAGCGGCTCAAAGAACAGCAGATCGCTGACATCGTAATCGGTGCTGACGGTCTCCGGGTTGGAGTTGATCATCACCGTTTCATGGTCCATCTCACGCGCGGCCAGGGCGGCGTGCACGCAGCAATAGTCGAACTCGATACCTTGCCCGATGCGGTTGGGACCGCCGCCGAGAATGATGACCTTCGGCCGGTCGCTCACACGCAACTCATCGTCGTGCGTTTCGACCAGCACGTGCTCGTCGTCCAACGCGCGGTAACGATACGGCGACTCGGTCCCCAGCTCGCGGATCGCCGCCCCGAGCGACTCCCGGCCGCCCGAAGCCCGGTGCCGGCGCAGCTCGGCGACCGCCGCCGGATTGCGCACCACCCGGGCCACCGGCCGCTCGCGCGCGGAGTAGTAATACGGCGTGTACGCCTCAAACTCCCCGCCGCACGTATCGACCAGCTTGAACTTGGGCCGGTCGAGCTGGGCCTTGAGCCGCCCATAGGCCTGCGCGTCCAGCCGCCAGATATAACATAACTGGGCGTCGCTGTAGCCGTACGCCTTGGCCTGCTGGAACGTGTCGGCGATCTCCGGCGTCAGGCGGAAGGCGGGGCCCGTGCGTATCGGTGTACGCAGCAGGCGCTCTTCAAACTCGACCAGTTCGGCCAGTTGATCCAGGAACCATATGTCGATGTGTGACAATTCGGCGACGCGCTCGACGGACCAGCCCAGCTTGAGCGCGTAGCGGATGTAGTACAGGCGCCCCTGACAGGGCGTCGAGATCTTGGCGGTCAGAACTTCCTCGGGAATCGGCCACTGTGCGGACGCCTGTTCGTGCACGTCCGCGGGCGCCTCGCCCAGCGACGTCCCACCGAAGAGGGGGACCGCCGGCCCGGCTTCGTGACCGAAGGCATCGAGCCAGACGGTGCTGTCGTCCTCTGGGCGGAGCACGTCGCCGATGTGCTCGCCCAGCGACTTGTCGCCGGGGTGCAGGCCGTAGCCGGGGCGCTGGATCTCCATCGAACGGATGCACTTCTGAAACGCTTCCTTGAACGTGCGGCCGATGGCCATCGCCTCGCCCACGGACTTCATGGAGGTGGTGAGCGTTTCGTCCGCCTCGGGAAACTTCTCGAACGCGAAACGCGGCATCTTGACCACGCAGTAGTCGATCGTCGGCTCGAAGCAGGCGGACGTTTCGCGCGTGATGTCGTTCCGCAACTCGTCGAGCGTGTAGCCGATCGCCAGCTTGGTGGCGATCTTCGCGATCGGGAAGCCCGTGGCCTTCGACGCCAGGGCCGAAGAGCGCGAAACGCGCGGGTTCATCTCGATCGCCACCATGTGCCCGTCGCACGGGTTGACCGCGAACTGGATGTTCGCGCCGCCGGTCTCCACACCCACGGCCCGCATGATGGCGATGGCGGCGTCGCGCATGCGCTGGTATTCCTTGTCCGACAGCGTGAGCGCGGGCGCCACGGTGATCGAGTCGCCCGTGTGCACGCCCATCGGGTCCAGGTTCTCGATCGAGCAGACCACCACGACGTTGTCGCGCGCGTCGCGCATCATCTCCAGCTCGAATTCCTTCCAGCCGGTGAGGTCCTCTTCGATCAACACCTGCCCGATCGGCGACTGCGCCAGCCCGGCCTGCACCAGGGCCTCAAACTCGTCGGTCGTCCGGGCCATCCCGCTGCCGGTGCCGCCCAGCGTGTACGCCGGCCGAATGCACACCGGCAAGCCGACGTCCGCCACGATCCGCTTCGCGTCGTCCAGCGAGCAGGCGCTCCCCGACCGCGGCACGTCCACCCCCACCGCCGTCAGCGTCCGCTTGAACTCCTCCCGGTCCTCAGCCCGTCGAATCGTCTCCCGGTTGGCCCCGATCAGGCGCACGCCGTGACGCGCGAGGATGCCCTGCTCCGCGACGTCCATGGCGCAGTTCAACCCGGTCTGGCCGCCGAGCGTCGGCAGCAGGGAATCGACCGGCGTGCCGCGGGCGGCCTCGCACTGGAGGATCTCGTCAACGACCGCGGGCGTAATGGGTTCCAGGTAGGTTCGCTCGGCGACCTCCGGGTCGGTCATGATCGTCGCGGGGTTGCTGTTCAGGAGCACCACCGCGACGCCCTCCTCCCGCAGCGCGCGACAGGCCTGCGTGCCCGAATAGTCGAACTCACACGCCTGCCCGATCACGATCGGACCGCTGCCGACGATCAAAACGCGCTGAATGGTCTCATTCCTGGGCATCGACCGGCACCGCCCCCGAGGGTCTAATTCCGCTGCCGCTTTGACAACATAGCGGATTCTGTTCCTCGCACAACCGCCCCGATCTGCGTCCTTTCACACCGCCGTATCCGCGCGTGACACGCCGTCCCCCGGCCCGAGCGACGCCAGGATCGCAGCGGCGACACGACGGACTTCACCGGGCTCGGTGCCGCCGAGCGTGCGGTAGCGCGACAGCGGTGAGTCAATCACCGGTACGCTCCCATCCACGGCGTCCCCGACCTCGACCGCGACCGCGTGATGCGCCGCGCGCAACGGCGTGCCGGCAAGCACGTGCTCTTCCATCCGCAACGTCGCCCCGACGTTGCCCTGCTCGAGCGACGCCGCCAGTCGCCGCGGGTCAAAATCGAGCCGCTCCAGAAACGCCGCCGCCATCTCCACCACCGCGTGGAGCTTTTCGGCCGCGCGCCGGACCACCGGCTTGACACACTGCAAATCACGGTTGTAGCCGCTCGGCAGCCCCTTCAGGATCGACACGAGTTCCGCGTGAGCCGCCGTGACCGCGTTGCACTCGCCCCGCAGCAGCTCCATCGCGTCCGGGTTCGTCTTGTTCGGCATCATCGACGAGCCCGTAGCAAACTCGGCGGGATAGCGGGTCCAGCCCAGCGGCGTCTGCGAAAACCCAATCACGTCGCTCGCCAGCGACTGGAGGTGCAGCGCGACTTGCGTCGCGAGCGCGAGCAGTTCCAGGCACTCGTCACGCGTCGACGTGGCGTCGAGCGCATTCGGCGCCGGTTCCGCGAAGCCCAGCTCGCGCGCCTGGATCCGCCGATCGACCGGGATCGA
>SDBV01011620.1_pt1 | contig 11386 bp, 20 predicted proteins | sample 2277081 | NCBI WGS metagenome assembly SDBV01 (sample SAMN10402039, study PRJNA504765) | marine sediment metagenome | isolation source: marine sediment core GS10_PC15, 223 cmbsf | place: Arctic Ocean: Southern Knipovich Ridge | collected 2010
CTCGGAAAGAGAGGCGAATGAAAAACGGAACGCACATCAATAAGTATTGTTAAGATAGGTAAACGACTGTGATATTAGCTGAATCCATCACTGACGAGGTTTTAAAAGCCTTGAACATGGTGTGTAAGCCATGTCCAGAGTGTTAAGATGGGTAGTATGACCGATGAAGCATTGTTTTTAATAGTGAGTATATCTGTATTTATGGTCTTGGCAGCGGCTATAGCGACAGGTTGTTTGTTAGCAAAATACGACCCTCAATGGCTGAGGGATTTTTTGAATTATTAACTTAGGTAAGATGAAAGAAAAGCTACCAAGAAACGAGACAGAGTATAGCCGCGAGATTCGGCGTAAGCTTCTTCTTGAGCGGGAACCGGTTGAGGCTGGCCCAGTAGCAGTTAAGCAGCCAAAAACCTTGCGAGAATTGCTTATGGAGCGTCGTGATGGCATAAAGGAGCGGATAAAGAAAGAGAAAATTAAGTCGCAACCTGCTCAGAAATTAATGGCCAAATGGCAGGATTTAAGTGAAGAGATTTGTAGGTGTCCGAGATGTTAACTTAGGTAAGGAGAGAAAAATGGAAACTATCATAGTGGGCGGAGAGGAGTTTGAATTGGTTAATGCCGGCACGGAGCATGAGTTTGTAAAGGGTTGCTTTGGCGATAGGTATTTTGAGGCTTGCCAAAGAGAAGGCGGGATGATTGCCATACATCCAGTAGAGGTAAAGGGAGAGAAGGAGTGAAATTAATCAGTCAGGAAGAAATGTTCGCATTAGCGATTCTTCATAAGGTTTTAGGCAACCTTAGTATTACCGCCAGCGAGAAGGTCGAGCTTGTTGATAAATTTGTATCTAAGATTCGTTCTGTTCGGAAATAAATGCTTTTCACCCGTATAATTTGCATTGGCAATAACTCCGAGTGTTTATATTGGTACATAAACCTTGGTGGAGACAATGTTTACGTGGGATATTGAAATGGTAAGTGTTGATATTATGGTGCTGGGTCTTAAATGGAGTACGCTTTTTAAGCTTCGTGATGTTTACGACTTTAGGGTTTACTGCACGGACGGCGAAAAGGATTGGTTGGCTAATTGCTACAAAAAAGACCTCCAGGAGTGCGTGGAATTAGGTATATCGGCATTTACGTAGGATATTGAAGGAGAGAAGAATGAAACGAGAAGAATATATCAAGGAATTAAAAAAGTTATATGAGTTGGCGATAGAGGCAAAAAATGTTGACATGGCCTTGGAAATATTAGAGCGCATGAAAACAATTGAATAATTATGCCAGACCTAACCCCAAAAGACATTGCGAGTCAGGATTGCGGATATTGGGCTACTTTGTTCGATATTAAGCTCCAAGCGTCCAAATTTTCATTTGACGGCCACGAGTACCAGATTGAGCCTATGCGCAGCAAGGTGCGTCGCAAGTGCGTTATGAAGGCCACTCAGGGCGGCTTTACTGAAAATGAAGTCTTGGATTCGCTCCACGGTATGATTTACAAACATTTGCCGCAGGGTGTGCTTTATTTGTTTCCAACCACTGATGATGTCAACGAGTTCTCCAAATCCCGTTTTAATCCTTTAATTGCCGCAAATCGTGAGGCCATTGGTAAGTACGTCAAATCAACCAGTCGCGGTACGAGCACTGATACAGCGTCCCTGAAAAAAATACATGACGCCTTCTTATACCTCAGGGGCGCACGATTATCCCAAAAAATCTCGGATTTAAACGAATCCTCGAAATTGAAGTCTATTCCCGTTGACCGTGTGGTTTTCGATGAAGTTGACCATATGGACGAAGAAGTAATCGGCAAGGCTCGCGGCAGGATGGGCCATTCATTGATTAAGCAGGAGCGGTTCCTGAGCAATCCGTTGGTTCCAGGCGAGGGAATAGACAAAATCTTCGCAACCTCCGACCAGCGCCAGTGGTTTAGGAAGTGTTCTCATTGCGGCGAATGGACGTGTGCTGAGGTATCATTCCCTGGTTGCGTCAAAATTCGCAAGGACGGAACCGGCTTTATCGGCTGTGATAAGTGCGGCGAAGAGGTCTTTATACGAGATGGTGAGTGGGTAGCCGCTGTTCCGACCAATTCGGCTTTTATGCACGGTTATCATTGGAGCCAGCTTACAAGTTCCTATAATGACCCTGCCGAAATCCTTGATGAGTTCACCAATCCGCCGGAAGGCAATTTGGCTGACGTTTGGCGCCTGCGTCTCGGTCAGCCCTATATAGCCGCAGAAGACCGCTTGACAGAGGCACAGGTCTATAATTGCTGTGGTGGCTACATCTCGACATCCTCTCACAGCGGCCCTTGTGCTATGGGCGTTGATGTCGGCAAAATCAAACATATTGTCATTGGCGTCAAAACAGGCGCCGACCAGTACACTATAGTAAAGGTCGCACAACTTTCGGATTGGAACGATATTCACGATATAGCCAAAAGATTCAATGTCAAGAGCACTGTCATTGATATTCGCCCTTATGAGGATTCAGCCCGTGCCTATCAGGCCGCAAGCCGCTATAGAACATTCCTCTGTGATTACAAGGAAAATACACCACAGGGAACGATTTACAATCTAAATTCAGGTATCGTCAGTGTCAACCGTACTGAAATCTTTGATGCCACTCATCGCCTGACGACTACGGTTGGAATGTTGACGATACCACGTTTCTGTCCCGAAATCACGGAATTTGCCAAACAAATGAGTGGGGCGTACAAGATTTTAGAGACGAACAAAAAGACCGGCTTGAGCGTCTATAGGTACAAAGGCAAGAATGAACATTACAGAAATGCCTTGAATTACTTTCTCTTAGCGGCCAAAGACGGCCATATATCTATGGTCGGCAGTCACAAAAAACGGCAGAAAAAAGCAAATAATGTTTATGTGAGGTATTAGGGAATGAAAAGTGGACTAATTCTTTTAATTAGGCAGTTTTTATGCAGGCATAAGTTTGACTTGGCCGACCTTATTGGCAGGGAAGCTCCAGATGGGGATGTAAAATGGCCATGTTCTGTGTGCGGGAAGGTCTATACCGCTCATTGTGGGCTTTCTATTTTAACACATGGCACACCGACGCAAGATAAATGGAAAAGTCGCAAATAGGAAAGGCAGGATAATATTATCGGTGGACTATTCAGTAAGCCAAAAGTGTCAGCGCCGCCGCCTCCACCGCCCTTGGAACCGCCGCCAATCATAGATGATACGGGCGCAGAAGAGGCTGAAAGGCGTAGTGTAAGGCGCAGGAGCGGCAGGGCGCAGACGTTCCTGACCGGCGATTTGATACCAGAAACAACTAAAAGGGCGGTCTTGGGATGAGTAGAGCTACAAATATTATCACTTTGTACGACCGCGAACTAAGTAAGGCGATGAATTTTCGGACGCTTTACCAAAATACGTCTGATTTGATATTCCCACGTGAGAGCAATATTACAAAGACCCGAACACCTGGCGACGAGGAAGTTACGAATGTAATCGATCCTACCGGCATTATGGCCTCGATAGAGATGGCATCCGGCCTGTCAATTAACTTATTCCCGCCAGGTCAGCGGTTCTATAATATAGTAATGTCCGACAAACGATTAAACTCTATCGATAGCGTAAAACGCACTTTAGGACTTATCACGGACATATCACACGAAAAACGAGCCAACTCCAACTTTATGCTGCAAGCAAACGAAACGCTTCGCTCAATCGTAGTATTCGGAACCGGCTGTTTATTCTCAGAGTGGGTGGCTGGTATCGGCCTGAACTACAGAGATTATGATATAGGACAGTATCTAATCCTTGAAAACAACAAAGGCCGCGTCGATACTGTTATGATAAAATTCCCGTTCACAGCCCGTCAGGCGTTCAAAGAATGGGGGAACGCAGCCGGAAAGTCGGTAATGGAGGCATTGAACACCGATGGCAAGGATGACGAAAAAATCTTCTGGTTCATTCGCATCACCCGCCCGCGAGACAAAAGGAATCCATCCTTGGTCGATGTCTTGAACGCGGAAATCGAGGTAGTAGATGTGGCTGTGCAGGATAAAGTTATCGTTGCTGAGGGCGGCAACTTCGAGTTTCCTTACGCTGTGTCGAGATGGACGAAATCCTCCGGCGAGGTTTATGGCAGGGGACAGGGTACATTCGCCCTACCGACCGTCAGGATGCTACAAACGATGAATCGCGACTTGGTGGAAAGTGGCAATAAGCACGTTAATCCGGCTTTAGAGGTTTTGGAGTCGTTCGAGGGCGAAGTTCAGGTGTATCCAGGGGCTACGAACTTCGTCGCGGAGCTAAATTCAATCAGGGCAATAGACCGTACCGCTTTAGGCAACTTCCCAATCGGCAAAGATATACTCGAAATGTTTCAGGATGTCGTCAAAAAGATGTTCTTCAATGATGTGTTCGTTCAACTAAGGGACTTAAAGGGCGACAGAAGGACTACTTTGGAAATCCGTGAACGCTTAGTAGAGGGCTTGCAGCGCCTTGGCCCGCCGATTGGACGGTTAAACGAGGAATTTATAAGTCCCGTTGTCATTCGCGACATTTTACTTCTCCTGCGAAACGGTCAATTACCGCCCTTGCCGCCGGAGATACAGGGAAAATCGTTTAAGATTGAATTTATAGGTCGCCTGGCTCTCGAATTGAAATCCCAGCAAGCACGCGGATTCCAGCAATGGGTCGGAGTCGGCGCTGAAATGGATGCCGTATTCCCAGGTACGACCGATAATGTTGACGTTGACAGCGGATACAGGCGTCTCGGTGAGACTTTAGGTGTCAACGTGGAGGATATGGCGAGTGAAGATGAGGTCGAGGAAAAACGTCAGGCGCGCAAAGAAAAGGAAGATGCCTTGATGGCCTTGCAGGTTGCACAGTTGGCTGCCGATAGTTACCCAGGTACTACCAAGGCGCCGGAGGCAGGGTCGCCTGCAGAAGCATTAACAGGAGCGTAATATGCCAGGTCATACGAAAAAAGAAAAACGTAAGCGTAAGAAAAAGGGTAAAAAAAAAGTAGTGTCAAAATTTGAAGATGTAATAGAAGGAGAGCCTATAACATTAGAATACGCACAGGCACTAAAGACTAAAGGGGCAAATATGAATCTTGCCTGTTGCGATTGCGGTTTAGTACATAATATTGTGTTTATACCACTGAAAACAAGGATGAAAATTTATTTTTGGCGTGATAATCGTCGAACCGCCAATAGGAGACGTAGAAAGAAATAATGGACAGGGACGATAAATCCAAGCAGTCAATGATGGACTTTCAAAATACCTTTGGCTCCGAAGAGGGCAAAAGGGTATTGGAGAGTCTGAAAGATATGGCCAAGTATAATTTGGCTATTGTGCCATACGATAATAATAGCCGTATAGATATTAATGCGGTGATGCGAAATGAAGGCAAGCGTGCCGTAATAACGCATATAGAAGCGATGTTGGGCAAAGACCCATATAAAGAGAAACAACAAAAAGCAATAAGTAAGGAGTAATTATTATGCCAGAAGGGATTGACCCACCGGTAGTTGAGCCAGTAGCACCAGTAGTAACGGCTCCAGTGCCACCAGGACAATCAACCCCTCTCGTTGGAGACGACGGTTCATTGAGAGAAGGTTGGAGAGATACATTAGAAGAGGATATAAGGGATGAGCCGTGCTTAAAACTGTTCGATTCGTTCAACGGTGCTATGAAAAGCGTCGTCAGCGCGCAGAAGGCGTTTGGCAAGGACAAAATCGTAAAGCCTGGAGAGGCATCCAGTGAAGCCGAATGGGATGCTTTCCATGCCGCTGGTGGTCGACCTGAGACGGCTGGTGATTATGCCTTTACCCGACCGGAAAACTTACCGGAAGAGCATTATAGTCAGGAATTGGCAACCGCCGCTCAGGAGTTGTTTCACAAAATAGGCATTAGTAAGAGGCAAGCTGACGCTTTATTCGCGTTTAATAACAACACTGCAATAGCAAATCTTGCAACTACGGCACAGGATAAGGAACTTTCAGATAAAGCGCTCGTGGACGGTTTGCACTCCGACTGGGGCAATGCTTACGAGCAAAACAAGCATCTTGGCAATGTGGCCGTCGAAGAGGGTACTTCTGTGATGAAAGACGGCGCTAAGGTAGTTGACCAGGAGTTTAAGGAACGCCTCTTAAAAAAGTTTGGCGACGACCCCGATTTTATCAGGTATTCCAGGAATCTCGGCGCTAAATTCAAGGAAACCGGCGCTGTAACGGTTGATTTAATACCTACACCGACTGATATACAGTCAACAATAGACGACGAGATTGCCAAACCTGTTTATGGCACTGATTATGCCTCGCACGGATTTACGAAGCAGCAGCATAAAGCTCAGGTCGAAAAGGTCGCGGCACTGTTCAGAGAGAAAACGAAACATATTAAAACTGGGTGAGAAGAATGAACTGTGATGTATGTGGACACGATTTGCGGGACGAGGATGGTTACATAACCGCTGGCCTGCGGATTAGCCTGACCGGATGTGCAGAAACGTCGGAAGGGCAAAGAACAATAGATACTTTCGACAAAATTAAGTTTGACATTTGCTATGTTTGTTGGTTAAAATCTTTAGGAGTTAAAGAACCAAAAAAACCCACGCCGAAGACGGGACAATCGAAAGACCCTGTTGAAGCGTCTTGAGTAGTGGGACAATCCCGCAAGGGAACCCGAAAACGGTAGTAGCCTACCCACTAACCAGTGTAAGGTAGGGAAGACCCGTTTACGGCATACAGCGCCGTTCTGATAAGGACAATCTTTCCGTTAAATGAAAATTTAGAAGAAAGGTTGTCCTATGTCTTTTCAGATTACGACTGCCTTTGTCGACCAGTTCAAGGCTAATATTCTGTTGCTTTCGCAGCAGAAAGAGTCCTTGATACGTCAGGTTGCGAGAATGGAAGATGTTACCGGCGATACGTTCTTCGTCGAGCGTGTCAGTGCTACTTCAACTCAGTTGATTAGTTCTCGACACGGCGATACGCCGCTAATCTCCACTCCACACTCCAGACGTAAGTTGACAATGGCAGACCACAACTGGGCGGACTTGATTGATAATGTCGATAAGCTCAAGATGCTTATTGACCCTCAATCAACTTATGCTCAGAACGCTGTTATGGCGTTCAATAGGACGATTGATGAGACGCTTATTACTGCTTTGGGCGGGTCTGCTTTTGGTGGACATACCGGCGGCACTACGATTACCAACTTTGCTTCCGGTGAATGTCGCTTGATAGCTTCTGACGGCACGATTGTTGCCGCAGGAAGCAATCATACTAACACCACCGAAACACCCCTGACTATCGCCAAACTGCTCACCTGTAAGCAATTACTTGATGATGCAACCATCGACGATAGTCGCCAGAGGTATTTCCTTTGCAATCCGTTCAACATCAATCAACTATTGAATACCACAGAGGTTAAAAGTTCCGACTTTAATACTGTAAAAGCTTTAGCAATGGGTCAGATTGATACGTTTATGGGCTTCAAATTCATCAAGTCCACACTCTTGTCCGCTGACGGCACTGATACTGGTGCTACCAATTGTTATGCTTTTGCCCAGGGTGCGATTGTCCTCGCAATCTCTGAGGAACCTACGGTTCGTATATCGGAACGAGACGACAAAAACTACTCGACTCAGGTTTATGTCGAGATGAGTATTGGCGCCACCCGCGTTGAAGGCCCCGCAGTTGTCGAAATTAACCTCGATACTGCCTAAGAAAGGAACTTATCATGACAATAGATTCAATTAAAACAGTACCCCTTCCTAACATTGTAACAGGCCAGCTTCGCATAGACCCTGACGGTTCGGATACAACCGAGTTCGGTGTTTATAGTACGGGTACGGTTCAGGCGTATGAATTGGGTACAAGATACCGAGTGGACGACAGGGTATTTCGATACGGCAAGGCTGGTGCTGCCATAAACGGCCAGAGAGGCGCTTTTGACTTCACTACGTTTTTTGGTGAAAACACAGTAGCCGCCGCCGCTATCGGCGATAACTTTGTTCAGATTACCACTGACGCCACTTCGGGCAGTGTAACCAATGGGTTTGGCGTTGAAAACAATATGGTAGGTGGTTATTTCAGTCAGCCTGACGCTACAAACAGGCAGTTCAGGCGTATTACAGGCCACCTTGTTGGTGCAAGTGGCGCTACTATCAATGTCTTCTTGGACGGCCCGATTACCAGAACGATGGTAACAAGCAGTTTTGTTGAGTGGATGCCGAATCCATACGGCAACTTGAGAAATAGCGGCGGTACATTTAGGCAGGTAATGGGTGTAGCCACTACGACTATAGCATCCGGTTCTTTTGGCTGGTTCCAGACATGGGGGCCGACCTATATGGGTCAAAATGCCGGTGCTGATTTTGGCGGCGCTTATGATGCCGTGGCTCATTTCCACGAAGGCGGCAATCTCGAAGATGCGGACACTCATGCAAACGGTCAAGTGGCCGGTTTTATTATGGGAACAAGGTCGAGCGGCAGTTTTGCCAATCCCCCATTTGTTTATTTAACAATTAGTCCGTGAGTTTTAATCAGGTGGGGGCTCAACCGCCCCTGCCTGTATTTTTGAAAGGCGTTAAAATGGCGAAAAAAGAAGAAAAAAAAGAAGAACGTGAAATATCAAGAGAAGAGCGCGTAACCGGCAAACGACCAGTTGATGAGTCGGTTGGAACTTTAGACAAAGATTCAAGAGAAGTTAGGGCTAAAGGAGACTAAAAATGGCTGACGACTTTACGACAGGTGCAACGTCTGCTACGCATTCCCTGCGAGCGTATGTAGTACGTAATCGCTATAAAGGACTTGGTGGTATGACAGTCGACGATTTTGACAATATGTTCGACTTATTCGTTGCAGAAAATTCAGAGATTAGTTCAACGGCTTCCTTTGATGATGCCGCTGGAACAGGAACATTATCATTCCCTGGTGGTATTGCCGCTGCTGATTCTCAGGCAAATGCTGACCAGGCGAATTATCCAGAAAGACATAAAGGGAGTTAGTTATGGCACTCGATGCTTCAAATACAGGTGTATTGAAATTTTTGTCTAAAGATTTACCGTTAGGCGCAACGAGACATTTTTTTAACGGCACTGATGACGATGCTGCTGACGCTAAATTGATTGTTGCCGCCCCTGGTGCTAATAGAAGGTTGATTCTGACCCACCTTACTCTTGATACATTTGCCGCTCAGGCAGTTGCTATTCGTGACGGTGCTACGACAGTGAAAATTGGCCCGATTCAATTAGAAGCCGCAGGCGCAGGTTACAATAAGGATTATGAGTATGGTATTGAATTAACAGCCAATACGGCGATGTATGTAGATTCCGATACCGATGCTTTGTTCCACATTTACATCGAATATATTGACGCGCCAGCTATATAAGGAGTATTCAAGATGGCGGAAATAGAAGAAGAATGTACGTTCTATACGTCGGCAGACGGCATTGAGTTTAAGACCAAAACGAATGGAGACAGTATTTTTATCCATACGCTGCACTTAACTCAAAATCAGGCTACGAGTTTGGCGTGGCTGATAAATGCGGATAATAACGCTGAACTGGAATTTCAAGTTAAGGTGAAACCCTCACCGTAAGGGAGTCTTCGATGGCACTGTCTGAGACTAAAATTTGCAATCTCGCTTTGGCAAAGATAGGCGCAAAGCGTATCAATGATTTGGAAACCGACTCTACCGTTCCGGCTATTCAATGCAGGACGCATTACGAACAAACCAGAGACGCCCTTATACGCTCTCATTACTGGCGGTTTGCCTCTGCAAGGGCCACATTGTCACAGGATACAACCGACCCCGACTTTGAGTGGGACAATCAGTTTATCCTGCCGAACGACTTTCTTCGCCTGAAAACTTTATTTAGTGACAATAATACCGTTGACGATAAATTCAGGCGTTCGTTTGCTATTGAAGGCCAAAGGCTCTTGACGAACGAATCTACAGTCGAGATGCGATACATTAGAAAAGTCGTGGATGTTACGAAATTCGACCCATTATTCGTCGAAGTTCTTGTATTGCTGCTTGCGAATGAAATGGTTGGGCCGCTGGCCGGTGGCGACAAAAGAATCGCGGAAAGAATTGAAAACCAGCTTAAAAGGTTGATGCCCGCCGTCCGAGCTTTGGACAGGCAGGAAACCAATACTTCCGGCAGAGCGGAAAGGTTTACCTGGGTCGATGTAAGGCAAACTCGTGGCGGCAGGATTGATTCAAAACTCGGAAGTGCATAATGGCCAATGAAGTCCATCACAACCACGAAACAGGCAAAACTTTGTACTTTTGTGCCTTTCAGCCGGACGGAAACGTATTCCTGACGGGCGGCGCTTCGGACGAAGCGTGGGGTACGGGCGGTCGGGATGCGGACGATTATGACGAGGCTATGACCGAGGATGGTTCCGGCGGCCATTACGTGGGTACTTTTGCCGTGTCTGTCTCCGGTACATATTACGTTGCGGTATTTTTGCGGGACGGCGGTAGTCCCGATGATACAGACAGGCCATTGGCACAGGGAACAATATACTGGAGCGGAACATCTGAGATAGACCCTCCGAGTTTGTCCGCCGAAGCGAGCAAAGTTCTTAATATTTATGGGCCAGGAGACTAAATTTGGCAAATTTGCCAGTCATTTCGTTCAATGCAGGCGAGGTTTCGCCCCTGATAGATGTCCGTTCTGATATAAGTAAATATAAGTCAGCGTGCCGTATTCTCGAAAATTTTATACCGTTAATTTATGGCCCAGTCGAACGCAGACCAGGCACGGAATTTATAGCCACGGCAAAAAACAGTCCGCAAGGGATAAGGTTAATCCCATTCATCTTCTCGGCCACCGTAGCTTATATGACGGAGTTTGGCGACCTATATGCAAGGTTTTATTTCGACGGCGGTAGAGTACTCGATGACGATGATGTTACTATCCTTGAAATCGAAACTCCATATCTCGTAGCAGACCTTCCGCAGTTACAGGTCAAGCAGAGTGCTGATGTGATGTGGGTCGTTCATCCTGTTTATGCACCGCGAAAACTTTCCCGTCAAAGTGCAACGTCCTTTACTCTCGCCGAAACCGTCTTTACAAAAGGGCCGTTCCTTGAAAGAAACGACCTTGATATAGAAGATGATGTAACTATGACATCGAGCGCGACTACTTTGGCCGCTACGGGTACGTTGACCTCTTCGGTGGAGAAATTTGAAGCTGGACATATAAAGTCTATATGGAAACTTACCCAAAAAAGAGAGAATACGGTAGTAAAAGGCACTGCCACCGGAACGGGCGTTATTGATTCAGCAATAGACGTTAAGGGTAATTGGACGTTTACGACGCACGGCAATTGGGATGCGACAGTAGAAATCCAGAGGAATGAGGATGGAACCAATTGGGAAACGTTCAGAACTTATGT
>SDBV01011621.1_pt1 | contig 11384 bp, 33 predicted proteins | sample 2277081 | NCBI WGS metagenome assembly SDBV01 (sample SAMN10402039, study PRJNA504765) | marine sediment metagenome | isolation source: marine sediment core GS10_PC15, 223 cmbsf | place: Arctic Ocean: Southern Knipovich Ridge | collected 2010
AGTTCGCGTTTTTGTCGTCGTATTTTTTCTAGTCGGTAAACCATTCGCCACTCCAATCGCTATTTCCCTTGCCCAACATTCTGTCGCGCAAAACGCAGGCGGCAGCATACCCTTCCTGGCCAGCAATGTAGTAAAGACACCTACGGCTACTCAAATGAATGTTGATCGCCTTTCGACCCCCAGTCTTCCCTTCCTCTGGATCAAGCACATTCTGTGTCATGTGTGTAATCTGATCCGGGTTAATGAACTCTTTTCCAATTTGAACTAGCATCGCGCACCTTTCTAATTAGATTCTACACATTTCAAACAAAGCATCTGGGGGTCTTCCGGTTCGAGCCGCAAGAGTGGCGTATCGGGTTGATGAATCACCATATCATCTGGTGCTACAAACTGGTCACACAATGAACAACGAACCATAAATGTTACTTCACCCCCTTCAAATTGAAGGTAAGCCTCTTCGTCGGAGCCATGACCACAACACGCGTTCATGACCCCAGGTAATTTTCCAAGACACCCATCATAACCTTCTGGTGTATTGGCCAAACCACAGTGACCGCAGTCTTTATCCGGATTATCTTTTACAGGCTGACCGTCAGCATAGACCCATTCATTTGTGTCATAATGGATGTCGTGTCCTCGCCACTTGCTCATTCCCGATACCACCTCTCCTCGATACAATAAAGACAAACACCACCCCGCTTCATTTTACCAGGAGCGAACTCTTTGCACACGGTACAGTCTGCACCGTAGTTCCAGTACCAAACAATGGCCTGCCATAATCTAAGCATCACAACCCTCCAATAAAGGCCCGACCAGGATTTGAACCCGGAACTCGGTGATACAAGCACCGAATGATATCCATTTCACCACCAGGCCAGTTGTAGGCTGCCCTCCGACGCGTTTCGGCCCGGCGCCCGAGCACTAACACTAGACTTCATTCGTGCCTTCAACACCACGAGCAACCCGTTCACGGGTACGGTGGTGCAGCCAATGCATTGCCTCCTGAATCTTAGTGAGAGCTAATGCGTTCTCTCGGCAAGCAAATTCACCAGACTGAAACCCTTTCAACCGGTCCTCGACTATGGCAAGCAATGCTTCATTGCTAATACCATTGTCACCATATATATCGAGAGGACCACTCTGAAAACTGATATAACAACTTACACTGAATCTGTCTTTTGATACCACACGGTACACACGACAAGCGTTACCTTGCCCCGGTTCATCCAGCACTTCAATTTTGAGAGCATCATTGAGATCGTTTACTTTGTGTGAACTAAGAGTTCTCATCTGTTTTCTCCTCTGGGGTTACTTGATCGTAATCGGGTTCAATCATCTCCAGGGTAAATCCTTCGTCAAACCGCTTCGTGAGACGGTCCTGAACGTAAATAGTAGTCGGGCCTTCGTCAAACGTGATCGTAATAGATGCGGGACGCCGAGAAAGCGCCAACGTTTGACCAACCAGAGGCCCGTTGCGAAAATCAAGTATGTAGTGCATGTTACTCCCGTTCAAGACAAGTGGCCTTACAGTGCATTTTCGCTAGTTCCATTGTACCCCTGGGTACAATACTATTGTTCCCGTACTTGGATTCTTCGAGCCCTTTGTCTAAAATGAAAGCCATAAGCATGGCGTCGTTGTCTGTTGATGCCGGAACAGTGTAAAGCCTCGGTATGGTATTGTGGTCATCGTGAACTTCTACATCCCACATCCGAACCTGATTGCTTACAATCTTTTCCAGACAGTCCCATATTTCGTTTGAAGGATTACTGGCCACGCCGACCACTAATCTTGGGGCGCCTTGTTCTCGACGAATGTTGTCGAGAATATTGCACACCCCATATACTATGTCTTGGTAGTACATTCTTCGTTCTCTTTCAGTAGGCATTATTCTCTCCCTTAATGATCCGTGTAAACGAATACAAAAGACTCACCGTCCTCTAATTCCAACTGACTGCCATCCCGCCACACCGGAGCAGTAGTCACACTGAACCGTTCCACCCTCTCGTATTCGGTGTACAATTCCAGAGCACCCTTCCCATCTTCTATTAGTTGACGCAGAGCTTCGTGTGCTTCTTTAACGTTCATGTTGTCTCCTCAATGTCCCAATTGCACGTACACGTAAGGTTCATCCAAGTCTAACTCTGAGCTACTGCCGTCACAGCTTGTACTAGCAAATTCCGTGACCATCCGTTCCACCCTCTCAAATTCGGTGAACATTTCCAGGTCACCAAGATCATCGTTTATTAGCTGGCTGAGAAATTTGTGTGCTTCTTTGACTTTCATGTTGTGTCCTTTACAGAAAGAATTTCACAATGCATCTTTGAAGTTAGTCAACAGGTACTCCCTTTAGACTCTCTACCACAATTAGAACACTTGTATGGAATATCTACCAACACACAAGGACAAAATGAGGGCCTACCATGCTGGTAATCCTGAACAGGAACTTGATTGGTATATTCTGCTAACAAGGCTTGATCTTTCTCAATTCGGTGTTCGAGAACACTGATTTTCTGAATCAATACTTCTCTAGGTGGGGCGTCCATTTCTTTGTAGCCGTAAGTACAATCGTCGGGATAAAAAGGACGAAATTGAGAACACCAAGAGTCAACAGTATATTCCATATCAGTATGGAAAGACAAAAACTTATCAACGTGTGTACTGAACCACCCGTTGTTCAACTTGATCCAGATTCGATACCACTTGTAATCTTTGAAATTAGACATTGATGTCCTCACCATCCAGATACTTCGCGGCCCGCCGCAATGAATCGATCGTGTTACCCAACTGGACAAGGGCATCACTGCAAGGACCACACAGAACACCAAAGGGCTCACCTTGCTTATACTCCTGGAAGACCCTCTCTGTGCTGTGACAGATTTCATATTTAAGTTCAGGCATCGTATAGCTCCAACAAAGAGTCGGGGGTGTCGAGCGACCGAATGTAGACGTTCTCGTATTCCGTACCATAGCCAGTTCGATGCTCAAGCAACCACTTCGCTGCGGCCTGCCGGGTACGCATACGGAGAGTCAAATCCCTCGCCTTCGTGAACATGATGAATTCGTCATCGGTATCCTCGATACCATCGTAGGCACAGTCGTTCTGATCCATAGCCGTGAACATGGCGAAGTACGCCGGGTCTATTTCAGCGGGATTTTGAATCAGGATGTACCGGTTGTCATGCTTGCCTTCGTGGATCATTACTTTCGGATAGCTCATATTGTCCTCTTTGCAGCTTTAAGTTTGGCAACAACTTCTTTGGCGGTTTTTGCAAAATCAACATCATCATCATCTGAAGGATCTCTGTGGGTGTACTTTAAGATCGACGACTCTAGTGCACGATCAAAACTAGCAGTGGCTTCGCGCCCCCAAAGTTCCAGAGAACAAGGGTGCAAATCGTCCGAGTCACAAAATACCTTCTCGATGCTTCCATCGGGTTGAAGTGTATATTGCGGAACAATATCCCAGTCAATGTCTACTTTCACTGGAGTATCAGCCGGTGAGACCTTTGGTTCGCAGAAACACCACTCCCCAAACTGATCACATTTTTTGCATTTCTTAGGATACATCACTTACTTTCAATCAATTGGGCGGAGGTGTGTTGGAATGGATAGTCCTTCCACGAGTTTCAAGGCGTCTCTGTAGTCTGAGTGTCCTTCCAAGAAGTGTAGGTTTTCCCCTACTGAAAGAATTATCAGTATACCTTTACGCACTTTGTTGGGGATGAGTTGGGCGGACACGATAAATTCAGGGTTGACGTAATCGTTGTCACCCAGTTTCACCAATCTCATAGTGACTCTCCTTAATTTCATGGTGTTATCCAAACATCTTGGTTGCTATGATTGCAACGATTGCGAAGAGTGAAACGGAAATGACCGCTATCGACACAAAGGGTAAGAAAGCATTGGATATTACAGTAATTTTATCCTGCCAATCCAATTCGGACCTAATAGCGAACATTACGCTACTCAATCTATGTGAAAGTTTTTTCACTGTTCTTTTCAAATTCATTTTACTCTCCAAAAAGCGGCGACATAGACGACGGGTGCAATGCGCCGCCCAGAGCGCCTCATCGTTTCTCCATTGTTAAAGTATACACCACCAGAACCCAAAAGTCAAGTTAATCGAATACTTTTTCAAAGAATTTGTCTAATTCAGCCTCACTTTTTACAGAACGGTACAGCAATTCGTGCGAGAGTGCACTTTCGACTTCGACACGCTCTGAGAGCACGTCAATACGCGAGGACAAGTGAGCGATCCAGCAAACCGTACACAAAGAAAAAAGAACTAAACCAAATAGACCGAGAAGTTTGTCTCTGTTCATTTCTGCATCTCCCTTTCCAATTGATCGACTCGGTACAGCAAGTCATGTGAAATTCCCTGTTCAATGGCCACATCAATTTCGGCATGGTACAACCGTGTCGATAAATCACGTACCAGAAAGGTAGCCAAGAAAAGAAAACCAAACAGCAACGCCGCAGCGAAATACTTTCTCATAAGATTTCTCCTTTGTTGGCTCGGGCCATACTCTCGTACACCAGCTTATATAGCATCCCTTGATGACGCACAGCTTGATTTTCGAGCATTTCTACACGAGACCCCAGGTGGGCGGTATAGTAACCACCACCAAACAACACACAAATCAATGCAACGTTAAGCAGCCAAGAAAATCTCATGTTTTTCTCCTAAAAAATTCGGGTATAAGGCGCAGGACCATCCCGATGCCATCTTCCCGCTCGATCAATTCGTCAAAGTTATGCAACATGACCATGTGGAAGGAACAAGTGCACTTTTTTATGTTCCGTCATGTGCGCCTCCATCGCGAGTGCCCGCAACCAGAGAGTCGCGGAGTTTCAACGCCTCGGCGTACCCGGAATCCGGCTTATTCAACTCGATAGTGTAGTTGTTCGCGATAATTACGCAAATCTTATGCGGGCTGGTCCGAAAACCCGTGATTTGTGCCGGATTCACAGAAAGCATCCACCCAAGTTGGGCAAAGTTGTGGTCGTGCCACCCACCAACAAGCTGATCGCGGAGTTTTTTGGCATCATCGTACTCAGAAGTGCCATCATCTTCGTGCACCCCGAGGTATACACCACCAACAGACTGAATTTTGATCCAATTCAGCCTATTTTCCGGTCTTAATGACCAAATGTGCGTGATCAGGTCGATATTGACCGTGTGAACGTTGCCGATGTTCGCAAATCTATGGCCTTTCATTCTTTTACCTCTGTTTTTAGTCCTATTTCTGGATGGTATTCCTTTGGAAAATCAAGCATACAGCCTATTGACACACCATGTGGGAAACTTTCATCGTAATCACGTAGCTCGAAATCAAAGCCAGGGTCAAAATGGTAATCTTCTGCTAGTCCGTAATCCAACATCATCCATCTCCCGGCTGCGGCTGCGGGATGTAAATCCACTCGCCTTTGTCGATTTCATTACCACCCGAACCGTCAAAGTAGTACCAAAGACAATGAGTCTTTCCGCTTTCTGCTGTCCAATTGCCTTTAACTACGGCCGCCATTCGCCACTCTTCGGCTGGGACGTGCGGAAAGATGCCCCGCGCCCAGTAGACTCCCGCATGCTTGCGAATCTTTTCGTAGTCTGTCGTGATGCCCAGATCACGAGTGTTCCAAATCCTGATGAGGCGCTCCAACCGACACCAATCAATAAAAAATGTTCGCGAAAACCCAAAGCAGTGGTGCTGCAACCGGAAGAACCGATCATCATCGTCGCTTTCAGGAATGACACTCGGCGGTCTACCACAGAAAGGGCAGTCTAGTAGTTCTTCAGTCATCATAGTACCCTGCTAAGAGATTGTCAACAAGTCGGCACACCGTTCCACAACGCAGTCCCCGGTTTATATCACCACTACTCGCCACCGTCGCGATGATCTTCAAACCCTCCCGAAGCGTGTGGTTCATATCCAAGACCTGATCGATGTATTCCAGTAAATCTGTTTGAATGTCCATAGATATTTCTAGAGAATTTTTCAATCCATCACCACAGTCCAATAATTCCTGATTGAGTCGAGTAACACGTTGAAAGGCAACGTTCGCAAAATTGAGGTTTGCTTCCAGAGCCTCGATGCGGGCCGTATCAATTTTGGAGTCTGCCCACAAAACTTGTCTTTGTTTGAAAGCCTCTACGGCCAAGTCTACAAGATCATCACCGTCGCGTGCTTCTGGGTTGCCTAGAGCATCGGATAGTTTTTCTAGTGTGCTAATCATCGAATTCTCCGTTGAAGAAACCGGTTACCAGTTTGTCAATGATCTTAGACGGGGAGAACCAAGGTGTTCCCCAGAGCCGAGAGATACGCCTGACCATATACAAAGTGTGTTGGGCCGTGCACAAGGCGCGTCTCGCATTCGCACGTTCTACCAATACTACCTCAACGATATCCTGATAGTACGACACCGTGCTATTGGCAACATGGAGATCGTTGAGAACAGTCCCAACGTCGTCGATGGCACACAACTCCCGGTTGGTTTCCTTCTGGGCTTCAAGGCGATACTCTAAGTCACGCTTTTGTGCCCTGAGTGCGCCACTTTTTTCGATTGCTTCGGCAGCCAGTGTGTACACGTCTTTGTCTTCGTGATCGAAGAAGTCTAGGTCCGTACAGCCCAGAGCGATCCAGAGCTTGTCTTGATTTAATCGGGTTTGCCGTGCTTGTTCTGGTGAAAATGGCATCAGTTGTACTTCCCTTCCAAAGTGTTTTCGGCTAGTTTAATCAAAGCCGGTGCCTCTCTTGAAGCCCAAGGAAATGCCTTCAAAATTTTAGAGATGATTAACAGAGCGTCCCGATGGCTGTAAAACTTATCCATAAAGTGACCGGTGATGGCATGTGCTGCCCGAACCTCTGCTTCCACAACGGCACTGTGTTGTTCTTGTGCCTTGAGCAAACATCGTAGGTCACCGATCTCTTCGGCAGCCAACGTGTAAACGTCTTTCCCTTCAGTATCAAGGTTCCCGTCTTCGTCCTTCAAGGCATTCCACAACTGGTCAAGGCCATTATGGTACTGAGCGGAATTAACCATCTCCATGCCATCAGCCCCATTCGATTCACACCAGTCTCTACTAGAATTAGGCATGTCAACTTCCTTCCGGTACTTTGAGTTCTGTACCACAGAATGGGCAGAATTTTAATTTGTCCAAGACATCGCAGTGGCCGCAGCATCCGAGAACAACCCACCTTCTACGGTCGGTGTCGAATGTGAGGCCATCATAGGTGTTGCTTTGTTCGGCCTGTTCTTTCAGTGTTTCGCAACAATAGCCCGACTCCAAGGGTAAGTCCGCGTTGGCCCAATGTTCGTCATTCATAAGAAACTTCCTTCCCGGTATTCGGCGGGCTCTCTCTTTAATGGCTCACGAAGTCCAACCCACTACCCTGGTTTCCACATTTCCGGGCGACGGGGTATCACCGTTGCTCGAAGCTCGGAAGTCACACTTCCTTAACACTCAAGTATACACTATTCTTTGAGCGTTGTCAAGTTGAAGAGTTAGGTTTTTCCACATTCATGGCTCGGCTGAACTGCAATTCCTTGCGTAACTGGGGAAGTTCCTCAAGTGCTCTCTCTGCACTCGTGATCGCTCTCGCTTGGTCGCGAAGAACGCCAAGATTGATTTCGATATACACCTTCTGGTCATGGATGATTTTGTCCTTCGCCTTCACTGTCTCGCGGGCCAGAAAGTTGTCCATCATCAATGTCGTGACCCAGAGACCAAACCCCAGAGTGCTGAATGCCAATGCAATAAGGACGTATATCATCGTTCCTCCAGTCTTTCTGAAATGCGTTCAACGATTTTGGCAATCTTCTCGTGTGACTCCGCGACTAGAACATAGCTCCGATAGATATCGACGAGCATTGCGACCAACACACCAATGAACAACACGAGCACGACGACCAAGATTGGACTGTCCATTACGGTTTCACCTTTCTACCGCCTTTCCTAGTTTCTATGCCCACTGAGGGCGATGATAGTGATCAATCCCCAAACAACACAAATCCTGACACGTTTCACCAAAATCGCGAATTTGGATCAGGGTGTCAAGCAGCCCACTCATACCTTTTAGTATATATTCTATATTTTCAATATCCCAAACTTAGGTGATCTTGAATCAGATAGCAAAGAACACCGACGCTCAGACTGCTTAAAAACAAGCTACCAAAGACGGCAACTTCCATCAGAAAACTCATCGCGTGCTCCTTGACCAAGTTCGATAAACAGTCACATCGCCACCGATCCGCACTACGTGTACACGGTACACCCACTGTACTGTCACAGATTTGGGCCACCGTGGCACCACCACAGTCTTTGTACTCTGAGGCACTCGTATGAACACCCAGTCGCTACCTTGTGCCGGAACACACAGAACCAAGACCACTAGAAACACGATTACCGGAAGTAAATCTCTGAATGTCTTAATAACAAGAGTCTCCTATTCTTGGTGTATCCTGAGTCTCACACTCGTCGCGAACTATACTGTCTTCTGTGTCGTCGACCCGTGGAGCTTCCCCGAATGAAATCTGCTTTGGGCCTTCATTCATCTTCTTGAGATTTTCCTTGAAAGCATTAGCCCTTTCAGTTGGAATCAGAGATTCGTGTGGGAATGGTGGCACAGGATTTAGCCTATCGATGACTGGTGTATTTTCGTCTTTCTCCAACTGACTTCTGCCATATGCCCACTTTCCATCACAGCCACGTTCATTGATCGTGAATAACTCACCCCCACAGATAAATCGACGCCCGTGTGCTTTCTCTAGTTCACGAATAAGTGCCTGGGCCACTTCCATCTCTTTTTTGGCTTCGGCGAGCATTTCGTGTGCCTTACCTTGGTACGACAAAGCTTGTCTGACTTGTTCAGCAGGTGCAAATTGCATGGTTCTCTCTCTCTTTCTAGTTCAAGTATACACTACATCGGGCTGGTGTCAAGGACTTTTTTCAGTTTTTGAATAAGCTCGGGATCGATTCTCTTTGGGCTGAGCAGAAGAAGCGTACCGGTAAGCGTTCGAGTAAACCACGGTGCGGCAGTCTTGCCAACCGTGATTATGATGCCCGGTAAATGGAACGCCACGTATGGTGCCCTGTGATCGACGTGTATTCCCAGACTGAACCACGGATTCTTTGTGAAACAAATCATTCTATATACTCCCAACCATAACCACCAGAAGTCTTGTGTCTTCCTTGACAAGCTAAAGTGATGTTTGCTCCATGACAATTTGTTTCTCTGGCAGCTTCAACAATACTATTGAATTCTACACCATCACTTCGTCGGACACGTCGGGCATTATTAGTACCATGCAATTTTCTATCCAGTTGATTAGAACTACGGGTGTCCCACCGAAGATTGTTAACCAGGTTATTAGTCGGGTCTCCATCATTGTGACATGCTTCAAAGTCATCTGGGCATGAGCCTACAAAAGCTTCCAACACAAGTCGATGAACATATTTTGGTGTTGTGTATCCTTCTTTGGATAACCCCACTGTAGGGTATCCCATACGATTACTACTATATATGGGTTGTAAAATTTTCCCTTTCAATCTTTTAGGGCCTCCTCTTGAGTACCTAACAACCCGATCGATAGATCGTACCATACCCAAATCACTAACTTGATAGAAGCCTTCATACCCAACTACGTCTTTCCATTGTTCCATTTACTTCTTCCGTCCCCGAACTTTGACGAGTGCAACAGTTAACTCATCCGGAAAATCAATCTCCAGATTGAAGTACGGCGCAAGTCGCATGACTTTTTCCAAATCAGTAGCCAAAACTCGGGCTTCATCGTCTACACAGATTCTCTGATATTCAGGCTGAGACATAACTCATTCCTTTCTAATTTGGTGATAAAATCACGGAGCGAAAGTCCTAAAACTGTGTGAGTTTTCGATCTTATGTCGCCGTGGGCCGCAACTGTAAGCTGAATGCCCACTTCATCCCGAAGCGCTACGGCCTTGACAACATGACGGGCCTGAATAAGCGTCATGTCGTTGTTTTGGTTGCTGTCATTGAATGCAAGGAACATCTTTTTCTCCAATCTAAGGTTGGCGCGGCACCATGTCCGCATAAGAGTCAAGAATCGAGTGACGGTGTAACAATCAGTGGAAACATAGGTTGTGTCTCACCTGATTTATGGATTCGCAGCTTGGTTTCGATTTCTTCTCGTGTAGCCTTAACAACTAATTGACTGCCGTTGAATACAAACACATACGTCCCAAGTTGTGGTGAGAAATACCCAAGCACCTTATTGATGTTAAGAAAAACCATCGTGCCTTCAGGTGTGTCAAGTCCAATCATCCCTGCATCTTGAAGCGTTTGCTCATTGATTACCTGGACAGGAAATTGTGCACCTGTCATCACAAGCACCCAAGGTTCTAGTGCTCGCTTTGCCACGAAGTTCACTTCGTCAAGGTTGATTGTAATGGGGACTTCCCCTTCCATACCATCTGGATTCGCCATGATCGTCATAATGTTCATTTGAGTTTCTCCAGTTCAGATTTGTTTGACTCTATATCCCTTACAGACAGGACACGTAATTTGTGCTCGACAACTTCCATTTTCGTTACATTCTGTGATCAGCACCCCTAGCCCGTCGCATCCACAACAAGGTATTTCTAAATACCTAGGGGTTGCCCGGCGTGAGATATCAAACATCCGCATCAGATTCATTACACAAGCACTCATGTCAGAATGAGACTCCGGGTAGTCTAAATCTGGTCGGTATTCTTTCAATCCGGCAATTAGACAAGCAATCATTTCGCGTTGGAGAATTTCTTGTTCAGGGATAAGGCGTGGCTTAGGCATGTTATTTGAGTTTCTCGCTTCCTATCGGGTAAGTTTTTCCACAGTCAGCACACCAACAATCTTTGTTTACCGTCCACATCACCATCCCGCCGCAAGGACAGTGTTTCACATCATCTTCGGGTATTTCATCTATGGTTCGGATTCGTAGTTCGTCCTTTGATACACCAAAGACCTTGGTCATCCAGAGTAGTTCTTTCAGGGCATCATTTAAGGTACTGAATTCACCATAAGCAACATTAACCCATTCACCGTCTTGTCGCTGTTCAAGTGAAAAGATCATTCGCCATTCCTCATTCTCTCTGCCGCACCTGCCAAGGCGTCTTCAAGTGTCGATGCACTGTGTCCGTAAGTCAGGTCGTCCGTCATTAAATCCACACTCCATCTAAACTGTGAGTGGTTTCGGTACATTTTGATTTCAATGTCGACTTGAAATCTGTTCAACATATCTTCACCGTACCGGAGACCATTCCAGCAACCGTGACACAATCTTGTTCCAGACAGAACTTCGGAGACATCACAGATTTTACAGTTCACTCGCTCGATCATTCCTCAACCTCATCTTCAACTAGAAAAGCTTC
>SDBV01011622.1_pt1 | contig 11384 bp, 11 predicted proteins | sample 2277081 | NCBI WGS metagenome assembly SDBV01 (sample SAMN10402039, study PRJNA504765) | marine sediment metagenome | isolation source: marine sediment core GS10_PC15, 223 cmbsf | place: Arctic Ocean: Southern Knipovich Ridge | collected 2010
TTTGGGGGACAAAACAGAGACGTTTGTATCGTTACTTCACAAGAGTGGTGCTGTCTTATCCGGTTCTTTTGTTCTTCAGACGGTTCTACAGGAAACGTGGGACCTAAAACCTTCGGACATCGATATTTTTGTTCCGGTGGGGACAGACCCAGGGTTCCAACAGGACATGGAAAAGGGGTTGAACTATGCGTATCATAATTACACGAACCTCGAAGAATTTTTGTTTTATCATTGCCGAGAATGGGACAACAGCCCCATTTCTGACCAAGAAGAGCAACGTCAACGGTATAGGGAAGCATTCGATGATATTGAAAAAATACGCGATTATCTCGTCGATGATTCTGCGAAAAGACCTTTTCCTGCCATCTACGAAGCACTGACCCTTGGAGATGCATCAACCGTGAAAACGCTTGCGCGCAGACTTCCCCTGCCCTCAAGAAACATGGAATGGCAGAAAAAGAGATTTTTTGACACCGAAAATGTGGTCACGGCAGATTTTCGATGGAAATGCTCCCTTTATGTATCTTGTCATCGGAGGACATTCGATGTAGATGGTGCACCGTCTATCGAGCCGGCACGGTTTCAGGTGATCCAGAAAACCTGCCTTCCCGAACACTTAGTAGACGGCATTTACCGCTTTTTTGACTTTGATTTTTGCAAAGTGGTGAGTCGCGTGGATGAAAACGGTCGTTTCCACACAGAAGCCAACAAGTGGTCCTCTGTTTTTGAGAAAACATGTACCTTTCCGGAAAAATTGCCACATGAAAACCTCCGGTCGCCTTCAACGATCCAACGCTATTTCAAGTACTTGAAACGTGGATTCACCTTCACTTCGGTCGATCACACTTCGATATTCAAGGCGTTAACAACGCTGTGGTCCAAGTACCATCCATGTCCTTGTCCGGTCATTGCATTTGAGACATCCATTACCTCAGAAACGTCTATGGAAGATATAAAACGTGTATATCTTCAGGTGTTGAAGTCGTTGGAACGTCAATTGTGGTATAGATCGGACAAGGCCGGATGTTCCCTTCTCATAGCATCGTTGAACAAACTATAAATAATAAATATATGGATACATTTAAATCTCAAATCTCACATCCCATGGATACAAGGTTAAGAAAAAATGAAATGGAAAGAGATTTTATTGGCGCAAAACCTTGACAATGAGTGACGTATTGACCACGTTGTTATGCAGTGACGAATCAAACTATTTTACCGATTTTCTTACTATCCGAGAGTGTTACGTGCTTTCGTGGACAAACACCTCGTACCACGACTTTTTCCAAGCGTTGATGCAAACGAAAATCGACGCCCTTCTTCAATCCACCTTTCGAAAGTATTTGGGGGACAAAACGGAGACGTTTGTATCGTTACTTCACAAGAGTGGTGCTGTGTTGTCCGGTTCTTTTGTTCTTCAGACGGTTCTACAGGAAACGTGGGACCTAAAACCTTGGACATCGACATTTTTGTTCCGGTGGTAAAGGACTCACGGAAAAAGGAGTGGGACTATGCGTATCATAATTACACGACCCTCGAAGAATTTTTGTTTTATCATTGTCGGATATGGGACTCCCCAAAGGAACAAGAAAACCATTACGAAGATTGTGAAGCGTATAGGACATCCGATGATATTCCAAAGGTACGCGACTACCTCGTCGATGGCACCACGAAAACGCCCTTCCCTGCCATCTATGAAGCACTGAACCTTGGAGATGCACAAACCGTGAAAAAGCTTGTGCGCAGCCTTTCCCCGACCATTCTTCCGACCGTAAGATGGCAAGAAGCACGCATGAGAACTTTTATTGGCACCGAGGACGTGGTCGCGGAAGATTTTCGCTGGATATGCGCCAGGTGTATATCTTGGCGCTGGCCTGACGATGTGGATATTATACCCGCGGCTACACGGTTTCAGGTAATCCATAAAAGCTGCACCTCCAAACAGTTACTGGACAACATTTACCACACGTTTGACTTTGATTTTTGCAAAGTGGTGTGTCGCGTGGATGAAAACGGACGTTTCCGCACACAAGCCAACGATTGGTCCTCTGTTTTTGCGAAAAAATGTACCTTTCCAAAGAAATTACCGTACAAAAACTGTGCGGTGCCTACGACGATTCAACGCTATTTCAAGTACTTGAAACGTGGCTTCACTTTCACTTCGGTCGATCACAATTCGATGCTCAAGGCGTTGACAACGCTGTGGTCCAGTAAGTACCATCCTTGTCCGCTGCCGGAATTTGAGACGTTCATTACCACAGAAACATCTATGGAAGCGGTAAAATGTGAATATCTTTGGGTGTTGAAGTCGTTGGAACATCAATTGTGGTATAGATCGGACAAGGACGAATGTTCCCTTCTTATAGCAGCGTTGAACAAACTATAAATGAGAGTGGATTGATTGCTCGTTTTACATCTCAAATTCAAAATATAATAACCAGATTATATTTTTATTTTACACACGTTCCATCGTATCACATGTTCATTTAGTTGATCCTTTTTCCACCGCCTCTTCCCCCATGTCCACCGCCTGGTCCTCCCCCATGTCCACCGCACCCCCCGTTTTTCCCGCCCTCGCCCCCATCTCCTCCACCACCACCTCTTCCCCCATATCCACCGCCTCGTCCAGCCCCACCTCCACCGCTGTTCTCTGCCATCGCTCCTTTCCCGCCCTCACCCCCATACATACCACCACCTTTTCCCCCAGCCCCACCGCCTGGTCCTCCACCACCTCCTCCACCAGAGCCATAAATTACCCGATTAGCTGTTTCGATACCCGACATTTCTAATTATTAAAAATGTCTTTAAACCTGATAGGGATAAGGATATCCACGTTCCATATATGGTTGATAGGGATGACGAGTTTCTACTTGCTCATATTGACTTTGATTCCATCGATGACAAATTTCACTTGTTTTAGTGACCATCCTATGTGGTCCCAATAATCCGGTATTGGGATGTCTTGAATGAAACTCCTTCACGTACGTCCTCACCATATCTCCAAGGACGTCCACGTCGGAAATAGCATCGACCTTGAGTTCAACAAGGTCCAAATGTCGATGGAGCATTTGAAGCAACGTTTTGATCGCCTCTTTTAGTTCATCGACAGTCAAATCATCGATACGCTTCTCACACAAGACAATCTTTACGATTCCTCTGGGATCCGGAATGTCATGTCTGAAAAGGTCCGACCAATATTCTTCAGCCTTTTTGCCATCCACATACGCCAAAAAGCTGAGTATTCTCTGTTTTATGTAATAGAGGCTAAAGTGCTTGCTCGTAATGAAACGTGCGTTTGTTATGATATACTCCATCATTTTTTCGCCAGCTTCGTTCCTCTCTTTGTCGTGGGAAAAGCTGTTGTCGTAGTTTTTGATCAAAATAACCACACGTTTTGCAACGATCACAAAGGGGTCCCACTCGACAGGTTCCTTGATACGATACGTGAACATCCAGCGCGGCTTGACCCATATACGTGAAGCCATCTTGGTCCACAATTCTTGAGCCAATTCGCTAGGAATGAGGCTCATATCTACACGTTCAGGATGGTTGCACAACACCTTGGCACACAAATCAACAAGGCTTTCAAGCTTCATAAATTTCATGCAAAAGTTGTAGATAACGTTGTAAATAGTTACAAGTTTAAAAAAGTTCACTTTTTCAGGAGTCCTTGTTCAACAAAAGAATTATAACTCCACATTGCTGAACCTTTTGTTAAAAAATCAACTCGAGAATCCATGAGAACGCTTTGTACTCGATCCGAGTATGTAGTGTCTCCGGTCACCCCAAACATACCCCAAAGACAATCAAGATCAAAGGGCGTTAGTATGGTGTCAGGCGATAACAATCGCCGGTTTTCTGTTGAGATCAGGTTAATTTCTTCTTCGGTCGGAGTTCCTCCCAGACCATATTCCGTTTTAAGATGTCCAAAATAGAGCCTCATTTCCGGAACATCTTTCTTAAACTGAAGAATCTTTTGATAGTTTTCTTCAGTCGGGGCTTTGAAAAATTCGGTCATGATAAAACCGGCTTCTTTTACGTCTTCTTTTACGTCTTCTGGCACCGGAGAAGGCTGACTGAGTCCAGAACCCATTTTATCTATTTAGGTTTCTTCTCTTAGGTCGAATTGGTACGATATACATTAATCTGATTCTCTTTAAAAATCTTGTTTAAAGAGAAAATGCAAGGTATATCCCTTGACATTGTTGCAAAAATTTTCGTTGAAATTGAACGGAGTGATGTCGCACTGAATTTCGCTCGCACCTGTTCCATGTGTTATTATTATTTTAAAGAAGTGGATTTACCCAGACGGATAAAGAGAGCCAATGAAGATGAAACATACCTTTTGGAACGCGCAAGCTCTTGCGATCCGCTCCTTTTTCTTTGTGATTTGGAACAAAAGATAAAAATGAGAATAACCCCCACCGTGGAGTTTCTGATTCCTAAAACATTTGATGTGTTAAAAATCTTGTTTTCCGTGTCCACGTTGTCTTTCATGAAGAAATTCATGCGATACCATCCAATTACCATTACCAAATTGTCCACGAAGATTTGGCTGGAAAAACATCTCAAACAGACCATGGAAAGAGAGGATGACAATCCAGAAGTTCTTGATTTTATGCTGCAGTATATCGTCGATCGTTTCGAACCATTCAAGGACTATTTCCCCAGTAAAGTTTCTCCACTCTCTTATACATCCTTAGCAGATGGGAAGGTTACAACCCTTTTTCCGGAAAAAGACCTTGAAATAGTAAAACATCACAGCCCCGTGAATACGCTGGAGGACTATTTGCTTAAGATTCTGGGTAGTTTGAGTGCAGACAAAAATCAAACCATGTATCAGCCAGCAATCACAAAATGTGCACGTTCATGTAAGACATTAAACTTTTTTATTGAAGCGCTGGAGAAGAGCGATGATCCCAAAAAAGAACTCAAAATTCAAATGAGAAATCTGGTGAGTCTCTTTATGGGACGTGAAATTGGAGACGAAGAGCTGAATGAGTGTTTGAGAAGACAAGACTTTCCAGCTGAAGTAAAAGAATTGCTTGAACTCTAAAATTTTTCTTTGATGAACAATAGTGATTTACTTATTATTACGAGGTAATAAGTAAAAAATGGGAATAAAAGGCTTAAACAAACTGTTACAACGTCATGCACCGTATGCTTTTGGTGAGATTACGTTGGAGCAACTTCGAGGGACTCGCGTAGCGATTGACGGATTCAACTGGATTCACACGTCGTATCCCACTGCCAAAAAGATCGTGATACAGCGTACTGACGTGACCAAACACGATCCTGACGAAAGCGAAATTGTAAAGGAGTGGATATCTCTGTTTTTCGAGTTTGTAAAAAAGTGGCTGAACCACTCCATCACGCCTGTTTTCGTTCTGGACGGGGAATATCCGATGGAAAAGTCAGATACGCGTTCGAAACGCCGAGACGACCAACGGAAGACCAAAGCCCGGATGCTGGAACTTAAAGAAACCGTACGAACATGCGATCCCTTGTCCATCACCGCGGAGATGATCGACGAACTCCGGAAAAAAATGACCAACACGCGCACCATCGCCGATGAATCCATCGACTACCTGAAGGAGTTGTTGAAGGCCTTGGGAATCCCTTACATCCAAGCCACGTACGAAGGCGAGCAGTTGTGCTCGATGTTGGCTATCGAAGGGGAAGTCAGCGCGGTGTTTAGCACGGACACAGACAATTTAGCGTACGGGGCTCCTCTACTTATCACTAAGTTTTCTGGGTTTGAACGATCGGATTCTGGGGGAGGGGTTTGGAAATGCAAGTGTGTGTGGCATCAAAATATTTTGAAGCAATTGCAGTACACTCACGAGAAATTTGTGGAGTTGTGCATCTTGGGCGGATGCGACTACAACACCAATATGCCCAAAATTGGGATCATCACCGCCTACAAACTCCTGAACCAATACCACAGTATCGACGCTTTTCCTCCAAAATACGACGTATCTCCCCTTAAACACCATCGATGTCGGGAGATGTTCACGGTGGTCCCTGTTCGAGCGTTGTGGGGCGAAGGGTATTTGGATTACCAACATGACAAACATCCACTTTTGCGACCGTACCTCGAGCAATTGGGCATGCTCGACCGTCATTATTATGTGGTGACGCTGTTTCAAAACCTTACATCGTTTACGCCAAAGACGTTGTTTACCCCACCTCCTCCACCCAAACTTCCCGTCACTAAAAAATACAAAAATGTTACCCTGATTATCCATTTTACCTAAAAATGGCAACGAAGGATATACCTATTTCAGTAAATGATAACATTGGTGGTTATATAGTTATAAAAGACATTGCTCAAGGTGGATTTGGGAAAGTGTATGAAGTTCGTTCCTTGGAAACGGGGGAACATTTTGCTGCAAAGGTTTTATACTCCTCTGCGAAGAATGAAGAAGAATACAACCGGGAAATTTACGCCTACGAGCTTCTATCTTCAAGGAAAACACTGTCAGGATGTTATGAACATATTGTGTGCTTAGAAGATTATTTTACACTCATTCTTGATTTCGGAGACGCTTCAAAAACGTATTATGCGCTGATATTGGCATTGATGGACTTTGATTTATGGCCTCTCATTGAGGGAGGATTGAAAGCGAATGTCCAACTGGTGATCGAATATATGACGATGCTTTTAGAAGGGTTGGCTTACATCCATTCTAAGGGTATTGCGCACAACGACATCAAACCTGCCAACATTCTTCTGAAAGAAGAACCAGAATTCATATTTCCGAAATACGTAGACTTTGGATTGTCGTGTACGGATGAAACACAAGCGAAGCACCTTGCTAAAATGTTTCGATGTGGCGCCCAAGGAGATCCCTTGTACATTTCTCCTGATTACATGAGCGTTCTCAGTGACCCAACCAAAATAACGCTGAAATTAGCTCAAAAAGATGATATTTGGGCTTTAGGTGTTATATTCAGATTTATGGTTTCTTCAAAGGAAGTTTATCCTTTCAAACTCGTAAACGAATATGTTAACAGTCTTGCCGAAAATGACTATGCGAATCCCGATAAAGTGTTTGCTGCCGTCATTTTAAGCATTGGAAAAGGTACCTCTGAAACCAAAAAAGTGTACTTTGGAACAGAAGATGTTAAGGATAGTGATATACCTTTTGGTGTAGAACCTATACTCTACGATACAGGAAATCCGAAATTAGATAACATTGTAAAGGGAGTTATTGAACAGATGAGTGCCATTGAGGCGATCGATCGACCGACGGCACGTCAACTTTTGGATTACATTGAAGCCAATGAATAATTGATGTATCTACATTGAAAATACATCCTAAAATAGATATCTCGGTATTTATCGAGATGGATATCGAGAGTGATAGCGAACCTGACATCGAGATGGGCGTTGAGATACCCGTCGAAACGGGGGAACTTGCGTTTGTGGAGTGGGATTCGTCTTCGGCACGGTCCACACGGTCTTCGTTTGAGAGTACCAACGACGAAAAACCTACCTCGCGAACGCGAACACGCAAATCCAAATCGAAGAAACGCGCGTCCAACCCGGAAAACAACGAGGAGTGGGACGACTATATCCACGAAGAATCCAAACATCTCATCCGAAAATGTCGCACGCGAAGCAAAAAGACGAGTTGGTATTCGGCGCTTTTTACGTATATGAACGACACCACCAATCTCTACATCATCTTATTTGCGTTGGCGACGTTTATCATTTCTTCCATCAAAACCAAACACGACATCGGCGATTACGTTTTAATTGGGTTGTCTGCCATTGCTGCGGCTGTGGAAAGTTTACAAACACTTTTCAAGTACAAGAAACGCAGTATTTACTTCAAACAAGCCAGTCTTCAATACAAACGCATTTATCGAAAACTGACCAAATATTCGTACACGGCACCCCTTGATACGATGGCTGGCTACCTGAGTCTCGCGTACCAGGATGTGGACAAATTGGCTTTGAACGACCATCATGCGAACTTCAACAAGTTTCACAAATCCTATGTGGGGGGTTTGGAAAAGAAACAACGTGAAGAATTGTGTTCTTAAGGTTGCTCGAGACCGAGTTTTAAAAATAATCGTTAAGAAAAATGGAAGATCTTTCGGAAACGCAATTCTTTGAGTTACCGCAGGAACTTATTTGGAAGATGTTGTACTATTTGCCTCCCAGGGACGCCATGCAGGTTTGCTTAACGCATCAAAAGGCTGCAAACATTATTTGCAAAGACAACAATTTTTGGTATGAAAAGATCTGGAGAGATTTTGGAGACGTGTACGAACTAGACATGGAGGATATTCCGGTAAAAGATCGATTCGGAACGTACAAACAGTATTGGGAAGATGCTCATGAAAAACTTATTTTGTGTGCGGAGAGAGGAACGGTTGAATGTGTTGAATCTTTATTATGGCTTGGTATCGATTTGGATCACCAAAATAAATGGGGACATACAGCTCTTATGTTTGCTTCTCAGCATGGACACACGGACGTTGTTCGGTTGTTGTTGGAACACGGCGCGAAACCGAATATCCAAAATAGGTGGGGAACTACAGCTCTTATATGGACCTCTGCTGTGGGATACGCGGACGTTGTTCGGTTGTTGTTGGAACACCGTGCCGATCCGGATATCCGAAATTCGGCGGGGGCAACTTCTCTTCTGCTGGCTTCTCAGAGAGGACACGTGGATATTGTTCAATTGTTGTTGGAACGCGGCGCCAATCCGGATTTTCAAGATTACCTGAATCGAACAGCTTTTGATTGGGCTTTGCGGCGGGGACATATGGACATTGTTCGGTTGTTGTCCTAAAACGTCCAAGCGAAGCTTCTGAAGAAATTCATTCTTAAACACGAACGTGCGTAACAAAAAATGAGCCGACGAGAAAACTTTGCAGCAATGCGTGCTCTTCGTTCGTCCAAAGATGGGATGCGCCAACGCCGTGAATCACGATCACGGACCTCGGCAGCTATTCTCTCGGACCAAGATATTTGGCATGAAATTGGTCAAGGCAATATTTCCATTCAACCGTTTCACACGCGGAACTTGGATCACAGTTGTTACCGTGTGACGATGGGGGACCACTATTTTCAGAGTGGTGAAAGCAGTGAATATCTCAACCCTTGGAACACGAAACGAACTCTACGGTATTGGGAAGGTCCCTACAAAGCTGTAACGATCGATCAAGAGTTGTTTCACAAGTGCGGCATCCCCATTGGCAAAAAAGCCATCATCATTCCTCCAAGATCAACGATCATCGGACATACCCAAGAATTCATTGGTGGATTGAATTTTATCAATGCGGAACTCAAAGGGGTCATAAAATTGGCGCACGCCGGTCTAACACTTGCGGGAGAGTGTAGCTGGGGAGAAATTGGCAAGATCACGCGGCGTCCGCTTGTGATTCGCAACACCTCCTCTTCTCCTGCCGTGATTCCGGTGGGGGCTCACGTGGCGCGCATCGTTTTTTACTACACAGGACTCCCCAAGTTCTATCTCAAAGGAGAGACGCAATCTGCCAAGGAATTGGATACCATTGTGGGATCGTGGGAGCCTGCGGATTTGTTGCCCAAACCCTCTACCAAGAAATTCAACATCGAAAAGATCCTCGATCCGAAACACGAGGAAACTCCACGCAGCACCTTGGTCCCTTCCTCTTCTGAAGAAGAGGATTCTGTCGCGGAGAATGGGTCCAGTGAAGACGAACGTTTGTCGTTGGATTAATGTGTAACACATCCCATGGGATATACAATACACATGTATCTACATATATATTATTTTAAATATATATAAATGATTGAGTACCTCATTTATTCGCAGAGTTATACGTTTTGGATGATTGTTCTTGCGATGGTGTTGTTTGTGTTTTGGATTTTTTTAGGTGGAGAAACGCAAGAATTTGTGGGATTGACGCCGCTTCAATCCAATCAGCGCATCGCACCCTACGTGCGCTCAGAACCGCAAGTCTTTGCACGAACAGCGGAGGACTTGTGGTCGTCCTCGGTTGAAGCGTTACCAAACGATGATGTTTGTGAAGAGGAGGGCGTTTTGGATACTACACCCCTTCTTCCTGAAGGATTCGAAAGTCGTATCGCTCCTATTGTCAAACCAATCCAATGGGAATCGAGGGGAGAACGGCAATCCAGGACCGTTGTTGAGATCTTATATGGTCAACCCTTTCCCAAAGTACGACCCCAGTTCCTCCGCAACCCAGAAACAGGTCGGTTGTTGGAATTGGATTGCTTTTGTGAATCCTTATCGTTAGCCGTGGAGTACAATGGAATCCAACATTACGTGTGGCCCAATTACACGAACCAAAGTCACGAGAAGTTTATCAAGCAGCAACGACGTGACCAATTGAAGGTCGACTTGTGTGACTTGAACGGAATTTATTTAATATCCGTACCTTATAATGTTCCTATAGAACAGATTGAGGATTATATCATCTTTTTCCTCCCGGAAAATGTCCAACAACGCTTGTTGGAGGACATAGAAGCTGCAAATGATTGCTATTAAGATTTGGAGATACAATACAAAATGGTGGTGTGTGAAGTTTGTGAAGCTGTGTTGTCTACAAATAGCAGTTTGAACCGGCATGTAAGAGAAGTTCATGAAGGAGATGTTACGCGATTTCCGTGTTCCGAAACAGGTTGTTCTTTTACTACGAAAACCAAACGTAGTTTGAAAATGCACTTGGGATTTGTTCATGACATTGGTGAAGTCAAATACTATCCGTGTTCTGAAATTGGTTGTTCTTACACCACAAAAACGAAAGGTAATTTGAAAATACACTTGGGATGTGTTCACGATGTCGGTGAAGTCAAACGATATCCGTGTTCTGAAACGGGTTGTTCTTATACTGCAAAAATCAAAAACCATTTGAAAATGCACTTACGAAATGTTCATGGCATTGGAGAAATCAAATACTATCCGTGTTCTGAAACGGGTTGTTCTTATACTGCAAAACTCAAAAGCCAGTTGGAAAGACATTTGGGATGTGTTCACGATGTTGGTGATATTACATTGTACCCGTGTTCCGAAACAGGTTGTTTTTTTACTACAAAAAGGAAAAGCCATTTGAAAATGCACTTGGGATGTGTTCATGATATTGGGCATGTCAAACAGCATCCGTGTTCCGAAACAGATTGTTCTTATACTGCAAAAATCAAAGGTAATCTGAAAATTCACTTGGAATGTGTTCATGATGTTGGGGACAAAGTATGTGATTACTGCCTTGGGAACTGCTTTAAACACTGTATACACCAAGATATCAACGCAGGTAACGTAAACATTTGTAGAAAATGCTACAGAAAAGTCACAGGGTTTCAATGTCGAGCGGAAGAACAGATGGTTCAAGCTATCGAATCAAATACGTATTTATCTCCTTAT
>SDBV01011623.1_pt1 | contig 11383 bp, 8 predicted proteins | sample 2277081 | NCBI WGS metagenome assembly SDBV01 (sample SAMN10402039, study PRJNA504765) | marine sediment metagenome | isolation source: marine sediment core GS10_PC15, 223 cmbsf | place: Arctic Ocean: Southern Knipovich Ridge | collected 2010
TGGTTCAGAGCAAGGCTTGAGCAATTTTGAAACCGCAGGCATAGCGGGCTATGTCGAGGATTTCAAAAGAGCGAAAACGCCGCTCTGGGCCAAAAGATGCCGTTTGTGGATGGACACTATCTAACGAATGTTACGTGTGAGGCATCAGCTAAAGCGGGGCGAAAGATAAGATGCTAAAATGTGATGTGTTTTTTTCGCGAGCCCTTGGTATCTATTGAATATCGGCAAAGCGATTTTAAAATAAGGAGAACTAAAGCGATGGATTTAAAAATTAGCGGAAAAGATGAAACCGTACCTGAAGGAATATCTATTTCCGATTTATTAAAAGAAAAAGGGATAGAGAGACCTGAAACCGTTTCAGTTGAACTTAACGGCGAAATATTAAACCGTACGGAATTTGATCAGACAAAGCTTAATAATGATGATGAAGTTGAGTTTCTTTTTTTCATGGGTGGCGGCAAAGAAAGCTTAAAGGGTGGGAATGAACCTGATGGAATTTGAAACAAAAGCACTGCATGGCGATATTTTAAAAAAGGATAGACATCATTCGATCAAATATCCGATTTATGCGGGAGTCTCTTTCAGCTTTGAGTCTGCAGAGGATATGGAGGCAACCTTTGCGTTTAAAAAGCCGGCCCATGCTTATAGCAGAATAAGCAACCCTACGGTTGAAGCATTTGAGCGGAAAGTGAATCTGTTGGAAGGGGGCCGGGGAGCTATTGCATTAGCTTCAGGAATGGCAGCCATATCGAATGTTTTTCTAAACCTGCTCCAGCAAGGTGAAAATATTGTTTCCGCATCTTCACTTTTTGGTAATACATATTCACTTTTCAGCAATTTGATCAATAAATTCGGTATAGAAACCAGATTTATCGATATTGATGATCTGGATCAAGTCATCCAGGCAATTGATGATAAAACCAGGGCTGTGTTTCTGGAAACCATTTCCAATCCCAAAATGAATGTTCCTGATATTAGCGGAATTGTCGAAATAGCGCATTCCAGGGGCGTTGTCGTGATTGTGGATGGAACCGTTACAACACCCTATCTATTTGACGCAAAAGCCTTTGGTATCGATGTTGTCGTGCACTCTTCAACCAAGCTCCTTTCCGGGGGAGCCACAAGCGTTGGCGGGGTGATTATTGACTTGGGCACTTCCACATGGTCGGGCTTCCCAAGCCTTGAAAACCATAAAAGAAAAGGTGAGTGGGCATTTCTGGCACGTTTGAGAACTGAAGTTTACAGAGATCTGGGCGCATGTATGGCACCTCATACCGCGTATTTACAAAGCCTTGGATTGGAAACGCTCGCTTTGCGTGTGGAAAAAGTCTGTGACAATACGCTAAAGGTTGCAAAATTATTAAAAGAGAACAAAAAAATTAAAACGGTTAATTATCCGGGCTTGTCGGAATCTCCCTATCATGCTTTGGCAAAAAAACAATTCAAGAATCGTTTCGGTGGAGTGCTTTCATTTGAACTTGCCGATAAGCAAACTTGTTTTACTTTTTTGAACAAATTAAAAATTATTAAACGGGCATCTAATTTGGGTGATAATACATCCCTGGTGATTCATCCGGCATCCACAATCTTTCGGGAGTATACACCTGAAAAAAAGGAATCAATGGGTGTTTCCGATGAATTGATCCGCCTTTCAGTCGGTATTGAAAACTTTGAAGATCTCAAAAAAGATATTCAGCAAGCATTGGAATAAGGAGCTTTCAATGGAACTAAATGAAGAACAAATTCTAAGATATAGTCGGCACATCATTTTATCAGAGGTGGGAGTAGAGGGGCAGCAAAAATTTTCAGAGGCTAAGGTGCTTGTGATTGGTGCCGGCGGCCTAGGATCACCGGCACTGCTTTACCTTGCAGCGGCTGGAATCGGAACCATCGGTATTGTCGATGGAGATGTTGTCGATCTGACGAATCTCCAGCGCCAGGTCATCCATTTTACAGATGATGTTGATAAGGCAAAAGTAGAATCGGCAAAGGAAAAAATTCAGAAACTAAATCCCAATGTTCATGTAATTACTTATTTTAAACTTGTCGATTCAAGTAACATTCTTGATATCATAAAGGATTTTGATTTCATTATTGATGGAACCGATAATTTCCCAGCCAAATTCTTAATTAATGATGCCTGTGTTCTATCAAATAAACCGTTTTCTCATGCGGGAATTTTAAAATTTGACGGCCAGATGATGACCATTGTCCCGGGTGAATCGGCTTGCTTTCGTTGTGTTTTTCCAGAACCGCCGCCGCCTGATGCGGTACCCACATGCAGTCAGGCAGGTGTTCTAGGAGCTATGGCGGGTGTTTTTGGGACCTTGCAGGCTACCGAAGTACTTAAATTTTTCAATGGTAAGGGAGATCTTCTTACAAACAGACTTTTGATTTTTGACGCACTAAAATCAAATTTCAGGACGGTTTTGGTGAAAAAACGAAAATCCTGTCCGGTATGTGGGGAAAATCCTCAGATAACAACTTTGAGAGATTATGAACAAACCGTTTGCGATTTGAAAATATGAAAATACCAAAAGAAATCATTGATGCCATTTTTGAACATGCAACTACACAAGCGCCGGTTGAAGCATGTGGTTATCTTGCCGGCAAAGATGACCGGGTTTTAACATATTACAGGATGACAAACATTGATCAGAGCGAGGAACACTTTTCCTTTGATCCAAAAGAGCAGTTTCGTGTGATTAAGGCGACCAGAAAGGAAGGCATTAAATTAATCGGAGTCTATCATAGTCATCCTGTGACGCCGGCACGACCTTCCAAAGAGGATATTCGTCTGGCCCATGATCCCGCTATCATCTATGTGATCGTTTCGTTGGCGGACAACAAAAAAACTGTAAAATCTTTTAGAATTAACGGGAAAAAAGTGACAACCGAACCGCTGGAAATTCTTTAAATATGGGTCATGCGTGTGACGTAAGCAGTTAGGAGAATAGATTCCATTCCCCCCTTACATCTCACCTTTTACTCTTTACAATAATAATTTGGAGTTAACATGTTAAGCTATAAATTACCGACCATGCTGAATCAGGATATCAACCAATTTGAAAAAGATATCGAAAAATTTAAAGCCGGAGATCTTCATGAAACTGCGTTTACTGCAAAACGGGTTAAAATGGGAATCTATATGGAGCGTAACTATAAGACGTATATGTGTCGCGTCCGATGTGCCGGGAATATCATTACCCCGATGCAGTTAAGTAGACTCGCAAAACTGGGTCAAAAATACGGCCAACCACGAGTGCATATAACAACCCGCGCGGAAGTCCAGCTGCATGAAATTGATCTTGAAAATTTGACGGAGATATTCAAAGAATTGGCGGCAATAAATCTATCTCCAAAAGGTGGGGGTGGACACACCATTCGGAATATCATTACAAATCATGATTCAGGGATTCACCCCGGTGAAATATTCGATGTACAACCCTATGTAATCGCTTTAACAGAACGGTTTATTGCAGAGGTCGACAGTTTTGAGCTGCCAAGAAAGTTTAAAACCGCCTTCAGCTCCACTGCTGATGATACCGCACGCTGTATTCTGCAGGACCTTGGATTTATCGCCAAAATCAACGAAAAAGGTGAAAAAGGATTTCAGGTTTATGCCGGCGGGGGTTTGGGGGCTAAACCCAAAATCGGAATTTTACTTCATGATTTTATTTTTGAAGATAAAGTTTATCATATCGCAAAGGCGATGAAAAATGTTTTTCATGCACATGGCAATCGCCGCCATAAACACCATAATCGGATCCGGTTTTTAATTCATGATGATTTGGGAATTGACCCCTTTAAAAAAAGGTACCGGGAAGAACTGGACAAAATTTATGCCGATGATTCACTAACGCTTCATGTTAAAACCATTGACAATGAAGAAAACCTCAGCCGTTCAATTGATCTTAAGCCGATTTACGAGGATATTAAAGGGTATGGCGCCTGGTATTCTCGGAATGTGGTCGGTCAAAAACAGAAGGGGTTATTTGAAATTAAAGTGCCACTTAATCTTGGAGATCTTGAGAGTGAGGACTGTTTAAAGCTGGAAAATATTTTACGCTCGTTCGGTGACAATGTTTTACGCTGCGGTATGGATCAGAATATTTATGTCCGGAATATCCCGGCGAAATATTTGAAAAATGTCTATAAAGGAATAAAACAGCTTAATACATTAAGCGACAAGCCCGCAATTTACGGAAAACTGGTTCCGTGTACCGGTGCTCAGACCTGTCAAATCGGCATAAATTATCCACGACCGGCTACCACTTCGATTTTCAAGTTCTTGGAAAAATCAAAATTAAACTTTAACCAGCTCGATGATATCAATTTACACATCAGCGGATGTCCGAACTCCTGCGCCAATCATTGGATCGGGGATCTTGCCTTTTATGGAAAAGTGCGTCATGTGAATGGACATTCCATACCGACCTATAATGTGCTGGGTGGTGCCAAGATAGCGGCTGATAACACGGTGCTGGGAGAGCCGGTTGGATGGGTTCACTCCTATGATCTGCCCCGTTTTTTATCCATTGTTCTAAAAAACTACCAGGACTATAAAATTGAAAGAAACGGAAAAATTGATTTTTATCAGTACTGGAAAGATCAGGGGAAAAACACGATCGGCAACCTTTGCAAAGCCGAATTCAATCAGATACCCACCTTTGAAGAAGATAAGAACTACTATTTTGATCACGGGGCTTTGGAAATCTTTTCTGTCAAGGATATGGGAAGAGCGGAATGTTCAGCCGGTATCTATGATATGATTAATGTTGATGACAAGGCCATTAAGAAAAATCTAAGGAAAATTCAAGAATGGAAAAAAGACCCAAAAGACCTTTGCCCAATTTTGAAGGATACCGTTTATTTTGCCTCTAGAATGCTATTGGTAACCCGTGGTGAGGATCCAAAAACAGAGAAAAAAACCTATGATTTGTTTTTAAAACATTTTGTAGAAACCGGTATTGTTGACAAAATTAACCAACTGGTTGTCGAATCAGCGAGAGAGGATAAATATCAAAACTTGTTAGACAACAAAGAGAAAGTTGTCGCACTCGGCAAAGAAGTTACCGCTCTTTACAAAGGCATGGATAATACCATGCGGTTTCCAGGTGAAACAGAAAATCTGGCTATTACGATGGCGGCAAAGACAGAGGATGTTGAATTTGAAGCGGATAACCTGGCCGGCAGGAAAGAAAAAGAAGAAAGAAAAAAACCGGATCGTTTTAAGGATTTGCGCGGTGTGAAATGTCCGATTAATTTTGCCCAGACCAAGGTTCAGCTGGCGGCCATGAAAGCGGGTGAAACACTGGAAGTTTTTCTGGACGAAGGGGAACCGATTAATAATGTCTCAAGTTCTGTAAAACTTGAAGGGCATATTATTTTAAAACAGGAAAAAAACGGTGCTCACTGGGCGATATTGATTGAGAAGACCACATAAATTGAAATTGGATCTGGAGCAAAGGGAATTGGCTCTTGTGTGAGCAATATTGTTGAAAGCGGTTTTAAAATCAGGTGCGCCGGTTAAACCGGCGCACCTGTCTAAGACGGTTATTGCTTTCCACCAATGCTGGCTTGAATCACCTTGTACCCTTCTTGTTTGAAGGTGGCTGCGATTTTCTCCTGAAGTGCTTTTTCAGGTGTTAAGGCTGCCATGTAACCCCCCCTGCCGCCACCGGTCAACTTAGCGCCCAATGCTCCCATTTTAAGAGCCTTATCGCATAAATAAATCAAAATTTCATGGGATAGGTCCATGTCAATGAGAATTTTGTGATTGGCGGTCATGATGGCACCCACGGTTTTGAGATCATAAGATTCCAGCGCCGCCTTCATCTCCTTGACCTGGTCCCGAATTGTGTTGAGTTTAGAGTCAAACCCGGCAGGATCCCGCTTCATTTCTCTGTCCACATAAATGTCCATTTTTGATGTGTCGGCCGTGATGCCGCTATTGGCCAGAACAACGTTTAAGGGTTCTTTGATTTGAATCTGCTCGAAATGCTTTTCTCCGTCTTTGATATAGTACAACAGCAAGCCGCCATAGGTTGACGCGGTATTGTCCACGCCGCTGGGGGTTCCATGATAGGCGAACTCACCTTCCCACCCAACATGATTAATCTGTTCAATGGTGTACCCCAGGTTAAATTCGTCATCCAAAGCCCGGGCCAGTGAAACGCAACTGGCGGCACTGGCGCCCACCCCGCTTCCGGCCAGCAACGATCCTCCGTATGTGATTTTTATGGGTGTTTTTTTCACATCAACTTCCATGACTTCCAAAATCCGGTTAATCGAATCAGTCTGCTGCCCGGCCTTTTTGGCTTTGTACCCCGGCACTTCCTTTCGATTATCCTCAAGTTCCCACCCATCGCCATCAGTTTGCTCGACAATGGCTTCTGTTTCATAAGGCAGAGCACCTACAATAGCCGGCACTTCCCTTAAAACAAACTGGTCGCCGATTAAAATATTTTTTCCAAATGCGGTTCCCTTTCCCATGACCATCTCCTTTGATGATAAATTCTATGCGCTTATATGAGTTAACAATTAAAACAAGTTATTGGTTTAAATACTTGAGAAATCGGACTGTTTCCTGTGTAACCACTTGTCTGAAGCAAAGTGGATGATCATCGCTGAAATCGGATGCTGTTTGAGACCATTAGGGATTGTTTTGAATGAACAGCTCAACTGTGATGGTTTTTCATTAACGCCTAACCTCAACATCAAAAACAACATTCTGTTTTCATCTATTATCGGTTCATTCATTACGAACCCTTATGGTCGAGTTCATGCAATTTCGGTGATGATTATCCACGGAGCGGTTCTGCTTAGAAAAACTCCCCGATCTCCCAAATACGACCTTTAGAGTCCCATTTTGATTGCGATCAAACCGGGTATTATTTTTGCACCTTTAATATTATTTCCATCTCATCAACCAACTTAGCTTCCTTACCGATGGCGACAGTTGTTGCTGCGGTGAGGCTATGGCAGGCGTCTGAAAAGCCGCCGAGGTTGTTGGTGGCCATTGGGAGAAAAATATCCAACCCCAACGCCTTTTTTGAACGAATTTTCTCTTGCATATGATCTGCAACCCGCATTGAAATCTTCACTTCGTTAAATTTGATGGTACCAAATCCGGGAATCTCATCGGGTATCAGCATATATCCGGCAATATATTTTTTCGGATCAAAGACATCCCTATTTCGGTATACATCACAAAATGCACCGATCATCTTGACACCCATGGGAGAAAACCGGTCGTTGACATGAAACCATTGTATGTGGTCGGTCTGATGAAGCTCCCCTTGCCGAAGGCGGCGGCTCTGCTCCTCAAAAGCCTTATTTCGAGTCGCATTTAACTTCTCAATCATCTGATCCGAAGCACTTGAAAACCCGTTCAGGCAAACATCCATACCCATTTGGGGACCATTCTGGTAATAACCGGCCGCGCCCAGTGTATCCAAATAGGTCCAAAACTTCTCACCGGCGATCATTCCACGGGCGGTTTTAAAAAAATATTCTTCCCCGGTCTCGTGTTCACGAATTTCGAGAAGTCCTTGGTCCCGGGCCTCCAGAACCACTTCCCGGTTTTGATCGACCAGGCGCCCGTCCACATAAAATTGATCCCCCACCGCACCGATGGCAGCCAATAGCGCCAGGTCCTGATTCGCCGGATTCACGGCAAGGGCAAAAAGATAGCAGGTCGTCGAAGCGGTGATATCTCGATCCCCTTTGAGGCCAAAAAGCTCCGGGTCGAGATTATGAACCATCGGGTCTGTTGCCGGAGACGCTTTGTGATGATCTAAAATAAAAACCAAATTCCTGCCCTGATTCAAGTCCGAAATCAACGGCGCAATCCGGCCGGCAAAGTCTGTAAAGACGATGAACTTCTTTTCTTCCTGAAAAACCTTTTTCAAAACAGCGGGGTAGGGTTTTTCCAAGCAAAACCGCTCGACCCCATATCCCTGCCTTTCAAAGGTGCGCTGCAGAATGGACCCGGAGCTGAGTCCATCGGAATCATTGTGGTGAAACAGCATGACTTGCTTTACAGGCCATTGATTCATTTCTGAAATGGCTTTCTCCATGGCTTCGATGAGTTGATTCAGCATCATCTTCCTCTCGATTTTAAAGCTTAAATATAAATATAGTGGGTATGCACTTTACTCAACCGACTACAAGATGTAGATGTCAGACCTCACGGGCTATAAGGCTACTTTCTTTAGTTTTGATGGAGAAGGCCATAGCCAAGCCCTTTGAGTTTTTGGGATCCAGCAAAATTATCCTTTGAAATTAAATGGTTACGCTCATGCTTGGGCAAAAAGACCCGCCATCCAAAAATAGCCACCGAAAGTAACAGGCAACCGCTTGAAAAAACAACATTCGCCTTTTGCACAACATATAGTGCCTGGTTGAGTAAAGTGCATACCCACTATAAATATTATGGCTTCAGCCTTTCCAATAGATACGTATAAATATCGGTCACTTTAATTTTTGAATCTTCGCGACTCTGGGCACAGGTAAAATGAATCTGACATTTGGAGCAGGCTGTGATCAACCGAGTGGCCCCAGTCTCTTCAGCCTCCATGAGCCGTTCGTCCTGAATCGCTTTAGAACAGCTGTTGCACTCCATCCAGGCGCTGGTGCCGCAACAGAGGGCATTTTCACGATTCCTCTCCATTTCCACTACCCGGGCGTTGGGAAGGGCATTTAACAACCTGCGGGGGGAATCGTAAATACCGGACCGCCTGCCCAGCCGGCAAGGATCTTGGTATGTAATCACTTCATCCGGCGCCGACTTAAACGATATCTTAGCTTCGGGCAATTGAGATATTAACAGCTCCGTTAAATAAACCACCTCGAACGGAAGTTCTCCGACAATTTTGGGGTATTCATATTTAAAAGTGGCATACCCTTCCGGACAAGCGAAAAGAACGGTTTTTGCCCCGGAAGCCAGAATCGTTTCCATGTTCCATTGGGCCAGGGATTTAAATGTATCCTCGTCGCCGCTCCACAGCGCGTCATGTCCACAGCATCGCTCTTCCTGGCTGATCACCGGCTCAATCCCGACCCGATTTAATAACGACAGGACACTTTTGGCGGTTTTGAGCGGTGATAAATTTAAGTATCTAAATGTAATATCATAATAGGGCAGGCAACCCACAAAATAAAAAAATTCGCCCCGGGCGTGAAACCGCCCCACTTTTTTGGCCCAGTCAGTGCGCCGCTGCCTGATGGACCGGGTCTGCATTTGTGCAATGGCCTGTTGGATCCCATGATGACTCTCGAGAGGCGCCAATCCCTTCTTGCGGGCCCGAATGCGATATGATCGGTTAAATACGGGAAAATCGATCATGGCCGGACAACGGATACTGCAATGCCCACACCCCAAACAGGACCAAAGTTCACGGCTTTGAAGCAATTCCTCGTCCAGATGCATGGTTGCCTGTTTGATAATCTGTTTGGGTGAGAAGGTGGGGTGTTGCCGACTGACAGGGCAGGTTCCCGTACAGATGCTACATTCGATGCAGTATTCGAGCTGATTTTTTGTCAGAAGAAAAGGACCGGTATCGTTGTCGGGACCGGAGAGATCCGAAGTATCCTGATCCCATTGTCGCCGGACGTGTAAAGGGTTATTCCCCAGCTCTTTAAGGGTATCGACGAACGCGGTTATTTCGTCGGCAAACATAGCGGCCTCGGACGCTGAAATCCATTTTAAGTTCAGCCGGCGCTCATCGAGCCCCAGGATCTTGAGAAATTCCCGGGTCTCTTCAACCACCTTCTTACACTTCACATTACCTTCCAGGTAATGGCAATCGCCGATATGTCACCCAGCCACAAAAACACCGTCAGCGCCCTGATTAAATGCGTTGAGTAAAAACCCGTGATGGATTCGTCCGGTACACATCACCCGAATCAAACGGACGTTGGGTGGATATTGAATCCGAGAGACACCGGCCAGATCCGCTCCGGCATACGCACACCAGTGGCAGACAAAAGCGGTTATTTGGGGGGCTTCAATGGGATCGTTTATATGATTCATTTTATATTCAATTCGTCGATTTTTTAATCATGGCATTAATCTGATCATCTTCAAAATGGGACAGACTGGCCGCGCCGGTCGGACACGCCACATTGCACGCCCCGCAGCCGGTGCACAGCCCTTCAGTCACCTGGGCCATTTGACGCCCGTCATCTGTTCGAATGACTTTTATGGCTTCAAAGAGACAGGCCTTCTCACACTCACCACACGCCCGGCAGATCATGGGATCCACATGCGTGATCATCGCATCTGCGACAATATGCTGTTTGGAAAGAACTGCCATGGCCCGGGCAACCGCACCCTGCGCCTGTACAATGGTCTCATCTGCAAACTTGGGTCCCTGGGCCAGTCCGCACAGGTAAATCCCGGCGGTGGCAAAATCAAGAGGCCGAAGCTTTAAATGGGCTTCCATAAAAAACCCGTCTTCATCAAAGGGGAGCCGCAAGGCTTCGGCAATGCGTTTGCTGCCCTTATGTGGCCGAATGGCAGCGCTCAGCACCAGCAGGTCCGCTTTCAGCTGGATCGGGTTTTGCAGGTTGACGTCAAAAGATGAAATGGTAAGAGCATCCTCTTTAAGATCCACCTGGGGCTTATTTTCTCTCTCAAACCGAAAAAACCGAACTCCTTTTTGACGCGCCTTTAGATACAAATCTTCCTTAAATCCAAAGGTTCTGATATCCCGGAACAGAATCGATATATGTGCTTCGGGATGGATCGTTTTGAGCTTCAAGCTATTTTTGACCGCTGCCGTGCAACAAACCCGGCTGCAATACATATGCTCCGGTTCCCGGGATCCCACACACTGGATCATGACAATCCGTTTCAATTTGTTGAATGTTTCCGGGGTTTCCACCAGCATGGATTCGAATTCTTGCTGGGTCACCACCCGTGAATCCATTCCGTATTGGTATTCAGATGGTTGGTATGCATCCCCTCCCGTGGCAACGACAATCGCCCCGATGCTCATTTCTTCTGTCTTACCTTTTGCTGAAACCTGAATATTGAAGTTTCCGGAGACACCGGAAATCGCCTCAACTTCGACTTTTTTCCGAATTTGTACCAAGGGGTGGTTTTCAATCTTCCGGATAAGGCCTTTCACATATTCGCTGGGCCGTGCTTTCTCCGCGGTTTCATAAAGGGTGGTTGCGTGTCCACCCAGCACCGCCTCTCTTTCCACCAGTACCACCGGAATCTCTTTTTCTGCAAACGCCGCCGCAGCGGTGAGACCGGCCAGTCCACCGCCGATGACCAGCGCCCGTTGAACTACGTCAAACATGACGTCATAAAGCGGTCTCAGCAAGCGTGCCCGGGAGACCGACATCTCAACGAGGTCCTTGGCTTTCTCGG
>SDBV01011625.1_pt1 | contig 11380 bp, 26 predicted proteins | sample 2277081 | NCBI WGS metagenome assembly SDBV01 (sample SAMN10402039, study PRJNA504765) | marine sediment metagenome | isolation source: marine sediment core GS10_PC15, 223 cmbsf | place: Arctic Ocean: Southern Knipovich Ridge | collected 2010
TCAAGGTAATCAGGGCAACCAAGGTTTGCGCGGTGTTCAAGGTTTCCAAGGGTTGCAGGGCAATCAGGGTAATCAGGGCAATCAAGGGTTAAGAGGCGTACAAGGCTTCCAAGGTCTTCAAGGATTCCAAGGATTGCAAGGTTTTCAAGGACTACAGGGAACACAGGGTAACCAAGGTATACTATACTATTGGTGAGGTGATCAAGGTAATCAACGTACGGCTTGAGCTTAGGGGCAAGAGGGTACTGACTGTAAGCGCATTAAGGTATTACGAAACCTTTCATTCGAAAGTACGGGCTTCCAAGATCAGCAGGAATGGAGAGCGGAGGTATACTCAGGCCAATGTAGAGGCGATAGCCAGGTTTGTGCGAATAATAATGACGAGATGGTTTACGTTGAAGGGTGCTGTGGCAATCATGTCTGGCAGCATAGAGATTACGATACCGAAACAATTAAAGGAGGATAAAATAGATGGATAAGAAAGCCGCCCAATAAAACTACTTTAATAAAAATACAATGAAAAAAAACTTAAATATAGATATGAAAATAATAAATATTATAGCAACAAATAGGGAGGCACTAACTAGAAAAGTAATGTCTAAAATTGACAGTGAATCGTTAAATAAGTTACTTAAACGTGATCCTGAATTCACTTTATTACATATTGTAAGAAATGATTGCGGTTGTGATTTTAGCTATAAAACTGAGTTAGATATACCAAGTGAATCAGTAGTATGTAAACACGGAAATGAAGTGATTAGATACACCGATTAAACCTAACAGGATAGGCTATGTGTAGTGCCATTAAACTACATTAAAAATAAAAGAAAGACCACATTAGGCATTACATATAGCCTTTGTTATGTGGCGTTAATATTATGGATAAAGACGAAATAATTAGTGCGTTTGCTTTTAAAACAGGTAAAGCAATTGAACGACTAATAAAAGAACAAACAGAGAACCTTGAGGGGAGAAACAAAATTACAGAAGCAAGAATACTACAATGGTATGCAAAAACTAAAGACGAAGAGTTTGCAAAATACTTTGATATAACGACAATGCGTGATGGTAATGCCACATAACAGGATAGGCTAAACGGTCGTTTTAATGCCGTTTTAGGTATTGTTATAGCCTGTGCGGAATTGAAACGAATTATTAATTAAATAGATAAAAATGAAAACTAAAACAGTATGCTTTTGTGGTTCAACGAGATTTGCTCAAACCTTTATGATTGAGCGTTGGCTATTAGAAAAGCAAGGAATTATCACACTTGGAATAAATATTTTACCTAATGGATACTTTGAAAATGAAGACCATCACGGAGCAGAGCAAGAAGGAGTCAAGGATATTCTTGACGAACTTCATAAAAGAAAAATAGATATTTCTGATGAAGTAGTGATACTTAATGTTGATGGATATATTGGAGAATCTACAAGAAGTGAGTTAGAATATGCGGAGTCAATTGGCAAACCAATAAAATATTTAGAACCACCATCGTAGCATTGGCTATAACGTAGGGCTATATACCATAGCACATACTCAACGAATAAACACCACTAAAAGAAAAGAGACAATGGATAAGGAAGTGCCATTAACCGATTTAACTAATTTTCAGCTCATTAGTAAGTGCGCTAAATTGGGATCTGAATTAAAACAACTCCAATCCTCCCAATCAGAGGGCAAATCCGAAAAGAAAGCTCTTGCTGACCGGGATGCAATAATCACATTACTAGATGATTACTCGAAATATCTCGAAGAGAATGGCTTCTTAGATACTGATTGGAAAGCCGAAAAACCATACGCGATTGATGACTTTTTAAGTAAGAACAGGAAACCCCCAATAAGACGGATAAATCCAAATTACTTAAATGTGTAGTTGTAAAAACATAAGAGGAGCATCAAAAGGAGCATTTGATCAGATGATACAATTACCGTATAAAGACAAAATGGTTTCAATTGATCCCTGTATCGTTGATGAAATTAAAAGTCTTTGGGCGGTGGGCATTCATACAGGGGGTAGTTGTTGTGGTCACAACAATCACGAAGGAACCATAATTGTATATGAAGAATCTATTCCAAAAATGCATAAATTAGGATATGAATTATCTATACTTTACAAAAATAGACCGGACATGTTTAAAACAAAATCAAATAATGGATAATAAAGAATCAATAGGCAGCCCCAGGTTTGGAAAAATGGCAGCGATGGTTTACAGTATTAAAGATGTTATAAAGGGTGGCCCAGTATTGGCTTTAGGGGTTACTGATCCCCAGCGGATAATTACCATGTTATTTAATTTAGGTATCGTGGCTAAATCAAAACCTGTATATGCTGATCCTGAAGCTCGCTATTTAGTTGATGATACGGGGATGACGTTTGTTTTTTTGCCTGAAGCAAAGAAGCAAACAGGATGTGTATTTACGTACGAAAAACAAATTAATTAATCGATATGAAAACACAAGAACAGATCAATGAAGCAATCGAAATTCTCAAGGAAAACAGAAAAGTTTGCAAAAGTCACAATATGTTTAATGAAAACAATCATGATAAATTGGACGCTCAGATTCGGATGTTAGAAGAAAATATGGGTGAAGATGAAATGGAACAATTAAAAATTGGTAGTTCAGTTTCTTGCGGCATAGGTTTACCATCACCAAAAGTAAAATTAACTATACTTCCTAAACAAACGGACGGAGGAAATATGACACTTTGCTGCCCATATTGTGGACACTCAATCCCGGCTGAGGATATAAAGGTTAAACTTGTAAACTCTTCCCAGATGCAAATCCGGGAACAATGTAAAAATTGTTATTGGTGGTTTAGTGTCATGATGAACCGTAAAGATGAACTTGTGTTTTTTGAAGTAAAAAAGAAAAAATGGAACCATTGAAATTTAAAGAACAAACTACCATTGTGGCAAAGAATCAGTCGCAATACAAGGATTTACCCGCTTGTGTCGAAAAAGGAGGCAAGGGCCAGGTTGTATTTTGTATGGGCCTTGGGTTCTGGGAACGTATTCAGGTTCTCATCACTGGCCGCATATGGGTCTTGCTATGCATGTTTGGAAAAGATGTGACTCCCACGTTTTTTACCGTATATAAAGACGAAATTATTGCAAATGACTGAACTAGCAATAATATTAGGGCTTCTAACAGGGCTGGGATTGCATATCCTGGTTTCGAAGCTACAAAAGACTGACCCGGTATATGGATGCGACCTGTATAAGAAAGCAGGTTGTGCCCATGTAGATGGATATTTATGTGATTACCCGAAATGCTCAATGTTGGAAGAATGGATGTTTGAACAAGAGCAGCAATTGGGAATTCCATATAAGGACAGGTATTATAATAAAACCCCGAAAAGAGATGGATAAGCCGGAAATAAATTCAAGTAGACAGGAATTATTTGATTATATGTCTCAGGAACACGGATTAACATTGCTTCAGAGCGAAATGATGGAGATTGAGAAAATTGTGCTTCGATCCTCCCAATTGGAGGCAATGGAGAAGGATGTAATAACCCATAATACTCACCACAAGTTTAAACTGTGGGATAGAATAAAAATATTGCTTGGCAAAAAACTGACTGTACATTCTGAAATTGAAACAAAGAATCTGGTTATACTTTCTGGCAAAGTTAAATGTACAACGACCGTTTCAAGATTATTCCCTATTCCTAAGAAGGAATCACAAGGAGGGTATACATCACAAAAACTCCAGATGGATAAGAAACAGATAAAAATCAAATATCTCCAGTTACTCAAAGATGTAGCAACAAAGGATTTCTACACAACCATTAATTTAAGTAATCGAGTAAATTGTTATGCGTGTGAATGTAACCATGTAACCAAGACCAGGGATGTTGATGCTGGTGTTACTCCTGCATTTCATAGCTGTGAATCCTGTGGAAAATTAGCCCATAGCACATTCTACCAGGATATTGTACCAATGCAAGAACCCACTCAGGAATGGTATCGCCCTCCTTTAAAAGAAGTACTCAATATGGATGAAGGAATGTTAGATCATGTATTAAATGGGGGATTAGATTGTAGAAAAATAGAGAGGAAAAGCAATGGATAAGACGGTGGCCATGGCAAAATCTGATGAAACTGATCGCTAACGTAGGAATATGCGCTATTGTACATGCCCGGTAGATAAAAACATTTGAAAAACTTATGAAATCAAAAAAAATAAGCGAGATGAAATGGATAATTGAAAAATTAAAGAAAGAAAGAGAACACAGAGCCAAAATGCTAGGTACCACTCCACCCACAGGTTGGGAAGGTAGTCAAGAAGCTTGGGACTTAAAAGAGAAGGATGCAATAAAAGATTTACTTAGTGCCGAGGAAAAACTTGCGAAATAAAAAAGCAATGAGTGAAAATCCCAACCAGGCCAGAGTCCGTAAAGGAAAAGCCTTCGCCCCTGGATATAAAGGGAAAGGCATGTGTGGTCTCTGCTTTTGTAGCGATCATCGTGAAAAACCCGGTTTTGTTGATAAAAGAAAATACCTGTATTGTTCGTGGTATGCAAGCTGGTGCATCTTAGTGTGTAGAAATTGTAAAGGAAATAAATAATGAAAGGGCCTCCACTGAAAATTCCCGATACCCGCTGGGGTAGGAAAAAGCAGCAAGAAGAACATTTTGATCAGGATAATGTGCAGAAGCATATCGAGACTTGTAAAAAGAACAGACGTAACCGCAAAAAGAAGAAGTAATGCTACTATTCGATAAAAGACGCAGTAATTCAGGTATCAATGAAGATGACATGGAAACCGATATTATTGAATGGCTAAAAGAATATTGGGTCGATGAACAAATGACAATCTGGCGCCAAATTCATGATGTGAGGGTAGGTAGAATTTCTGACATTGTAATCTTGAAGGGGGCTCAATTGATAAATATTGAATGTAAACTAGATGATGTAGGTGGAGTGCTCAACCAAGCCAAGGATCATCTTAAATGGGCACATTATTCTTATATCGCAATGCCCACTACAGTTTGGATATCTCCGGATTGGTGTAAGCTAATGATTGAGCACGGGATTGGATTATTTTTGTGGGATCATAAGGTAAAAACCCTTGTTGAAGCTATTTATGGTAAGTATCAACGGATAGATAAGATTAATAAAAGATTGAATAAAAATAAGATTGCCGGGATGAAACGAATAGATGTTGAAATTCAGGCCGAAGAGTTAAAGAAGAACCAAATTAATATAAACTATGAAAAAATTTAAAGTAACATTTATTGCAGTAAGTGGCGATGTTGAAGCTGCATATGTGCGTGCCACGGACTATTCTCAATGTCATTATGTAGGGCTTTATGACTCTGTTGGTAATCTAGTTGTGGGGTCTAGTGTTGTAAAGGTTGAACTATGTCTTGATGTAGTAGAGAATAAAATAATGGATCAAACTGGTGACGTAGCAGAATCGTAACCAAATTAATTCTGAAATATATGAAAGCATTAAGTCTTAGAGATTATGGACGTGACGGGCGCAATTTTGCAACCTATGTTTATCTGGGGGTTAAGAAGATTGAGACCCGTAAATGGGGCACTGCCTATCGGGGAGATATTTTAATATGCTGTTCGGCAGGCTCAAAAAGCCAACATGCCGGGTTGGCCCTCTGTATTGTGGAAGTAGTCCATATTCGTATGATGGCCAAGGTAGATGAGCGTGATGCCTGTTGTGAGTTGTATCCAAAGGCGCGATCATGGATATTGAAGAATCACCGTAGTCTTTCCCGTCACTTCCCGGTAAAAGGTACCCTGGGGCTCTACGATGTTGAAATACCAAAAGATGTAAAAATAAAGCCCACTGGGCTATTTTGATGGAAACACTACACATATACACCGATGGTGGCTGTGATCCTAATCCCGGTAAAGGGACATGGGCATGGGTCTGCCAGGAAACCTCTGATTGGGATGGTGCTTTTGAACCAAGAACCACCAATCAGCGTATGGAACTTACCGCCATTATTGAAGCTATTAAGCACCATAAGAAGGAGAAGCCCGGGTACTTTTTAAATATTTTTTCCGATTCTCAATATTGTGTAAAAGGGCTTAATGAATGGATTATTGGCTGGAAGCGATATAATTGGAAGAATTACAAAGGGAAGGATGTAAAAAATCAAGACCTGTGGAAAGAACTTGATACTATTGCTCAAGATCATGTAACACTTGAATGGGTGCGGGGCCATAATGGTAATCCGTTTAACGAAAGAGCTGACGAGATCACCCGCGAAATATTTGCCGAAAAAACCGGTAAAGAAATGACTGACTTTAAAAAGAAATTTGGATGATCATATATGGTAAAATGAGCGGATTCAAACAATATATAGGCGATGGAGTCTATGCTGATTTTGATGGGTATCACGTTGTCTTGACTACTGAGAATGGTATCTCCGCGACTAATACTATTGCACTGGAATCAGAAGTTCTGACAGAATTTGACAATTATAGAGAATGGCTCAAACAAAAAATAGAGGAAATAGCAAATGAACAAAAATCCGACAATTGTAAATCAACAGGAGAATGAAAATATACTATCGTAATGCTAAACTTTCAGCCGCAAACAAAGTTAGGCTGGACGATATTAACTTAATCGTTGTGGAATATCAGAATCAGGGATACAAACTAACCTTACGCCAGTTGTATTACCAGTTAGTATCACGGGATATTATTCCTAATGTATTAGCCGAATACGCGAAGTTGTCCAAATTGCTTAAAGAAGGACGTATGGCTGGGATCGTGGATTGGAGTGCTATCGAGGACAGACTACGGGTTCCTTATTATAAACCGGAATTTGAGTCACCGAAAGCACTCATGGATGCTGCGATTAGACAGTATGAGCGACCACGCCAGGAAGGACAACCTGTATACATGGAAGTTTGGGTTGAAAAAGACGCTTTGTCTGGTGTTCTAAGGAGAATAACAGATGAATATCATATTCCTATCCTTGTGAATCGGGGTTATTCATCGGTATCTGCTATACATGATGCTTATCAGAGATTTGAGAAAGATGTCCCTACAAAAGTGCTGTATCTTGGGGATTTTGATCCATCCGGGTTAGATATGATTCGTGATATTACAGACCGAATCACTGAATTTTTTATGGGCCAATCCGGGTTAGGTGAAAGTTTTGATTTTGAGGTCATCCCTGTGGCCTTAATCCGTGAGCAGATCGAAAAATACCAGCCACCACCAAATCCGGCTAAGGCTACTGATCCCAGAGCAAGGGGATTCATTGATGATCATGGTGATACTTCATGGGAAGTAGATGCACTTCGCCCTGAAGTGCTTAATGAAATTCTTGAAAGAGCAATATTGGAATATCTTGATCCTGATATTTACCAGGCTCAGGTGGATCAGGAATGGGAGGATATAAAAAAATTGAAAACACTTAAAAAGAAACTATAATGTTTCACGTACCAGAAGAATATCGATCAAAAATAGGGCCAAGAGCTAGCGATGAAAGTTACGGAAATAACGGGTTGTTTTATGTCCCGTTTAAGGGTGTAAAGAGAAGAGTGTACCAAATCATCGCTTCTGACGGTATGGGCTGGGAGCATGTATCTGTGACTCTTAAAGACACATCTACATCAGGGGCGTTATATCAAGTGAATCGCTGCCCTTATTGGGGAGAAATGTGTTTTGTTAAAAAGATATTCTGGGATAAAAAAGATACTGTTATTCAGTATCATCCCGCTGATGAAAAATATATTAATCGACATAAATTTGTGCTGCACTTGTGGCGGCCTATAGATGTCGAATTACCAATACCTGACCCAATATTAGTTGGATAATGAAAATACTATTACTAGACCTGGATGGAACGCTTATTGAGACAGTCTCAGGTAAGCAGTTCCCCGATCCGTTTATGGACGATTGGAAATTTAAAAAGCACATTCTTGGTGCTATGGCGAACTATCTCAGTATTGAAGAGAAGGATCGAAGCGATGGTGTTTATATCGCTATCCTTACTAACCAAGGTGGGGTAAATGAGGGGTATGTGACTCCTATGAGTGCGGTATCAAAGGTGGAATACATCTTTGCTAACATAGCGCTTTATATGGAAAACAAAAGCGTTGTGTTATGTAAGAGCCTACCGAGTAGACCTACTGATGTGTTAAACCCGTGTCAGCTATCATTTGACGTTAAAGGAGAGCGGCAAAAGCCTAAGATCAAAATGTTTCAGGATGCACTGGCTCCTTTTGATAAGGACGAAATTGGCAGAGTCCTTTACGTTGGCGATGCTTCGGGCAAAGAAGCTAGAAAAATTCCCGTAGGCCATAAAGGCAAGGAGATAATTGGTGAAAAAAAAGCTGTTATTGAAACAAATGAAGGGGAGTGGCATTTTACAATAAGAGGATCAGGCTGTGGTATTGATGATCTGGCTGAAGTGACTATGAAAAATCGCGGACATACGATTGAAATACAAACAAAAAAGCATTTAGTAATTGCAATAAGATCAGAAATGGGGGAAAATTTTACAGTTTCAAAATGCTATAAATTCCAAAAAGACCACAGCGACAGCGATTTAAAAGCTGCGGAAGCCGCGCAGATACCATATATGGATGTTGATGAATTTATCGAAAAATATTATACGAATCATGACTGAAACACAATTAATTAAAGGAAATGCTCTAAAAAAGGAATGGGAGTATCTGGAAAAAGAACTATCCGACATAAATAAAATTATTGCAAACGAAGGAGGGCGGATAATGATTTATGTTGGGAAAAGTGGGTATGTCTATTTTGAACCTAAAACTTCTGATGAATCAATAGAAGGGGTACTTGATGAAATAAATCATGGTCTCAAAATTGCCAGAGACCTTATTGAAATGCGCATTACACACTTAAAAGAAATATTTAATAAGATATAAGTCCCGGGATTCCTGCAACGTTCTTTCGGGCTGGTTTAACTTTTCGATCTTAAATGGGTAGAGAGTTATTAATACCAATAAAAACGGAAGTGGCCATGGCAGGTATGGCCCTTATTTTAAACTTTTAACTAAAAATTATTATGCCAGAATTAACAGAATCAAGTGATGCAGTAGGAACTGCTCCTACCAAAATGAGGATGATTGAAGAAAAAGTCGCAAGGATAAAAAATACTCAGGCCGATATAAATGAACGGCTGAATTCATTGCGAAATGATCTTATTGGCCCCGTATCAGAAATGGAAAAGGAAGTGGGCGATAAAATACCCAAACCAGAAGGATCAATGGGGAGAATACAGGTATTGTTGGAAATGATTGATAGTCAACAAAAAGAATCATTCTCTCTCATTGATCAATTATTTGAAAATTTGGGTACTTAGTTAAGATGATTAGCTAAAAAAAGCTCTTTACAACTTAGCTGATTGTAAATCGTTATGATCTCGACAGGAAATCGGAACTCACCATACCACGCCATGCATACGGACTGCAATACGTATACATCATGCGATAAAAATGTGTATGTGAGCTCCATTCCTGTCTGCGATCTATTTGGTCGCTGGTTTGTTAGGTGGAACTTTTGTCCGCGAGATAAGTGGTATATTAATAAATTTGGTAAGTGGGTCTTCAGAGTTATCTTCGGACAATTTAGACGGAATTTCATCCTTGATCTCTTCTTCAGGCAAAGGTTCTTCTTTTTGTCGAGGCTTTTTCGCCACGGAAGGTTCTTCTGGAGGCAATTCTGTCTCCGGGTTTTTAGGCGAAGTTTCATCCTTGGAAGGTTTGTCAGGTTTTGCTGGCTTTTCTTTTTCATCGCTTTCTCCAGGGATCTCTTTCTCCGGAAGACCAAGTTTTCTGCGACGGGCATTTTCGGAATGCATCATCTGAATTTTCATATCAACCTGGTTGATCTTTTTATTCGAAGGCAATGCTCCGCTTTCTTGCTCACCCTTGAGACGGGCTACCAGATCAGAAAATTTCGCAATGTTGAGATCATATATATTGCGTATTTTCTTTTCGTTTTTGTTGAGATAATCGAAGGCATTTTTGCCCCGGACTTTCTCTCTTACTTCATTAATAGCTTTTTCTAGTGACATGGCTTTTATTAAATTTGATTAATCGACTATAATATTATGGGAATTTCTGAAAAAAACAAAGAGGTCAAACATGGAAAGGTCAAGATGGCTTATTTTCGTTGCCCCTGTGGTGCGATGAATTATATGCCTGATGTGTTGATTCGTCCTGATAAGCAGTTCAAAATTGAACTAAATAATAACCGGGAAATTTCTAACGATGTTTTTATTATATTTACCTGCCATGGGTGCAGAAAGAACATAGAATTTGGAATAACCCCAAATTTTGTTGATCCACTTAAAGATAATTGATATGATCCTTTTTTTTATAGTTATATATTTTTCGGGTTTACTAGTCGTCCTCTTCGGGGGACGGCTGGTTTATTTCTATGGCCAGTTCATCTGGACTAGGGAAATACGCTTAAAAGTACTGTTCTTGTCGCTCTTGTCATGGGCGGCGGTAATTGCTGCAATATTTGCAGTTATAGCACATTTAATCATCCTGAGAAATCCGGATGTGAATTGGAATGGAAAAATTAAATTTTAATGGATACACAAAATATTGACCGATTAATGTTTGATAGTGAGGAAAAGCTAAAAGCTGATCCACCGTTATTTGTATTATTGGAAAGCGGAAAAACACTGACCGAAATAAAGGAAGAATTGCTCCACAATCCCAGACAGATGTCTACAGAAATGATTAAGAAAATCTATTTATTCAGGGATAGGAAGAAAATGCTGGACTGGTCTGATAAAAAGATTCGCAGAGAAATCAAGAAACGATATAACATCAAGGAAATATGAAAATTGATGTAATCGAAGGGGCAATTGTCCTCAAAGAAGTCTATAGTGGAGTTGGTTTGTTAACTAATTCCGGTGAATTTATGAGAATCTGCATGAAAGACAGCGGATTTGAGTTTCATTACGAAGGAAAGCAATATGAGGCTAAAAATGGTCTTGTAACGCTGGTAATTTCTAATGAAGCCATCCCCCGGAAAAGAGATACCAAAAATGGGGAGAAAGCGATCCGGAGACAGAAAATAATGTCTTTTTTCGCGGAAAATGAGAAAAAAGTCGGTTTACACATGGTATATAACCACGATAATGGTGTTCAAAATCATCCTGATATTGCAGGTCAAATCTATGGATTACTCGTAGGAAAGGGTATTTATGCTCAATCCACTGTTGCATGTGACGTACACAGGGCTATGGGTGAGTATTATAAAGATTACATAGAAAGCAAAAAAACAGATCCCGCATGATGACATCCAACGAAGCTCACGCATTTGCTCTTAAGGTTGAAGAGTTACGCAAAGGAGGTATTGAAGTTACTATCAGAAAATACAATTTGATAGTGAACATGGGCGCAAAAC
>SDBV01011626.1_pt1 | contig 11380 bp, 11 predicted proteins | sample 2277081 | NCBI WGS metagenome assembly SDBV01 (sample SAMN10402039, study PRJNA504765) | marine sediment metagenome | isolation source: marine sediment core GS10_PC15, 223 cmbsf | place: Arctic Ocean: Southern Knipovich Ridge | collected 2010
GCGGTATCTACCTCCTGAGCTGACGAGCAAGCCCGGGAAGTGGTCGAACGCTTACACGCCGTACCTCACTGAGATCATGGATCGATTGAGCCCGAGTGACCCTGCGCGCAAGATTGTCGTCCGGAAGGGTGTTCAGATCGGCGCTACAACCGGGCTGCTCGAGAATTTCATTGGCTACACGATCGACGAAGATCCGTCCGGTATCATCTACGTGTCGGCTGATAAAGAGCTGACGAAGCTTGGGATAGAGTTGAAGGTCGATCGGATGCTCTATCACTCTGGGCTGTTGAAGTTGCTCACGCCCCCCGACGGCCGAACGAAACGTAGCGGCGATACCGCGCAGTTGAAAGAATTTCCCGGTGGGTTCTTACTTGCGGTGGGCGCGCGGAACCCTGGGAAGCTGCGCTCAACGTCTTCACGTAAAGCGGTGTTAGATGAGCTAGACGGAATGCCGTTGATTCTGGGCGGCATCGGGCAGGAAGAAGGTAGCCCGATCACGATCATCGAAGCACGTACCGCGACGTTCGAGACCACACGCAAAATCCTCTACCTGTCCACACCGCTAAAGACGCAGACTAGCCTAATCAACCCGCTGTTTTTGGCGGGTGATCAGCGGCACTACTACATCCCCTGCATACATTGCGGCGAGATGCAGCCGCTCGACTGGCACGGGTTCACAGAGAGCGGGAAAAAGTACGGAATCGAATTCGATCTAGACAGCGACGGCATTTTGATCGAAGAGAGTGTCGGCTATTGCTGCCGAAAGTGCGGGACGCTTTTCTACAATCACGACAAAGCGTGGTTCTTGCCGCGGGGTGAATGGCGCGCCCACAGTCGCAGCGAGGAAGTTGGGCTTACGAGTTACCACCTTCCGGCGTTCTACTCTCCGCCCGGTCAGCAAACATGGGTCGGTTGCGTCTACAAATGGCTGAAGGCTTGGGACGTGCCTAACGATCGGATGCGCGATATAGACGAGCTGCAGGCTTTCTACAATTTGCAGCGGGGGCTTCCTTGGGAAGAGCGCGGGGAGTCACCCACCGCCGAGCGTGTTCGAGAACATCGACGGATGCACTACAGCGAGGGTGAGATCCCGAATAAGCAAGCGATTGAAGAGACCGGCGCCCCGGTGGTTTTGCTTACGTGCGCGGTAGATGTCCACGGAGATAGACTTGATCTCGAGGTGGTAGCGTGGTGCCAGGATCGGCAAACGTACTCGATCGAGTGGTTGCATTTTATGGGGGACACGGATTGCGCGCCCAATGAAGGTGTGTGGGGCGAGCTTGCGGGGTTGATCGAGGATCGAGAGTGGATCGCGGACGACGGCCGGGCGTACCGGATTCGGGGAACGTTGATCGATGTGAATTGGGCGGAGAGGGCCGATGCGGTCTATCAGTTCTGCCAGCAATACAGCGCGGGCGTTTATCCGTGTATCGGTCGTAAATTCGCGATCAAAGGATCTCTGATCAAAGAATTCCAGCAGAGTACGTCTGCTGGTGGGATGCCGTTTTTCAACGTCTCGGCTTTCATGTATAAAGACAGGCTCGCGGCTTGGCTCAAAGCTGCGTGGAAGGAAGGCCAGCACCAACCGACCGGGTACCCGAACTACCCTGAGAATCGGCGAGATGATTTCTTTGCGCAGTATGAAGCCGAGCACAAAATAGAACTCATCGACGCCCGAACAAAGAAGCGGAAGGGCTGGGAGTGGAAGCAAATCGGGCAGCGGCCAAACCATGCTTGGGATTGTTTTGATGATCGTACTGAGGTGCTTACCAATGTGGGTTGGAAATTCTTTTGTGACATTACGTCCGAGCACGAGCTTGCCACTGTGAATATGGGTAGTTGGCGGTATGAGTATCAGCACCCGCAGGCTCTTATCGATAAGCCTTACGATGGTGAAATGATCCAGGTTAAAGGGTATAAAACAGATATGTTGGTAACCCCAGGGCATCGGATGGTGGTTCAGCATCGTCAGCGTATGGGTGGGTTGGTGCCGCACATTGTGAATGCGGAGGATTTAACTAAGTATCATAAAGTGGCGCTTGCTGCGGATTGGGGGGGTTATGATTGGGATGTGATAGATGGGATAGACGCGGAAGATCTTGCTGCGTTTATCGGTATATGGATCGCTGAGGGGCATAAACGAATTAACGTAAGCCGCACGCAAGGTAACCGGAGGCATGTGGTATTCGTGGATCAGATGCCGGGGCCTAAGGCGGATCGGATTCAGGAGTTACTTGATCGGCTTCCTTTTCACTTTCGTCGCACACTTAATCGTGAGTGCTATCGGTGGGTATGTAATCGTAAGGCGTTACACGGGCTTCTTGGGGATGGTGCCGCGCGTAAACGTGTGCCCCATTGGATCAAGGAGGGTTCCCCGCGGATTCTTCGGGCGTATTTAGAGATGGCGATGCTCGGGGATGGTTACACTAACCCGGAGAGTGGTCATCGGAAGTATTACACGATTAGTAAGGGTTTGGCGGATGACGTACAAGAGATTGCGTTAAAGCTCGGGTATGCATCGAATATCCACGGGGTGGATCCGCCCGACTGGAATATACAAGGACGCACCAGGATTTTGCAAAGGCAATATCACGTATCGATTAACAAGCTTCGGTGGGCTTCGTTGCGTCGGATGAACGGTACTCGTGATGAGACCATAGTACGGCGTGTGCCTTATCGCGGTCGGGTGTATTGCGCCGCGGTTCCTAACGGAACTTTGGTAGTGCGTCGAAACGGGCATGCGTTTATTTCTGGGAATTGTCGGGTCTACAATATGGCGGCTTTCGACATGATCGTGCTCGATATTTGCACCGATCCCAATGTCTTGGGGTTGGAAAAGATGAGCTATATCGACTTCTTCGCGTACGCGACCCCACGCCAGAACGCGGGCGGGCAGTGGCTCGAGAGTCCGTTCAGCTATCACCCGGATGAAGTTTTCAAATAGCTGCGGTACGTTTCGGGGATGGACGCCGCCCGCCTTGTCACTGAGATCGCGAATACCGGACTATTGCTCGACGCAATCACCGCGGCGATTCTGGCTCTTGCTGATCCGACGGTGAAAACCTACACGTTTGACAGTGGCCAAACGACCGAACGCGTTGAGCGCCACACGTTGCCGGAGTTGATCGCGTCTCAAGCGGCTCTGGAGAACCGTCTATGCACGCTCAGGGCGCGTCAGACGGGCAGCGGTGCGACACTGGGGGTACCGGCGTGGTAATGGATCCATTCGCGGTTGCGCAGCAACTGGGGAACGCTCCAGATCCGTTCGCGCTGGCGTCGGTGCTCGCGGAGTGGAAGCCTGAGGCATCGTGTCGGCACACCCGTGGCGCGGGGGTGTCCGCGAATCTTTGGGATGGTGAAAAGTTCCCGGGTGGGTTTGGCGTAACACAGATTCGGATCCCGGACTATTGGACTCTGCGCGAGCGCAGTAGCCAACTGTTCAATGACAATCTCTACGCACGCGGGTTGATTCGACGGCTGATCACAAACGAAATCAACACGGGGTTGAAGCTTCAAGCGGAACCCAACGACGAGCTGATTTCCTCGCTTAGTGAAACAAACGCGGAAGATTGGGCGGAGAATGTCGAGAACAGATTCGAGATCTGGGCTGCGACTCCGGCTCTCTGTGACTACGAAGGTAAACGAATCTTCCCCAAGCTGCAGGCAGACGCTCGACGCGAAGCATTGATCGAGGGTGACACACTCGTAGTCTTGCGGCATGACCGGCGCACCGGGTTGCCGAAAGTACAGTTGATCCGCGGTGGTCGTGTTACGACCCCATTGCGACGTCCGATCAATGACGCTCGCAAGATCATCAATGGCGTTGAGCTTGACGACCGCGGCCGTGAGATTGCATTCCACGTGCGCGGGAATACGTTTGGGGAGTCGATGCGTATCCCTGCGTTCGGGCCGAAATCTGGAAAGCGTTTTGCGTGGCTTGAGTTCGGGTCTGACAAGCGGATGGATTCTGTTCGGGGTATGCCGCTTCTCGGGATCATTCTTCAGTCATTGAAGGAACTCGACCGCTACCGCGACAGCGAGCAGCGAGCAGCGACGATCAACGCATTACTAGCGATGTTCATTCGGAAGGAGCAGGACAAACCCGGAACAAATCCTTTCAGCGCGGGCGCCGTTCGTCGCACCATCGTGCAAGGTGACGCAGATAACGCGGGAGCGGCTCGAGAGTTCAATATCGCAGAATCGATTCCCGGCGTTGTGTTTGAAGAGCTTCAGACTGGAGAGGTTCCGGAGAGTTTCAATACGTCCCGTCCGAATGTGAACTATGGAAAGTTTGAGACGGCTGTAGTGCAAGCGATCGCGTGGGCGAATGAAGTTCCGCCCGAAATTCTTACCTTGGCATTTTCGAACAATTACAGCGCGAGCAAAGCCGCGGTCAATGAGTTCAAAGCGTATATCACCCGCGTTCGTTCTGAGTTCGGGTCGTCCTTTTGCCAGCCGATCTATATCGAGTGGCTCACCGCGGAGATCCTCGGCGAACGAATTACCGCTTCAGGGCTTCTCGAGTCAAAGCGGGATCCGCTGGCTTACGCAGAGTTCGGAGCATGGGTGCGCGCGGTATGGGCCGGGCCGGTCAAACCCAGTATCGATCTTGGAAAGGATGTCCGGGCGTACGTCGAAGCGATTGAAAGCGGGTCGCCTTTGATCAGCGCGACTCGAGCGTCTGAGGATCTCTTCGGCGTTCGGTTCAAAACCGTGCTAAAACGTCGAGCGCGTGAGTTGCGGGCGGTGCGGGGGATGAACGATGATCTCGGGATCTCGAACGATCCGCCAGCACCGCAACCAATGGCGCCGGGTACGTCAGCCGCCAATACACAAGCGCTCGTCGAGCGTGTCATTGAGGAGCTAGAAGACTATGGCCCGAACCCTCGTCCCCTTAACTAAAGACGTTTGGATATCTCTCGGAGTTGGGGAGATGATCATTACCCTCCATTCGCAGGGTCGCCTAGGGCATGTGAAGCTCAATCAGGTAGAGGCTGACGAAGCTGCGTTGATCGTGGCTACCCAACGAATGGGGGATCAGTTCTCGAATACGGGGGCTGCCGACGAAATTTTCGCGAAGGCCACAGGGGACGGTTGGGCTGTAGTCGTTGATATTTAGCAATGCCCTTGCTCGATCTACAGCAATCGCTTGAATTCCTCGGGCCGTCGATTATGGTAATGCGTCGGTCTCGAAATTTTCAAGGTGCGTTGGTCAACAAGATCGGGCTTGCTGTACAAAATATTCCTCGCAATACCGCTCAAATGATCCAATTCAACACTGAGATCGACGACGTTGGCGGGTGGTTCGATAATTCAACGTCTTCGCTTCGCGAACGGTTCACTGTTGTCGCGGGGATTTTGTTCGTTCGGCTTTTTCTGACAATTGAATTTTCTAACGCAGGGGTTTATTCTGCGAATGACACAGTTATTCATTCACTTTTCAAAAACGGTGTGTTGCTTGGGGAGTTCGGCCGATTGAATGTTCCGCCCACAAATGGCGTTAATTTTAATACATTCACAACACTACCTATCCCTTGTGTGCCCGGGGATTTTTTTGGTGTCAATACGCAATTTCTTGCTGTATCTGCGTTGCCTGCAACGAAGATCGCCAACACGGCGACAACTTCATTTGCGATCGAAGCCGTTGTAGGCGGCTGATATGTTAATTGATCTTGTGCAAGTTAGTCGTGGTTTGAGTGGTCATCTCGATACGGGGGATCGGGTGCGTCAATTTTCGGGCGCGCATGCCCGACGTTCTGGGATTGGACAAGTAATTCTCGCTGGGTCGGCTGACGTGATAGCTTGGCAAACAGAAATCTATGATTTTGGCGGGTGGTGGACTCCGGGGGATCCGACTGTTTTCACTGTTCCAGCCGGGGTCACGAGAATTCGTACGTTTATCAATATTCGTCTGATTTCCGCTTTGTTTGCGGTTGGAGATAGCGTTCGGATTCGTCCGTTACTCAATGGTGTTATAAATAATTCTGTGGGGGCTGCTGCGTATCGTCTGACGACAACACTCGCGAACACCCATCAATGGAATATTGCTACCCCCGCGTATGCTGTAACTCCGGGTGACACTATCGCTGCTGAAGTTGACGCATTTTTGATTACAGAGCCGCAACTGACAGTCGTCGGCGGGGCGGCGGGGACATCGATGGGGGTTGAGGTGGTCACGTGATAATTGATCACAAAAGGTTTCGCGAGAAGCTTGGCGGGCAATTGGTGCCCGGGGATATGTCGCGTGATTTTGTTGGCGTGAATCTCAGTCGGTCGGGGCTGGCTTCGCAGATACTCCCTACTTCTCTCCAAACTAAAATCAATTGGGCCGCAGGAGCTTACGATATCGGGGGATGGTTCAGCGCGGGGAGTCCTACGATTGTCACCGTGCCCGTCGGTGTCACGCGTGTACGAAGTTTTTATAGTGTGCTATTTACGGGGGCGTTCGGTGGTGGAGAGCTTATTTTTCTAACGCAGAGGCTTAATGGAATTGTGAATGAGGCTGAGGGGCAGATGGTGTTTCCGGTGGTCGCAGCGTTTTTTAATTTGTGGGTGGCTACTACAGGGCCGTATGACGTGACACCGGGGGACACGATTTCTGTGCAGATGTTTCCGATTCTTCCTACGCTTCCATCGCTTAGCGTCTTCGGGTCCGCAGATACCGCTTTTGGTGTTGAAGCGGTCACAATGGAGTTTTAGATATGCTGATTGATCTTTCGAAACTTCGGAACATTCTCGGCGCGCGGCTAGGTGGGGCTAGCAGTCCGATCCAGACCGGCGTAACTTTCAATGAGACTAGCGACACAGAGGTGCTGGGATTTGTCGGTCTTTACGCGTGTACTGATACTTCGGCGCCTCGAGTTCTTGTCATCAAATCTGCTGATGTTGCAGTAGCTACGCCGGAACAGCCTTGGGTTTTCAGTGTGAAAGATCAGAGCGGTGCGGCGGGTACCAATTCGATTACTGTGATATCTGAAGGTGGCGTTACAATCGATGGCGTGGGTTTAATCGTGATTTCTACAGATTTCGGAAGTGTGGCGCTATACTCGGACGGGAGTAATTTGTTCAGTCTTTGAGGTGTAGTGCATGGCGATTAACACAAATGTGGTCGATAGACTTTCCGCGCGGATTGGTCTGCAGGATTTCGAAATTTTCGAAGCGGATGATTTCCCTGCGCCGGTTGGTGGTGTGATCACACTACCAGCTGGAAATTACATTCTCAAAAACGTGATTGTTGTCGCGGATGCGTTTGAACTCGCGCCCGGTGCGATCGTTGGGGTGGTGACTCCCGGACCGGGTAGCGGATCGCTGATATACACTGGGACCGGTGCGCTTTTCCGAGGGACGACGGGGCAGATTCTTGTTCTCTCTCGTGTTCTGATCACGTTAACAGAGGATGGCGCTTCGCTTTTCGACACTACCAATTTTCTTATAACGCTTCAGGATATGTTCATTACTGCGGTCGGCGCTGGGGCATTGCTTGGGGTTGTTCGGAACCCGCTAACGACATTTACGATTCTTACATCTCTTATCCAGGGGTTTACGAATGGACTGCAGCTAGTTGGTGTTCCGACTATCGTGGTCGCGGACTCTGGTTTTGTGTCTGTTGTTGCGGGGGGTACACCGCTTTTCTTTATTGATGCGACGTCGTCGAATTTTCAGGCTGATAATTCGACGCTTGACCTAGACGCATCGCAGAGTCTATTCGCTATCGACCCTTCTTTCGTAGGTTTCGCGGGAATCAGAGGCATTCGCAATATCAACGCGAGTTCGTTCTTTTCGGCTGGGGGTCTCGATGAGACGGACCCACACGTTGAAGTCTCGAACAGTGACCCGCAAAAGTCGAGCATGAACATCGGGTCTGTGGTTCTGATAGACAATAGCGTTGATACGGTGATTGCCGCTGTCGATATCTGGACAGATTTTAATTTGAACAGTCTCGCGGCGTTGGGTAGTAACGCTGAATTGTGGTCTTTGGTTAGTTCGACAACCGGTCAGCTTCGGTATGACGGTCTCTCCTCGTTCAATGGTTTATTGTCGGCATCGTTGTCGATCGTTAGCGCGGGTGGTGCGCAGGAATTCCGCTTTCGCGCAGTAAAGAACGGAATCCCGCTTGAGAATGGTGTCCTTGCAGCTCGGGAGGTTGGCACTGTGATGGGCGCGGTTTCTTTGTTGGTTCCGGCGGCTATTGATCCCGGGGATACCGTTCGGCTTCAAGTGCAAAACATTGACGGCTCGAGTAACATCGTTATCCGGTACATGGTGATCGATATTTCGTGAGGGGGTACATGTGAAGACATTCACCGGGCATTGGCTACTGCATCATGACTTCGCGAAAGTCATGGCGGAGCGTGCGATCAATTTCGATCTTGAACCTTCGGCTTACAAAGCTTTTCTAGAGCGACGTTCTTCGCCGCGGGAGGGTGGCGATTTATTCGTTCGCGAAGAAGGTACAGCTCACATTCCGATCGTCGGTGTGTTGACTGCGGAACCCGATTTCTTTTTCGATTTGTTCGGGGGTGGGAGTGCTGTCTATGGTGACATTGTGGCTGCGATCGCAGCGGCTGAAAACGATGATGATGTAGAACGGATCGTGCTTGAGATCGATTCCCCAGGTGGCGAGACATCTGGGTTTTTCCGTACTACTCAAGCAATTGCAGCGACTGTGAAACCGATCGAAGCGCAGATAACCAATATGGCCGCTTCGTCAGCATTCGGACTTGCTTCGCAGGCTGACAAAATCATTGCTGAAAACGTCATGGTTATGCTCGGATCTATCGGGGTAGTCCAATCGTTTTTTGTCAGCGAAAATCGAATTCAGATCGTAAGTACAGAAGCTCCGAATAAAAGACCAGACGTCACAACCGACGAGGGTGTCGCGGCTGTACGGTTGGAACTCGACGCGCTACATGCTGAATTCGTTGAAGTTATTGCTTCTGGTCGGGGTATTTCTGTGGCTGATGTAAACGCCAATTTCGGTCGCGGGGGGCTGGTAATTGCATCCGCGGCTTTGCAAGCTGGGATGATCGATGGTATTGATCCGGGGTCAGCGAGGGGGGTCGATGACGGCCCCAGTTCTAACACCACTGCAAGCACAGAGAGGGGCGCAATGAACCTTCAGGACCTTCAGTCCGAACACCCGGCGTTGTGTGCGGAAATTCGTGGGCTTGGCTTCACAGCCGGCGTGACTCAGGAACGTGATCGAGTTACGGCGCATGTCGAAGCATCGAAGGCAGCCGGGAAGCCGGAACTTGCATTCGAATTCATCGCGAGCGGTGCCGACTTCACTTCGCAAGTTGTGCAAGCGAAATACTTTTCAGCCGGTGTGAATCGAGCCGATGCCACAGCACGCGCGGACGATGACGCTGCAGCCAATGGTCTCAAGAATGAGGGCGGGAAGAAGAGTGGCGGCGGTGGCGATGGCGACCCCGATCCGACCGCGACTACGAACGCAGTTTTCGATCAGCTCGAGACCGACATGGGCCTCGGCGGATCGGCGGAGGTGTAACGCATGGCTGATTACCCGCTGGGTGGTCTCGTTCAGACTGACACCGATTTCGGATCGGTTGCACTCTTTGGTGTGGAGTTCCAAACCGAAGTTTACACCCCGAGTGCGTCCGATGCTCTCGACCCCGCCGGTTTGATTCTTGGGCGGATCACTACGACAAACAAGCTGGTTCCGTATGTCAAAGGTGGAAGCCTTGGGGCTGAGGTGCCGGTTGCAATTCTCGCCGCCGCTGTTCAAGCGGATGTAACCCCCAGCGACGTCAACATTCGCGTGATCCGGTCTGGTCAAGTTCGACTCGACAAGATCTCTACGCTGGCCGTCGATACGATCGACGGCGTCGAGCGAGACAAGTTGCAGCAGGTTGGCATCTTGGCTCGATTCGTAACGGCAATCGACAAGTTCGACAACTCGTAGCCGAAGGGGTTTTGAAACATGGCGACCGAAATTTTCCGAAAGCGTTTCCTCAGTGCCTACCGCGAAATGCGGGATGCGGATATGTTCCTGTCCGGTTTCTTCACGGTACGCCCGGAGAATATCAGCAACACCGAAAAGGTGGCGCTCGATATTGTTCGGACGGACGAGGAGATCTCGCCGATTGTGAACACGTGTGAGGGGCCCACGTTCAATGTCTCGACGCAGTTCACTACGAAGGAATTTACGCCGCCGTCGATTGAAGAAGCGATGCCGTTCGATTGCAAGGAACTCTTGCACCGGTTGCCGGGTGAGACCGAGTACGATGCAACCGACGTTTCGTTTCAGGCGCAACTGGTCGGCCGAATCTTGCGGGGCATGAACCGCCTCGAGAACAAGGTACGGCGAAACCGGGAGTGGCAAGCCTCGCAGATTCTGCAGACTGGCACGTTGACCCTCGTGGACGAGAAGGGGAACGATGCCTACGTGATCGATTATCTCCCGAAGGCGACTCACTTCGTGACGGTTGGTACAGCGTGGAGCGACAGCGGCGCGGATCCCCTGCAGGACATCTCGGCTCTGGCCGATGTGATCCGCGACGACTCGTTGCAGGACACCGACCGGTTGATCATGGGGGCGACCACGGTCAATACCTTCATCAACAACAGCATCGTTCAAGCGCAGCTGGACAATCGGCGTTTCGAGATTGGATCGATCGCGCCGGTACCGACCGGGGTCGGTGGGAAGTTCTGGGGCGTGGTTCACGTCGGGAACTACCAGTTCGAAATCTGGTCCTTCAACGGCCGCGGCTTGGTCCCTGGGGACGTGACGAAGACGCTCTTCGTGGACAATGACAGCTGCATTGTGATGGCCAGCTCTGGCCGGCTGGACACTGTGTTCGCGGGTGTCCCGATGGCGGTTCCGGTGGATCCGCGCTTCGCCGGGTTCCTGCCCGAACGTGTCGCGGTGCCGCGGGCGGTGGACATTGCGCCGAACATCTACGCCACCCCGAACGGGAGGCAGACGATTCTGGAAGTTGCTTCCCGACCGCTGCTGATCCCGACCGCGATCGACAGTTTCGGAACGCTCAGCACGGGGGTTTAACCGATGGGCTACTACGTAGCAGCGGGGAAAACGATCACGAGCGCCCGGGGGATGATCTCGGGTGGTGATCTGGATTCCGAGGTCACGTGGCGTTGCTTTTGTCGCAATGCGAACGACGCGGGACTTGTGAAGGTCGCGAAGAGCCAGGTTACTCGATTGCTTCGGGTTAAGTCGCTTGTTGAAGCTGACGAACCGCCCGTTACCCCCGAGCAAATGGCAATTCAGGAAGCTCGAGGGCGGATCTCTGAGGACCTCTCACTCTCTAGGGGTGGCCGGCGGAAAGAGGGCGTGAAGGGGCGCGCAGCGGCCTCAGCGGCGCGTGTGAAGGCAGCTCAGGAAGCGGACGCAGAGGAAGCG
>SDBV01011627.1_pt1 | contig 11379 bp, 12 predicted proteins | sample 2277081 | NCBI WGS metagenome assembly SDBV01 (sample SAMN10402039, study PRJNA504765) | marine sediment metagenome | isolation source: marine sediment core GS10_PC15, 223 cmbsf | place: Arctic Ocean: Southern Knipovich Ridge | collected 2010
CCGAATCTTCAGGTTTTCCATCTTTCTTAGCTTCCTGCTTTTCTTTTTCTTTCCCCTTTTCCCCCTGCTCCTTAAGGAACACCTTATGCTGAGCCATACTTTGGAGACCAGTATGAAAAGAAACGCCGTATCCATCAGTAAAAAGAACTACTTTCTTACCAATCACAAAATGCTGATGGGAAAAATAGCTTTCCTGATCTTCGGGATAATTGGTGGTCATTCCATTACCATCTGTATCAACATAAACAACATGCGTATGTCCATCCTTGGGATCGGGTGCTGTCACCATACGAGTAATAGTCTTTTTTAATAGCTCTTCATATTTCTCATAATCATCCACGAACATAGCCTTACCACTATTTGTCATTTTAAATACCTCCATACTATTTAATACACTAATTTTTTTCAATATAGTAACTAGCCCATGCATATAAGAATAATTTATACTTATCCTCCTTAGTCAGGGTACTAGAAACATTAGATAATTTCCACTGATCTTGTATAAAATTGAAAATAGCTCCTATTGATTGATGCATATCAGCCTTCTTACTTAACTCCTGTTTAATTATAGACTTATCATATTTCACACCAATATTACTAGCTGTATTTAGAATTAAATTATCAAGTTTAGATCCACTCGCTTTTGACTTTTTTTTGCTGATTGCAACAGCTATCTCCTTAAGGAGAACATTTCCTTTCTGCTGTAGCTCATCCATTCTTATCGACTTGGAGGCAGTTTCTATTCCCTTGGGCTTAGGCTCACGAGTTTTCCGCTTAGTCTTATCTTTTTCTCCCGGGGGACGACCATTGGGTGCTTTCTCAGTAGATGATTTTTCCTTAGCCCTCTCAGTAATAGCACTCATCTTTTCCTGTTTTTCAACATCAAAGTCCATTTCTTCCTTTTTAATTGTTTCCATATTCCGATCTACTTCCCATCCATATGGGTAAATACCTATCTTAGCCAATTCCTCGGGACGGAAATAAGGACCACGCTTATCCATCACACCAACCCCAGTACCATCAGCAACCTTCTTTTCCTTCTCCTGCCTAGCAACTTCCGTATTAAAATCTTCCCCAGCTTCCAGAAGCAGGGCTTCGCCCGAAAGAACGCCACGATCAAAAAGTGCTAGCTTAAACTTATTTTCAGCTTCCTTATTGCGTAAATCGCTTCTTTCCCATTTAATGCGTGGTAACTTTCTAAATCCCATAGCATCAGCTATAATTTTTAGCTCACCCAAAAGCCACTGCTCAATCTTATCTCGCCCCATTTGCAGCTTCTGTAGAGTAGTGGCTACTGACACAAATGAGTTACTAAAATTGCTTCCCTTGCCACCAAGTAAAACCTCTGGAACTCCAAGGGCAATAAATATATCACGATTAACAGCATCATGTTTCTTGGGGTCGAGAATATTGCTTAATTTTGGCTCCACAACCTGAGCATCGATATTTGGTCCCCATATAATATTCATGGCTTGTCCAGGTGATTGTAGCATATCTGCTAGCCGCTCAAATTCATCAGGACCAGGCATTAAGCCCTTTTCTGCATCTCCCAATTTCCATAAAGTGATAGTATTGATAACACTCTTACAAACACGGGTTTCCATACTCCTTAAACAATCCTTAAATCTAAGATGTCCTAGTGCTGAATATACAAATGGAATCGCCCATGCCCAATAGTCAAATTTCTTATCTTGTATCACTGTTAATTTCTCAGGGTCCATAACTATTTCTGACGCATAAGCATTTTCATCTTTTTTCTTCGCCTCTTCTATCTGTGCCGTAGTTAAACTATTATAATTTCGCAACCTATCTTGCAAAAAAGGCGGTAATTCAACCTTAGTCTGCTTTAATTTCGGATCATAAATATAATGAAGAAAATTAGATAAGAGAGAAGTATCAGCAGAATTTAAAGCAAATATCCATTCACCAGTAGATTGTAGACCAACCTTTCTAGATTCCATCTGTGTCGGTGGTAAAGAAAGATATTCCCACGGAATCACTTTATCATTCTGTTCTGCCTTAGCCTTCCGCTCACCAGATGTTCTAGTAATAGTACCTTTAGCCGCCTGCTTTTTAGCTTCACCAGCCAGATCTGCAAGAGCAAGAACAGCACTATCTACAACGATACTTGGTGAAATGACTACAGATGATTTACTTCTATTGATAATAATACTGTTCTTATCAAGAATCTGCACATCTTCTGCCTTACCGCGTCTCATTTCTTTCTCTTCACTAGTCTTTAATTTGGCGTTCATACGATAGACAAAAACATTCGCGGTTAAAAAAAGATCGCAAAAAATGCGATTAATTCTGTCTGTTAAATTTACCTTTTTAGCCCAAACATTATAAAAATTCTGTGTAGCACTATTATCATGAATAATCTGAAGGCCAGTAGTAGCAAAATCAGCATATAAATCAATAATAATTTTAATAACACCATAATGAATGTAAGCTAAAATACACTGAGCAATAATGTTATGATGAATACGATCACTACTCGCTAGACGTTTAATAAAGGCAGTATAAGATCCACTTTCACCACCCACCCCTCTATTAGAACTATATTCAGAACATAGAACATCACTATTTCCTAATATAGAGTCATAACCTGTATAACGCCTCTCAATAGAATCACCTATACTACCTCCATCCAATGAACCGTGAACTTTACCAGTTGAAGAGAGTCGCATATTAGCAGAGTGAATAGCATCAAGCATATCTGCTTGCGAAGATTTGATTTTACGAGATGTTTTACTACCAGTAGACTTCTTTTTTCTGGGAGCCATATTTCCTCCTTAAAGTGTATCCTGTATTTAAATATACACTAACTAATACATCACATTTCCTTTTTTATTAGTTCTTATCCTTCTACCTCGCCCTAACCTTAAAAGTGCCTCTGGCGAACCACCAGGAATAGCAGGTCTCTGATTCCTATTAATATCTCTATACATTCTAGCCGCATGTGACGCTAATACCAATGAAGAAAAGCGGTCACGTCTACGAATATCCATGCCATCTGACTGATTTGCCACAAGTGGTAATTCAAACTTTTCCACCCCTCCAGGCGTAACAGTACGCTCAATAGCACATGTCTCATCTACCATGGCCTGTACATTATCCCATACACCCAGTTCTACAACCTCAAAATCCTCAGTTTCTTTACCAAAGACCATTTTAGAAATCATTACTTTTTCATCATCATTAATTTTTCTTAATCCATGTAATACTCTAATCTCGTACTGATTATATAAATTTTCTACAACCGGATGAATTGGAAACAATAGACGACTATGATTAATATCACCTTCAAGAGCAGGGGCAGTAAGGGTAATCCAAACAGATGACCATTTAACCACATCTAGGATAAATAAAGCCTCAACCCCTAGCATTTTTTTATCCTGAATTTGCTCCCTAAGAGGATAGATAGGTAATTCACCTTCATCACAATGCTTTGCGTCTCGTAGGGTCTCAGCAACAGCCTCGCCACCACCACCTTGGTCAATAGCGATACGAACTACATTAAACCTGCGTAATATATCACGAATTTTACGTACTGACTCTGGAGTATCCTTCCCCTTCCATGCATCTGCATATACAGCCCTAGCACCAGTAGGTGTAAGCTTTAAAACTACCAAACCAAAATTATCATTAAACTTAGCAGGGTCAAGCCCCAATACATATTCACGCCCATGTTCTCCATAAAGCTCAATTGAAAATGAGTCCTCACCTTTAGGTGTTGCATCCTCTATAATAGATCTCTTAATAAAACCATCAGAATCTGCCGCGAATTCAACGCCATATTCAAGACCAAACTTTACGGCAGAAAAGGTTGCCTTATCATTTGCTATAACTTCGGCATCTAAAAATCCCTTTGGAAGTTCATTATATGGTAATCTTAATATACTATAATTTTTCCACCCCTTTGCTAAAATATTGATTTCATCTTTTGTCATTCGAGAAAAGTTATCACCACCAATACGAGATCTAATCTCCATTGCCTTACGGATCATATCCGGATCACCATGAGATTGGATAATCATTCTATAGGATTGATAATGCTTAAAAAAGTGATTGAATTCATAACTAGCTGTACCAGCAAGAACAATTTGATTACCATATCCCTGTATAGATATAATTTTATCCAATAAGCCCTCATCAGCACCTATCTTCCTTAGCCTACTACAAAAATCTTCTATATATACACGTTCTTCAGGATTAGCATGTACCGCTGCAAACGGACGAATCACAGTTTCAAAAATAGATTCATTAATACTGTGAAATTCGTCGACTAATATTTGCGTGGCACGCTGGCCCCGAATTTTCTCGCCATCACCTATCGGCAATGCAGTAATCGTAGACAAGCCGACTTTCATATAAGGACCAGTCATAACAATACGTGGACCAGATTTTTGTACACCAATACTTCTGTCATATCTCTTAATAGCCTCCTGGATTAATGGGCTTTGATTATATAATTTAACAATATAACTAAAGACCTTCATGGATTGACGCAAGCCAGAACCAACAATAATTATTTCGCTACCAGGACATAAGATTGATCTAATAAGAGCATATAATGCTAATAAAAAAGTCTTGCTTCCACCACGAGTTACTATAAACATAGGAAATTTCCTATTCCAAAGCATCCACATCATAACAGACTGAAATGGTAAAAGTCTAAGAGGTTTGCCTTGCTGATTAATACATAACTGACCAATAAGCCACGTTAATGAATATTCACTCATCCGTACAATGGCATGAAGCGGAGTTTTTTCAGAATGAAATACCTTTAAAATATCAGTATCGTGTATTTCTTTTAATAATTTTCTCATACTAATTCCCTAATAAATCATCTTCTTCATTTTCCTCATTGTCTTTATCAAAATTACCACTTAATAAATCATCAAAGATAAGTTCATATTTACATATCTGTACAAGTCCAACAAATTTTTCATGCTCCTGATCAAGACCTGAAAGCAATTCTGCAAATAAATCCTCTCTTACTTTCTCTGACTTCCTAATCTGAGAAACTGTATCGGCAATGGCTTTTTTGATCCTCTTTAAATTAGATTTGATTATTCTCTCTGATGTCATGTTAACTCTCCGTTAATTTATTTTTTTGATAATATTCGTGTACCTTCTTAATAAGTCTCGCAGTCATAGTTTTAGCTTTTGTACCAGCCATAATAATACTGATATCATGAAGTACCATTAAATTAATTAAAGATGAAACAACAATACCAACAGCAGCTTTTCGTTTTGACATAGGGCATTTATATGAAAATGGATCTAATAATTCAGCCCATGTAGATTCTACAACAATAAAACGTAAACGGTATTCTTTCATTCTTTCTATTTCTGCATAAAAACGCTTACGGTATTTAGTAAAATTACCATATAACTCATTAGCAGACTTTTTACGCTCAATGACCAATAAATGTTCTAGACCTTCAATTACATAATCACCAGTTTTTAATGCAGCAAAAGTAACAATAAAATCTTTGGTATCATGTATAAAAAGTGGCTGTTTTTCTCGCGTATCAACGATAATAGGTATGCGTTCTCCTGTGTTCTTTGTCACTATACTTTTCCACCCCTTCACATCAAATCTGATTATTTTTCGATAATACCATATATCATCAACTTAAACAAATCTTCATATTTCTCTTCGTGTCCATTGACTTTATACACATGGCAAGAATTACATAAACATATACCATTATCAATATCGTAAAATATATCTGGTAAAATATTTTTATTAACAAAAATTTTATGCTCCTGATAAGTCATTTCATTAATCAATTTAGAAAATTTGACAATATGATGAACAACTAAATTTTTGTCATCACCACATAGCATACAAAATTTATCTCTAACTAAAATACGTTTTCGCCATTGCACCCACTGATAACCACCTTCTAATGTATCTCTGAAATGATGCTTTAATTTTGATCTATCTATAATCCAATTATAAATTAATGGTCCACGTCTATATTTTGAATCCCACCTTGCTTTACATTTCCTATTACAAAATACATAATGATATTTTTTTACTCTAGATGGATGTTTCAGAATTTTTTTACCACAAAAACCACATGATACTTGTATTTTATTATAACAATGATGATTAATTTCCCTTTGATACTCAGACATCCATTGTCGATAACATTGCATATTACAAAATAATCTCTTAGATTTTTTAATTTCACATAGATATCTATTTATTAATGTACTACAATAATTACATTTAATAATCATAATAATCTCTTATGAAAAAAAACACCATCAATTAAATGTGCCACCTTCCATGTAGTATTCATAAAACGTTCCTCTCTATCTGTTTCTCCATGCTTTAAATTACTTTCAAGCAATGGCTCCTTACATAAGCCAATATCTCTATATACATCTTTGCGTACTAAATTAGGATTATTATTAATACCAGCGAACTTATGTGTCGCTAATAAAAATGGAATATTGTCACTAGTATACTGTCGTAAAATATTTTTATTATTACAAATAGAAAAAGGGTTATATTGTTGTTTACCATACCCCCAATTCTCATTTGGATCATATATATTTCTTAATTGAACTACTCCGATATTTTCATAATTATCCAAAATTTTACAACCATTATCTAACCAATAACTATCATTTGATAAACAATACCAATCACATTCTAATAAAAGAGTATAAATACCCCTAGATAATCTATACATCTGATTAATCGCATTATTAATACCATAATTTTTATTAGGTATAATAATAACACTACGATCATATTTTAAACTTTTATAAAAAATTAAATTCTTCTCTGCCTCCTGATAATTAACATTCCACCCCTGCTCCATAAATATAAATTCTATATTACCATTAAAATTTCTTAAAGAATTAAGTGTAGATTCTATACAAAATTTAGTTACATCATGCCTACCACAACTTAAAAACATAATAGAAACAAGTCCGTGTTCAGAATATATATTATCAATATCTCGATAAACCTGTATCTTCCTATCTATCTTCTGTCCTTTTGGGATTGGGGGCATTGTCATAATCCTACTCCATATACAAATAATTAATTGTTTATTAAATCCAATAAAGCCCCCACCCTATGCACCACAGTATGATTTTCCATAACAACCCTATATCCCTCAGTAGCAATTTTCTCCACTTCTTCCGGATGGTCTCTATAATATAAAATTTTATCGACAGCATCTGCCCAGCTATTATAATAAACAGCCGCAATACCATCTGGAAAAAGATCATAAACACCAGTATTGGGATCAATACGATCAGTTAAAATCATCCGTTTACATGCAGCAGCTTCAAACATACGCCTAGTAACTTCCTTAAACTGACTAGCCTGAAAAACTATACTACCACGACACATAAACTTAGCATGATCTACACCATAAAAAAACCTATCATTCAACCAAATCTTTTTATCTATCACATCAAGCTTATCTCTTACATATTTAATCACACCACCCTGCCGACCCTCTTCACAAGAAGTGATCACCAGTTTATCCTTATTGATATCAAATGGTTTATGAATTTGTGGATCAGCAAAATGCGTCCACCACAAACACTTTAAGCCATCTTTCTTATAAAATTCAACACATCTTTTATCGGGACTTAGAATATAGTCAAAATATTGTGCCTTTAAAAAATTAGAATTAAAAGCTTGCGGATCATCTCCACTTTCTTGAATGCTAGGAATTAGAACGGATGATAACAAATGTGTATGAAACTGGCCATAATCACAATGCAAAAGAAAGTCATAATTATATTGTTGATCAAGAAAATCACGCAAACCATCATCCGTATACTCAATACCTACACCATCTTCATTTAAACGATACAAATTAAAACGATCAACTTGATGCCCCATGTCCTCCATGGCATTCTGTATCGCAATAGTCGTTGACCATCCTTTATCATGAACATGAAATGCTGCAAGTAAAGCAATTTTCATAATTATTTCCTCTCATATTGAGCAACCTGTTCCGGTTGACATAAAAATCTACAGACAGGGTAACTATGACACCCAAAAAAACTACGTCCAGCATATCTACCATTTTTAGCAACTCTAGATTGTAGCCCAGCACCACATTGTGGACACATATACTTTGATTTTTGTACCATAGATTTATTACTACCTTTGATTACTTTTATATCAGAAATTTCATTTCCTTTATCTTTAAAAAATAACATAAATTTCCTAAATACATCCGCAGTAACTACTACATCACCCATAGCACGATGAGAATTTTCTGTCTTAACATCCATTTTTTCGGCAATAGTTTGTAGTTTTAAATTAGGCATACCAGCATCATATACCCACAACAAATGAGAAATGGCATAGAGGTCAATAACTGGCCTCCATATATACTTATTCATTTTATATCCACAAACATCAAATAATCTATTAAGCATCTCCATATCAAATGCAGAATTTTGAGCAACAATAATAGGCTTTTTTGCAGCATTAAAAATACCAATAATTTTCTCACATACCTCTTCAGCAGACGGTGCCAACTTTAATTCCTCAATAGAAATATTATTAACACGAAATGCCCCCAACGCCCATTTTGGTAGCGATCCATTTAAATCAATATTTTCAGGCTTAATTAATGATTCAAACTTAGCCATAACAGACAGGTCCTTGTAATTTAAAATTTGAAAAGCCACCTCAATAACTTCAGCAAGTGGCTCAGAATCAAGTCCAGTAGTTTCAGTATCAATAACACAATAATTTGATTTCTTAACCATTATCTGCTCCTATAAAATATCCCAATAATAATCCCTGATCCAACAATCTCTTTAGTTCATCATCCGATTTCTTCTCCAACTTACGTATCTCTTCTGCAACACCCTGCTGTGCATCTTTATCAGCCAGCTCATATACAAAATCTATAAAACTTTTTTTACTTTTAACTTCCTTGTCAAGCCGTTGCCTACGAGACAATTTCAATTGTTCGATAAAACTTGAATACAGCTTCATATGTTTATCATAATTCCTCTCATGAGATTCATTAACTGCAATAATAAATTCAGGCTCATCTCTCGAAATTTTTCCCTTACGACACTTCTCTAAAATTTCAGTTTCCTCTTTTGCTGATCTTTGTGCTCTAAAAGCCAAAACAAAACCATAAACAGCAACAAATAAAGATTGCTCCTCTGCGGCACTCAAATCATCAACCTCACGCACAACATTAAAATATTCTTCCTGAAACATAAGAATCTCTTCAGCACTCATGCTTTTAAAAACATAAGTACATCTAGTACTCTTATCAAATTTATTCTTTAAAAATTTAATTTTAGCTTCAGGTGTCATATCACTAAAATCAACCGCACCATCTAATCTATTAATTTGATCTACTATTTTAGCTGCTTCAACAAAAGTGGCTTTATTTTTCCGCCCCCTAGACCTCTTCCATCCATTCTCGATACGTATTTTTTGAACAGTACGACAAGCAGTAGGAGTACAATGCCCCAATCGTTGTGCTATATCTTTATCAGAAAGGCCAAGATCAAACAAACGCTTAACCTCATCCTTATCATACCTATGATCAGTTCTTCCACCTGCTCTGGCCATATTATTCCTTATCCTTTTGTATAATTTTCAAAACTATCTCTTTTAATTCCTCTACAATCTTATCAGGCACTTCCTCACCACGCTTCAACATTTGATAATAACTAAGATAACCTTCCGGCAATTTCGCACTCACAAATTCATCAAGCTCCATTTCTTCAATACTACCAAAGGTATGTTGTCCATTCAAATAATATTCATCGAATCCTATTGGGGTACGAAGATCAGACTTAGCTCTCATAGACCCCCTATGCTTTTCCATTTTTCTACAACCAATTTCATTAATTAAGCATTTCCGCACAACACGATCCCATTGTTTACATCTAACACATGGAGGGTTATTAGGCGTCCACATCCCTCGCTTTAGGTTATATAAAAAATTATGAATTACACAACGAAGATATGCATATGGCGTCTTACCACTCTTAGAATGATCAAAAACATCAGATTTTAAGGCGTGTATACATTTAATACGAATTTCCTGCCGAATATCATCACGATCCATATCCGGAACTTTCACCTGCTTCACATTAATAAAATAATATACTATACGCTCTATAACACCACTAATTGAAGGATAGTCGCTATCTAGCAAAATTAATCCTCCCGCCCATCTTCTTCCTCTTCTTCTTTTTCTTCTTCCTCTTCTTTTGCAACCCGCTTACTCTCTACTCGCTGTGATGTTTTATTTTTCCTTTTAACTGTAGAAATTATTTTAGGCTTAGATACAAAAGGCTTCTTATCCCTATCTTCTACAACTAACTCATTATCCTTTAAAGATTCTGCTTTTTCAGAAGCAGAAACCGACTCCTTTTTTGGCTCAATCTTCTTTACTTCGGGTGACGGTTGTGCAAAACTACTATCAGGCTTTTCACTTGCAGCATCCTTATATAGCTTACTAGTCTTAAAAGACTCTCCACCCAACGCACCAGTCACAAAATTAGCATTTTTTGACGAACCCATACTTTTCTCCTCCTTTAAAAAATTTTAGGGATTATCTTTAGCCCCCTCTTTTCCAGCATTAATAACAATATCAACCATCTTATGTAAAAAAATACGCATATCTTCGGGATCACCAAAGACCAATCCACCCTTCTCAGGTCCAAAAATATTTTCTATCTTATGATTATTATTTCTAATAGAAGCTTGAGTCATGGCCACAAATTTAAAATAAAGTAAGAACTCGCCTTTCTCAGGCTCGAATTGTCCATCTGAAATCTGAGTGGCATTACCTTCCGGGAGAACCCCAATTTTGAGTTGTTTCTCCTCTTTCTTTTCTGTCATGCTTTTTCCTCCTTAAGGAGTAACGTACCCATGGACAGGAATCGAACCTGCTGCGATTTTTGGCTCGCCTAAACCTTATGATGACCTGTTCAAGGCCCTATAATATTATACAATCGCTGTAATGGCTACTTGCCAACGAGCACATACGCCACACGTGCTAGCCATAGGTATATCACTTCGATTATAGTATACTCTATTTTTATACAAAAAGCAAGGAAAATCTCTATTTTTCTATTACTCCATAAAAACCCCCATTACTATATCATATATTATCAATTTAGATTCCCTCTTATATATATAAAGCTATTACTAGATTTTTATATTCGCATATGTTAAATGTCTGTAAAAACTTAGAAGCCTATACTATATTTCTTTAAGGAGCTAGTTTTTTTATTCTTACTCTTCATATGCTCTTAGGAGAATATTATAGCTTTATATTATAAGAATAATACTCTCAAAAAAGGGGGTGTCAAGTTCTTTTAAAAATATTTTTTTTAGTATTT
>SDBV01011628.1_pt1 | contig 11379 bp, 8 predicted proteins | sample 2277081 | NCBI WGS metagenome assembly SDBV01 (sample SAMN10402039, study PRJNA504765) | marine sediment metagenome | isolation source: marine sediment core GS10_PC15, 223 cmbsf | place: Arctic Ocean: Southern Knipovich Ridge | collected 2010
TCGGCTTGGCTGGCCGTATCGATCAAGACGTTGCCCGGCGGGAAGCCGCGGTGCGGTTTCTGGACGACCGTATCAACTACGAACGGGCCCTCTGCGTGCCCTATCGGGAGCGGGAGTTCAAGCTCGAGCGGATGCGCGAGTTGCTGGCCCGACTCGATAATCCGCAACAGGCCTTGTCGGTCGTCCACGTGGCCGGTACCAAGGGCAAGGGCTCGACCGCGGCCATGCTCGGCGCCGTGCTCTCGGCGGCCGGCTACCGCACCGGGGTCTTTTCCTCTCCCCACCTGTACCGGATCGAAGAGCGGATGGCCGTCGACGGCCGACCGTGTTCCCCGGCCGAGTTGGTCGAGCTGGTCGACCGGCTGGTGCCCGCCGTGGAGGCGATGGAGAAGGCCGCGGCGGGCGACCCGGACGAGATCGGTCCGACCTACTTCGAGATCACCACGGCCATGGCGTTGCTGCACTTTGCCTGCCGCAAGGTCCAAGCGGCCGTGCTCGAGGTGGGGCTGGGCGGCCGGCTGGATTCGACCAACGTCTGCCGGCCTTTGGTGTCGGCGATCACCAGCATCAGCTTCGACCACACCCGCCAGTTGGGCAACACGCTGGAGTCGATCGCCCGGGAGAAGGCAGGCATCGTCAAGCCGTCGGTCCCGGTGATCAGCGGCGTGGTCGACCAGCGCCCGCGGGAGGTGATCCGCCAGATCTGTCGCCGTCGGGGGTGTCGGCTGTCGGAATTGGAGGTCGATTTCGACTTCACCTACGATCCGCCCCGCCGGCTGGAGTCGGCACCTTCCATGGGAAGGCTCGATTTTCGTTATCGGGGCCGGAGCCGGGAGTCCGGCTACCGGGACCTTTCGCTGCGGATGTTGGGGCGTCATCAGGCAGCCAATGCCGCGGTGGCCCTGGCCGTTGTAGCTGAACTTCAGCAAGCCGGCTGGGAGATTTCCGAGACGGCCGTTCGGACAGGATTGGCCGAGGTCGTCTGGCCGGCCCGGGTGGAACTGATCTCTCGCCGGCCGGCCGTGGTGATCGATGCGGCCCACAACCCGGCCTCCATCGACGCACTGCTTCGCGTGCTTCAGGAGAGCTTCTCGGTACGGCGCCGGTGGCTGGTGTTCGCCACCACCCAGGAAAAGGACGTCCGCGGTATGCTGGGCCGGCTCCTGGGGCAGTTCGACGAGGTGGTGTTCACCCGTTATCTGAACAATCCGCGGGCAGTGCCACCGGAGGAGCTAGACGCCATGGCCCTTGAACTCGGCGGCCGTCGACACCGGGTCTGTTCCGGGCCGGACGATGCCTGGGACGAGGTCGGCCGGTTGGCCGCGCCGGAGGACTTGATCTGCGTGACCGGCTCCTTCTTCATTGCCGCTGAGATGCGCCAGCAGATCGGCGCCCAGCCGAGGTCGGCTCCGGCCGGGTCCCTGACGGCGGAGCCTACCTGACCCGGATACCGTTCAATCAAGTCTCTATCAAGGGTGATCAAGTGGCACCGGCGTCTCGCCGGTGGTGCACAAGTCGAGGCGCTGCCGCAAGTTCCCTCACACCGGCGAGACGCCGGTGCCACTGTGTTGGCGCCAGGCTCGGCCTTAATTGAACGGTATCCGGGCAAAGAGTCCGTTCGGGCCAGATCGTGGCCTGCCGGCTGCTTCGCCCCCCACCTCCAACCAGCTTGTTACTCCACGGGTTCCGCCGTATACTTCAACAGCTACTGATAGCTCATAGAATGCATAAAAGGCGACGCGACCGCGGAGTTCGGCAAGCGGTCCGAACGGGGTGCTACCCATGCGATGCCCAGGACAGGACTGGAGTTCTTGGACCGGGGAGGTGGCATTCGAAACGCCCTGTCCGAAGTGCGACGCCGCCGTGGAGTTCTTCAAGGACGAGACATCGGGGCGCTGCACGAAGTGCGGCAACAGGTTCCAGAACCCCAGGATCTCGTTTGACTGCGCCCAGTGGTGCTCCTTTGCCGAAAAGTGCCTGGGATACGCTCCCCAGCAAGACGAGACCTCCGATCCCGGCGAAGGGGCACTTGCGGGGCGTCTGATTCGGGCGGTCAAGGACCAGTTCGATACCCAGCAGGTTCGCATCGCCCGCTCGCTGGCAGTCTTCCGCCACGCCAGGGAGCTGTTGGCGAAGGAGGGTGGCGATCCGCGGATCATTCTCGCCGCTTCCCTGCTGCTGGAAACCGTAGCAGACCAGCCCGCCGGCAGCCCGGCCCGGGCCGCCGCCAAACCGCCCGAGATTCCAAGGCAGATCCTCCAGGACGTGGGGCTCGATCCGGACACCACCGATTGCGTCTGCCACATTATCGAGAGTCACCGGCTTGGAAAACAGCTCGAAACGATCGAGTTCAAGGTCGTCTCCGACTCCGAAGCCCTGGCCAAGATGGCTGCGGCGGCCGCTGCCGGAGGCGATCCCCAGAGACTGATCGAGATCGCGGAAGAGAGGCTGAAGACCACCTCGGGAAAGCAGCACGCACGGCGTGTGTTTCAGCCACCCCCGGAGGAACCGGCGGAACCCGGGGGCGAGGCATGTGCGGGTTGAGTTGCACGTCTGATGTCAAAACAGTTGTTGGGTGCAACTCATAAAGCCGCCACCGGTGGTCGCGCCCGAATACATGGCAAGCGGTTCTGATCGTTTGTCGCGACCACCGGTCGCGGCCTTGTGGACCACGACGGGAGGAAACTACTGCGTGAGTGGTGCAGACGACTTACGGCGGCCGCTGGGAGTTCCGGCCACACAGAACAATCTTGCCCGGGCGATCGAATTGGCCTTCGCGGCAGCCGGCGGCCAGTCGGACGAGCAGTTGCGATGGCTGGGCGCGGAGCGGGCGGAGAACGGCTGGCGATTGCCCGTCCTCGGCGACTCGTTTGAAGTGGACCTCTCGGCAGGCCGAGTAACCACTTCTGAGGGCAAGGAAGTCGGCTCCCACTGGGTGATTCTCGCCCTGCACTACCTGGCGATTACTTCCCGGCCCGAGAGACGCCGGCCCGAGACGACCTTCGCGGATCTGGCCACCGCTCGGTCGTATGCGGGGATCTATCACGGCCGGGTGATCTCCCGGCTGTGTGCCACGGCGGGCCGCAACGCCGCGACGCTTTCCGCCGCGGCGGGTGCGCTGGGAGGGCGGCCGGCCGTCCCATCGGAGGGGCATGTTCCATGTCCCTCCGAATGGGCGGGCGATCTGGCGTTCGACTTCGACGCGTTCCCGCGGCTGTCGATGCGGCTGATCTGGCACGCCCCGGACGAAGAGTTTCCCCCATCGGCCACGCTGCTGCTGCCGAAGAACATCGAGTCTTACCTCTGCAGCGAGGACGTCGTGGTGCTGTCGGAGAGCCTGGTTGCGCGGCTGGGCGGGCGGCCGTTCTGAGACGGATCGTCAACCGGAGCGAGCGCCGTGCAAGCCCGGACCCTAAACGGCCGTCCCAGGACAACTTCGCACTTTCCAGCAGTAGCCCCGCCCGGGAGGGCGGGGTTGGCAGCGTTGGCACTCCAGCAACCCCGCCCTCCCGGACGGGGCTATCAGCGCACTGGAGAATGCGCACTGGAGAATGCGGACCTGTTCTTGGACAATCGCTAAACTTCAAGCTTCTCGATCCGGACCGCGGTCACCTTGGTCTCGGGGATCTTGGCCACCGGATCGATCGCCGGGTTGGTCAGCACGTTGATCGGGCTCTCGGCGAAATGGAAGGTCGTGGAGACCACGCCCGGCGGACAGACGTCTGTCAACTTCACCCGAACGGTCACTTCCCCGCGCCGCGACGCCAGGCGCACCATCTCGCCGTCGGCGATCCCGAACCGGTCGGCATCCTGAGGGTTGATCCGCAGCAACTCTTGGGGGTCGAGCGCCTCGAGCCCCTTCACCTTCCTGGTCATGGTGGCCGTATGGAAATGGAACAGGCTGCGGTCGGTGGTAAGCGTGAGCGGATACTCGTCGTTGGGCACCTCTGCTGAGGGCCGATACTGAAGCGGCAGGAAACGGCCCTTGCCGCTTGGAGTGGCGAATTTCTCGCCGTGAAGGAACCGCGTTCCCGGGTGCTCGGGAGTGGGGCAGGGCCACTGCAGGCCGCCGTTCTGAAGCCGCTCGTACGAGATGCCCGCGTAGCTCGGGGTGAGCCGGGCGATCTCCTCCATCACTTCCTTGGGGCCCGAGAAATCGAACCCCCGGGCCCCCATCCGCCGGGCGATTTCGCAGGTGATCCACCAGTCGGGCTTGGAGTCGCCCACCGGTTGGATCGCCTGGCGGACCCGTTGCACCCGCCGCTCGGTATTGGTGAACGTACCGTCCTTTTCGGCGAAGGTAGTGGCGGGCAGCACCACGTCGGCCAGCTCGGCCGTCTCGGTAAGGAAGATATCCTGCACGACCAGGAACTTCAGCCGCTCCAGCGCCTCCTCGACGTGTTTCGAGTTGGCTTCGCTGATAACCGGGTTCTCGCCCACCAGGTACATCGCCTCGATACGGCCCGCACAGATGACGTCGAATATCTCGGTGTGGGTCAGCCCCGGAGAGTCGCCCAGCTCGCAATCCCAGGCGGTCTCGAACTTCGCCTTGACCTCGGGGTCGTTGACCTTCTGGTATCCGGGATAGACGTTTGGCAGGGCCCCCATGTCGCAGGCGCCCTGCACGTTGTTGTGCCCGCGCAGCGGGTTCACGCCCGTCGACGGCAGTCCCACGTTTCCGGTCAGCAGGGCCAGATTGCTGACGGCCAGCACGTTGTCGGTGCCGTGCGTGTGCTGGGTGATGCCCATGGCGTAGAAGATCGCGGCCGGTTTGTGGGTAGCGTAGCAGCGTGCGGCGTCGACGATCTTCTGTCGCGGCAGGCCGGTGATCTGCTCGACGAAATCGAGGTCGAACTGCTCCAGCGACTCCTCGAAGGCCTGGAAGTTCTCGCAACGATCCTGGATGAAGGCCCGATCCAATAGCCCCTGTTCCACGATTACTCGCATCATACCCATCATCAGGGCCACGTCGCTGCCGGGCCGGTGCTGCAGGAACATTTCCGCGGATCGACACAGTTCGATCCGCTTGGGGTTGGCCACGATTAGCTTGGCGCCTTTGCGCACCGCCCGCTTGATTTCCAGACCAATCACCGGATGGGCTACGGTGGTGTTGGTGCCGATGGCCAGGATGCAAGCGGCGTCGGAGATCTCGCCGATGGAATTGGTCATCGCGCCGCTGCCGAAGCTCTGGGCCAGCCCGGCCACCGAAGGTGCATGGCAGAGCCGCGCACAGTGGTCGATGTCGTGGGTGCCCATCACCGCGCGGGTGAACTTCTGGACCAGGTAGTTCTCCTCGTTGGTAGTTTTGGCCGAGGATAGCGCGGCGAACTTCTCTGCCTTATATTGCCAGAACTTCTCCGCTACAAGCTTCAGCGCCTCGTCCCAGGTGGCCTCAACGAAGTTGCCACCTCGCTTCACCAACGGGGAAGTGAGCCGCTCAGGGTGGTTGATGAACGCGTGGCCGAAACGCCCTTTGACGCAGAGGCTTCCGTGGCTGGCCGGGTTCCGATCGTCGCCGCGGCAGTGTACGACCTGATCGCCCCGAACACCCAGATATATCCCGCAGCCCACGCCGCAATAGGGGCAGATGGTCTTGACCTCGCGGGCGGGCGGGCGGTAGTTCTTCTGCACCAGGGCCCCGACCGGACAGCGAACCACACACTCGCCGCAGGCTTCGCATCGCGACTCGGCCAGCGGCTTGTTGCCGAAGGTGGTGACGGTGGTCTGATAGCCGCGGAACCCGAAGTCGATGGCGGACACCCCTTGCAGCTCCTCGCAGGTGCGGACGCAAATGCCGCAGAGGATGCACTTGTTGGGGTCACGCTCGAAGAAGGGGTTGGAGGTATCGACCGGAACCGTCACAGTGCCGCCGGCAGCGGGGACGCTGGTGCCGCCGGCAGCGGGGACGCTGGTGCCGCGGCGGAGTCGATCGAGTCTCTCCCGATCGATCCCTACGTAGGTGGCCACCTGCTGGAGCTTGCAGTGTTCGTTCTTGACACAGCTCAGGCACTCGCCGTGGTGGTTGACGATCAGCAACTCGGTGGCCACCCGGCGGACGTTGTCGATTTCCGCGCTGTCGGTGCGCACCACGATGCCTTCCTCGGCCGGGGCCCGGCAGGAAAGCGTCAGCCCGCGTCCCTCGATCTCGACCATGCACAGCCGACAAACGCCCACCGGTTCCAGATCGGGATGATGGCAGAGATGTGGAATGTAGATCCCGGCGGCCAGGGCCGCTTCCAAGAGGGTGGCCTTCGGACCGGCCGCGATCTGCACTCCGTCGATGGTCAACGCAATCCTATCCATCAATAGTCGCCTCAGTTAGTCGCTTCAGTTGACGAGTCGATCAGTTGTCCCGAAAGGCACTCCACGGCGCCGAATTTCGGTGGACATTTATCGAGGCACATGCCGCACTTGATGCACTTGTGCTGGTCGATAACATGAACCTGTTTTCTCTCGCCTTCAATCGCTTCCGCGGGGCAAACCTTCAGACAAAGCAGACAGCCCTTGCACTTCTCCGGCAGGATCCGGTAAGAGATCAATTCCCTGCACACTTTTGCCGGACAGCTCTTTTCCCGGATATGCGCGTGGTACTCGTCGCGGAAGTAGCGGATGGTGGTCAGCACCGGATTGGGCGCGGTCTGCCCGAGTCCGCAGAGCGAACCGGTTCGCACGCACTCTCCGACTTCCTCGAGCAGGTCGAGATCCTCCGGCGCTGCCTTGCCTTGGGTTATATCGGTCAGGACGTCGAGCATCTGTTTGGTACCCAACCGGCAGGGCACGCACTTGCCGCAGGACTCCTTTTGGGTGAAGTCGAGGAAATAGCGGGCGACGTCGACCATGCAGGTTCCTTCGTCCATCACCACCATCCCGCCGGAGCCCATGATGGTGCCGGCCGCCTGCAACGAGTCGTAGTCGACCGGGGTGTCCAGCATGCTGGCGGGGATACAGCCGCCGGAGGGCCCGCCCGTCTGAACCGCCTTCAACGGCACGTCGTCCAGCGTGCCGCCGCCGATCTCGAAGATCATCTCTCGCAGGGTGATCCCCAGGGGCACCTCTACCAGGCCCGTCCGCTTGACCTTGCCCACCAGGGAGAAGGTCTTGGTGCCTTTGCTGTTTTCGGTGCCGTACTGGGCGAACCATTGGGGCCCGTTCTTCAGGATCATCGCCACGCCGGCCAGAGTTTCGACGTTGTTGATGATGGTCGGCCTGCCCCAGAGGCCCGAGACGGCGGGAAACGGCGGCCGCGGGCGGGGCATTCCGCGCGCGCCTTCCATCGAGGCAATCAGCGCGGTCTCTTCGCCGCAAACGAAGGCCCCGGCGCCTTCCTTGATCTTGATCTGGAAACTGAACCCCGACCCCAGCACGTCGTCGCCCAACAGCCCGCACTCTTCCGCCTGCTCGATCGCCACCCCCAGACGCTCCAGCGCCAGCGGATACTCTGCGCGGCAGTAGATAATGCCTTCGCCGGCGCCGATCGCACGGCCGGCAATCAGCATTCCTTCTAACAGGGCGTGGGGATCGCCTTCCAGCAGCGATCGATTCATGAAAGCCCCGGGGTCGCCTTCGTCGGCGTTGCAGACCAGGTATTTTTTGTCGCCGGGGGCCTCGCGGCAGAACTGCCACTTTCGCCAGGTGGGAAACCCGGCGCCGCCGCGGCCCCGCAGGCCCGATCTCTTGATTTCCTCGATCACCCGCTCAGGGCCCCTGTTCAAGGCGTTCACCAGGCCCTTGTACCCGCCGTTGGCGATGTAGTGGCTGATCTGCGCAGGATCGATGAAGCCGCAGTTCTTCAGCGTGCGTCGCACCTGGGGCTTGAACACCGGAGTCTCGAACAGCGCGGGAATCCCGTCGACGCTCCCATCGCCGATCGTCCCCAAGGCGTAGTCCGGCAGCGGATCGTCGCCGACAAGATAGGCTTCGACAATCTCGCCAGCCCTCTCGGGCGTGACGTCGGCGTAGCAGATCGTCGGCCCAGCCGGCTTGGTGACGCAGACGATCGGCTCGGCATAGCACAGCCCGATGCAGCCGACTTCGATCACGTGGCAATCCAGCCCGTGCTCCTTGAGCTTCTGCTCGAACCTTTCCAGGGTCTCTCCGGCCCCGGCGGAGCGTCCGCAGGTGGCGGTTCCCACCAGAATCCGCGGCTTTGGGCCGTTGTGCAACTGATCCCACTGTTCTCTGCAGCGTCTGGCCAGATCATCAAGATTTACCGTCATCGTCGGCTGCCTTGTCCGAAGAGTTCCGCCACCCTCTTGGGAGTCATCTTGGCTTCGACCTTGTTGTTGGTCATGATACACGGCGAAAGACCGCAGGCCCCGATACATGCCACGGTCTGAAGCGAATACTCCAAGTCCGCAGTGGTTTCGCCTTCCCTGATTCCCAGTCTCCTTTCGACCGCTTCCAAGATCCGGGGGGCCCCCCTCACGTGGCAGGCCGTGCCCCGGCACACCATCACGTGCCTCTTGCCGATTGGTGTAAACCTGAACTGTGCGTAAAACGTCGCCACGGCGTACACCCGACTATCTGCCACGCCGGCAAACCGGGCGATCTCCAGCATCGCCTCCTCGGGCAGGTAGCCCAACTCCTCTTGCACCTTCTGCAGGATCGGGATCAGCTCGTCGGGTTTCCCCTCGAAGGAAGCAAAAACCGCCGCCAGACGCTCTCTCATCACGTCTCTCCTGGGTGCCGTGGACCGCTTTTTGGGGGCGATCCAAGAACACGCCCCCATTCTTCAGCCCCATGATAGCCCCGTCCGGGAGGGCGGGCTCGGCGGCGTTGCTCCTTTAGCAACCCGCGTCACAATAAGTTGACGAAATCGAATCTCTGTAGGAGGCGACTCCAGTCGCCGATTTGCCGGAAAACGGGCCCTCAATCGGCGACAGGAGTCGCCTCCTACAATGACTAAAATCGTCAAGTTATTCCGACGCGGGCCCTTTAGCAACCCCGCCGTACGGTACGGGGCTATGGTCCCAATGCGCGAAGTCATGCTTCAACGGCCGCTTGCATACCCACATTATCACAAATCGCCGGGGCGCGAGCAAGGGATCCGCGCTCGCTGCCGGTGGCTCCGCCGCCCGAGAGACATTATGCAAACGCAGACATTGCCGAATTAGTTTCTGTTGCGAAACGTTTTAGTTTCTGTTGCGGAAATCCCAAACCGTGGGTGCCATGGCCACGCTTGCGTGGCCATGCGGCCGGTTCTGCGAGGATTCCAGCATGCCCACGCGAGCGTGGGCATGCCACCCGACCTTCCGCAACAGAAACATTTTAGAAACACTTTTGCAACTGCCACGTTCGCCGCGCGGAGAAATCGGAACTGCCATCTGCCGGGCCGAGCTCGACTAAGCGCTCAGTCGAACGTCTGTTCCGGTCCGGGGAAGGTGCCCCGGCGGACCTCGTCGCGATAGCTGCCGACGGCCTGCTGGATCAGGCGCCTCAGGTCGGCGTAGGCCTTGGCGTGCCGCGGCATCCGGCCGGGGGTCAAACCGAGCAGATCGTTGACCACCAGGATCTGGCCGTCGCAACCCGTCCCGGCCCCGATGCCGATGGTGGGAATGCCCACGGCCGCGGTGATCTCGCCGGCGATTTCCGCGGGAATACACTCCAGCAGGATCGAGAACGCCCCGGCCTGCTCGGCGGCCTTGGCGTCGGCCAGCAACTGCTCCCGGTCACGTTGGATCCTAAAACCGCCAAGCTGATGGATGCTCTGCGGCCGGAGTCCGTAATGGGCCATCACCGGGATCCCCACCGAAACCAACGCGGCGGTGATCTCGACCTGCTCGGGCCCCTGCTCCAGCTTGACGGCCTGGCAGAGTGTCTCCTTGAGCACCCGGCCGGCGTTTTCGATCGCCCTGTGGGTGCCCAAGTGATAACTCAGAAACGGCATGTCCACCACCACCAACGCGTGGCGGACCGCCCGGCCGACCATCTCGGCATGGTAGATCATCTGGTCCAGGGTGACCGGCAGCGTGTTCGGATGCCCCTGCACGACCATCGAGAGGCTGTCGCCCACCAGGATCCCCTCGATCCCGATGGAGTCCAACAGCCCGGCCATGGTGTGGTCGTAGGCAGTCAGCATCGTGATCTTGCGGCCGGCCGCCTTCATGCCCGTAAACTGGGGAACCGTGATTTGCCGTTCGGCTGAACTCATGGTATCCGCGTGGGAACATGGGGAGCCATGGGAATCCGGGCAATGCTCGCCCGGCCTCGTGGCGGACCGCTACCGGAGCCGCCTACACAACGATGCCCATTATAGGGTACCCAAGCGGTTCGTCTACATAGTGGACTCCTCGACCTACCTTTGCAGCCGGCCCCACCCTGCCGGGGGAGCTTATTGTTGGCAGAAGATTCGATCAGTAACATGGAAGCGGGGCAGGATGGCGCGAACCGGTGTGCCGAGAGCGCCCGGCGCTCCACAAACGATGAAGAAAGGGTACGCTCATGGGCGTTGCGAAGGAAGAGGCGAGGAAACTCCTCGACGAGATTCCGGAGAATGCAAGCTGGGACGACATCATGTACCAGTTCTACGTGAGGAAGAAGATTGAAGTTGCGCTCCGTGAGGCGGAGGCTGGGGACGTGGTGTCTCATGAGGAAATGAAGAAGAGGTTTCTTTCCAAATGAGAATCGTGTGGACTAGTTCCGCCGGTGCAGACTTGGAGGCCATTGGCGAGTATGTCGCGCGGGATTCAGAGTACTACGCCGCGCGGTACGTAGCGAGAATCCTCGAAGCAGTCGACCTTCTCGACAAACATTCTGAGATTGGTGAAGTTGTATTTGAGGTCGAGGGCAAAGAGATCCGCCAACTCCTCTTTCAGAGTCACAGAGTCTTCTATCACGTACAAGGGGACCGCGTGCTTGTGCTGGGCGTGATTCATGCGGCGAGAGATCTGGATTCATTAGAGCCGAAGCCCTGGGACATTTCTTGAGAAGATCTCGGCGCACGCCAATCGCAGCACGGAGTGCAATCCTATGCCACGAGTGATTGTTCTGGATAACCTCTCCCAAGACGGCCTCGACCTGTTGGAGGCGGCCGGGAACATCGAGCACCAGGTCCGCACCGGCCTGAAAGGCGAAGAGTTGCGCAAGGCCCTGGCCGAATTCGACGGGGCCATCTGCCGCAGCGGAGTGAAGATCACCGCCGAGGCCCTCCGGGGGAACCGGCGTCTGAGGGCCATCGCCCGGGCTGGGGTGGGGACCGACAACATCGACAAACAGGCCGCCACCCGCCAGGGGATCGTGGTGATGAACACCCCCGGCGGGAACACCATCTCCACCGCCGAACACACCCTGGCCCTGATGCTGGCACTCTCGCGGAACGTCGCCCCGGCCTACCAGAGCCTGATCGAGGGCCGCTGGGACCGCAAGAAGTTCATGGGCACC
>SDBV01011630.1_pt1 | contig 11375 bp, 12 predicted proteins | sample 2277081 | NCBI WGS metagenome assembly SDBV01 (sample SAMN10402039, study PRJNA504765) | marine sediment metagenome | isolation source: marine sediment core GS10_PC15, 223 cmbsf | place: Arctic Ocean: Southern Knipovich Ridge | collected 2010
GAATCATTCATGCAGGTCCTCACATTTGATATTGATATATTAGATTATGTATCCAAGGCAAGTAGAATATAATAATAATAAAATAACTTAAAAAAATTAAATATAAATGTTGTTTAACAATTTTTTTTCTTTTATATTTGTTAATAATCAAAAAGATTGTAAATAAGATATTTAACCCAATTACCAAAAAACCTAAATAATCAGTATATAATAGCATTAACGTAAATAAAGAATAAAAAAAACCATATTTAATAGGCTTAGTTGAAGTGTTTACCTTGTAATTATAATAAACACTTAATAAAATTAATAATGATGTTAGAGTATACATTCTCGTTTCTTGTGAGTAGTAGAGATTTAAAGGGCTTAAAAGTACAAATAAAGAACTTAATAGTCCGATTTTTTTGTTAAATTCTTTTGAACCTATGTAATACACTGATAAAATAATAATTATCCCAAATACGGCTGAAAGACTCCTTAAGGCAACTTCAGTAGTCCCAAAAAATGTAACCCAAATATCTAAAATGAAAAAATAAAAAAAAGGGTGTGGAACCGGCCATTTTTTATTTACGAAATAATTAATTATATTAGGAAATTTTGTGTTTCTCGCAAGATCTATCGACCATGCTTCGTCTAACCAAAGACTTTCCTTTCCTATAAATAAGAAGCGAGAAATTATGGAAAAAATTATTAAAAAAATCAAAATATAAATAGATTTTCCAAATCTAAAGTTACTAATTTTTTCTTTATATTTTCTAAAAAGCACCCTATTGGTTGACATGTAATGTACCATATAAAACCTTTTTATCTAATAAAATTTAGGCAAAAATTTCAAGGTTATTTATTATTTTTTCACGAGAGTTGAAGATGTATTCGAAATTATGACATTTTTTGGTCCGTTTTTACTCATTCTATTATGACGTGGGTTGAAAGTTTTGAGAGAAGGAAAATTGGATTTACTTTTGCTATCGTTAACGGAATCATAATTCTTTTACTTTTATTCCTTATGAAACTGGTGAAAAAGCTCGAGTAACTCTTAAAATATATCCTTTTTTAATATTTCCTGTTGGTTTTTACTTAAAAAGTATAAATATATCAGACATCGAATAAAGTAAACTATTCATCTTGTGTTCGGGAAAGCTATGATAATGTAAATATTTGCTTTTCATGTATTGTAATGTCTAGTAAATTAAGCCCTAAAAATAATAAAACCTATCTCAAACTAATAATTCTGATATCTCTTTGATCATATAATCAATCATATCATCGGTTAATCCAGGATAAACTCCAATCCAAAAAGAATCGTTCATTACTTTATCTGTGTTGATTAATTCACCTTGAATTCTATATATTTTTTCTGGTTTCTCCATATCATGAAAAACAGGATGATGCAATATATTGCCAGCAAATAATAATCTTGTTTGAATTTTTTTTTCTTCTAATTTTTTCATTATATCCGTTCTTTTTAATTTACAACTTTCTCTTAAAACAAATAAAAACCCAAACCAACTTGGAATTGAATTTTTTTGAGCTTTCGGAAGAATCAAACAAGATTCAAAATCATTTAATCCCTTGAAGATTTTTTCATGGTTATTTCTTCTTACCTCAACAAAAGAAGGTAATTTATTAATCTGAGCCAATCCTATGGCAGCTTGCATGTCTGTAATTTTTAGATTATATCCTAACTCCGAATAAGTATATTTATGATCAAATCCATATGGAAGAGTTCCTAATTGCCATTCGAATCTTTTTTTACATGTATTATCTTTACCAGTGGGGCACCAACAGTCTCTACCCCATTCTCTAAGTGATCTTATAATTCTATTTAATAATGGATTACTTGTTAATAATGCTCCTCCTTCTCCCATAGTGATATGATGAGCCGGATAAAATGATAACGTTGAAATATCACCAAAACTACCTGTAGATCTGTTATTATATATAGATCCTAATGCGTCGCAATTATCTTCAATGAACCATAATCCATATTGCTTACAAAAAGATTTCACATTTTCGATATTAAATGGATTTCCCAAAGTGTGAGCTAAAAAAACCGCTTTTGTTTTCTTAGATAAAGCGTTCTCTAATAAAGAAGTATCAATGTTACATGTTTCTAATTCAATATCTACAAATACAGGAATCGCTCCATTTTGAATAATTGGAAATATCGTTGTTGGAAATCCTGCTGCTACCGTGATAATCTCATCTCCAGATTTTAATCTCTTATTTTCTTCTATTTTAGTTGATCTTAATGCCGAAATTGCTAACAAATTCGCAGAAGATCCAGAATTGGTTAAAATACAGAATCTTTGACCAATAAAGTTAGCTAATTTTTGTTGAAATTGAGTGGCATATCTTCCTTCTGTTAGCCAAAAATCTAATGATGAATCTATTAAATTTATTAATTCTTTTTCATCAAAAACCCGACCACCATAATTTATTCGAGTCTCTCCAGGAATAAACTTAACTTTATTATTAAATCTCTTCTCATAATAAATTTTTACATAATGAAAAATTCTTTCTTTTATTTGATTGATTTCATCCATATCTCTCATTTTTCTAATCCCAAATATTTTTATATTTTATCCACATCTTTCTATTCTTTTGCCACCAATCAATTGTAGCATTAATTCCCTCCTCTAGGCTAAACTCTGGGAGCCAACCAATTATTTTATTTATTTTTTCTATTGAACAAAACGATCGCATCGATTCTCCATGTCTATATTCCTTTTCACCAATTAAGAATTTTGCATTTTTAAATTTTCTTTTGACTAGATGTACTGCATCTAAAATTTTAAATTCTTTACCAGTTCCAACATTAAATATTCCCATATTTTTAACTTTTTTTACATTCTTAGCTAATGAGATGTACGCATTCACGACATCATCAATGAATATAAAATCTCTAGTTTGTTCACAAGGAGTTAATAACAATGTTTTATTTTCCATACCTGAATATATTAACGATGGGATTAAAGCTCTTAGGATTTGTTTGGGTCCATAAATTAAAAACGGGCGAATCGTTATAATTGGTTTACCATAAACATTTGAAATCATACTACAGAAATGAGTTGCTGCTACTTTTGAAGCGGAATATGGTGAAACAGGCTCTTCTCGGTCAGTTTCTTTAAAAGGGGATATAATATCCCCATATTCATTGCCAGTCCCTGTATTGATAAATAAATCGTACTCGTATTCATTAAGTGCTAAAATTAAGTTTTTTGTTATATTAAAGTTGATTGAAAAGACTTCTAGAATCGAATTAAAGTCTGTTTTTTGGGTAATAATCCCTGCTAAATGAAAGATTAAATCTGGTTGTATTTTAGCAATTAATTTTTCTACTTGAGAAAAAATACGTAGGTCCGTTTTATGAATCTTACACTTCGATGTATCATTTATTCTCCAGGTAGAATCATCTGGATGTGAAATTATATTTATTTCTATATCTTGAGAGATTAACTCGTTTGCAATTGCGGATCCAATAAAACCTGTTCCACCAGTAACAAGTAATTTTTTATTTGTTAATTCTGTCAATTTACAATTTAACTTTTAATTATGTTATGATAATTTTCTATTTGTTTAACGTCAAAATCGTAATCAACATCATCTTCTAGGTACCAATCACAAGTAAATTTAATTGTATGCTCAATATTTAAAATTGGATTCCATCCTAACAACCGAGAAGATTTTGAATTATCAAGTAGCAATGTATCAGATTCGTGTAAATTATCACATTCTTCAAGTGATAAACACTTAAAACTACCTTTTCCTATACGCTTGAGAATTTTTTCAACAAGATCACTTACACAGTAGATATTTTTATTGTTTGGACCAAAATTCCAGGCTCCAGAAAATTTTTGACCATTATCCCACATTTTCATGGATAACATTAAATAACCCCTTATCGGTTCTAGCATATACTGCCAAGGTCTTATGGATTGTGGATTTCGGATATTTATTTCGTTATGCTTTTCTAATGCTCTCATACAATCAGGGATAAGGCGATCTTCTTGCCAATCACCCCCTCCAATTACATTACCGCTTCTTACAGAAGCTATAACCTTTTTATCTGGGGAGGAATCAGGTATAAAAAATGATTGCGAATAAGTTGATGTGATCAAATCTGAACATGCTTTACTTGAACTATAAGGATCATATCCTCCAAGACGATCATTTTCTCTATATCCCCATATCCACTCCTGATTACTATAAACTTTATCTGTTGTTATATTAATTAACACACTTCCCGTTTTTAACTTTCTAAAAGTCTCTAAGATATTTACAGTACCTCCGATGTTTGTATCATAAGTTTCTTTTGGATGTAAATATGATTTTCTTACAATTGGTTGAGCAGCAAGATGAAAAATAATATCGGGGCAACATAGTTTATATATTTGAGTCAAATTTTCATAATTTCTTATATCTCCATAAAAACTAGAAATTTTTTCTTGAAGATTTGTAACCACAAAATTATCTTTTTGAGTATTTGGGGGTAATGCGTAACCAAAAACTTTTGCTCCTAATTCATTTAACCAAATTGCTAACCAAGAGCCAATAAAACCCGTATGTCCTGTTATTAAGACTCTTTTTTCTTCAAAAAAGTCACCAAATAATCTTTTCATTACCATATTTTCCAAAATGCTTGGTTTATTTTCCATAATTTATTTAAATGTGAAAAATCTCTTTCATGATCCATACACACCCATTGGCCTTCATGCTTATTTACCGTTACTTGCCTTTTTGAGGTTAACTCAACTATGGCTGTTGTTTCAAAATCACAATTCTCATCTGTAGAGAGATAGTTCAATAATTCTCTGTTGAAAACCATGAATCCTCCATTAATTATTCCAACAGAAGTTTGCGGTTTTTCTTGAAAAGATATTAGTTCATTCCGTTCTTCAATGATTTCTCCAAAACGCGCAGGAGCATGTACTCCAGTTATTGTTAAAATTTTACCATGAGATTTATGAAATTCTACTAATCTTTTTATATTTATGTTTGCAACCCCATCTCCGTAAGTAATCATATTAATTTCTGAATCTAAATATTTTTCAACTCTTTTTATCCTTCCACCTTTTAATGTGTTCAATCCTGTATCTACTAATGTCACCCTCCAATTACTTTCTTCATTATTCTCATGAAAAATAATATTTCTAGTTGATAAGTCAATAGTAAAATCTTTGTTTTTAGTTTCAAAATGATAAAAGTAATCTTTTATCACTTCTCCTCTTGCTCCTAAGCAAATAATAAAATCGTTATAACCATAATAAGAATAAATTTTCATTATGTGCCATAAAATAGGTTTATTACCAATTTTCACCATCGGTTTAGGGATTAAATCCGTTAAATGCCCAAGTCTAGTTCCCCATCCACCTGCTAAAATTATAACTTTCATTGCTTTCTCCGAATCATTTAATGTAATATAATACCCACATTGATAAATTTTTTTTTACGTTGATAAAGATAGTTTTATGAAAAATTAGAATCTAATACATTTTTAATTATTATAAGTTTAATCTTTTTTTTAATATTTTATTCTTTTTAATTTTGTTGAAGATTAGATTGAGTTAAAATTGTTAGATTTTAGGATTAACAGATATGGTTTAGATATTTTCTTTTTTCAACAAATAAGGTTCTGTTTCTCTATATTTGGCCCGGAATATCCAGAATTTACTGCCTGTAAAATTTATTGCAAATGTAACCATAATGGCTACAAACTCTGCTGAGATGTACCAAAAATCAAAAACTTCTACTAGAATAAATAAAACAACAAGATTCAAAATTAAAGAGAATAAGCACAATATAAAGTATTGAATATATTTTCTAATTATTTTGGCCTGTATGTTTTCTTCAAATGTCCAGATCTTATTTAATATATAATTACTTATTGTAGAGAGTGTAAAACCAATTACTTCTGAAATTAAATATAGAATATTAAAGAATTCCGTAAATAGAAATAACACTGAAATATTAATTAGAGTACCAATTGCTCCTACGATTACAAACTTTATTAATTGAATTAAGAAAGCTTTCGAGATTATTAATTTTTTAACTTTTGACATTTAATTATGTTTTATACTATTCCCTTGGATATTTGATAATAAATTACTTAATACTTAATATTTATAATTTTTCATTAAATCAATTAAGTCTTTGAGCTTTAAAATTACTTTTCTTGTGTTAAACATTAAAATGTGAATCTTCTTTGATAATAAGAATTAATAATGATGAAATGTTTGATTATTTAAATTATAATTGATGCTTTGAATCATATATTTAACGGATAGTAACTGTAATTTGAAGTCATGAAAGTTAGTATTGTCATACCTACTAAGAATGAGCATGGAAACATAACCAGATTAATTGCCAAAATAATAAAGGTTACCACAAGACAAAACTTAAATTATGAGCTTTTAGTAATAGATGATAATAGTAATGATGGGACAATAGAAGATGTTAAGAAATTAAAAGAAAATCATAAAAATCTTCAACTAATTCAAAGACAGAGATATTCTTTTCTTTTCCCTAGATACCCGACTAACTGGAAATATCTCGGAATTGGTAGTGCTCACAAAATTGGCTATAATCTAGCTACGGGAGATATAATTATTTCAATGGATGCAGATTTGTCACATCCTCCTGAAAAAATACCTGAATTATTGGAAAAAATCTGTAATGGATACGACATTTGTGTTGGTTCGAGATATGTTGAAGGAGGTGGAACAGATAAAAACATTATAAATCGAATCGTAAGCAGAATGGGAAGTTTTTATCTTTCAAGACTATTAGGTATGAAATTAAATGATTTATCGACTGGTTATAGAGCAATTAAAAGAAATATATGGGAAAAAATAAAGAGACATTCCTATACAAATGATAATAACTTTTTAATCGAAAGTTTATATTTTGCTCAATTATTTGGGGCAAAAATTACTGAAATTCCTATTTTTTTCAAAGAAAGAGAAGTTGGAGAATCCAAAACACCTTTGGTTAAAGAAACTCTAAAAGCTCTTGTTTTACCACTTAAATTACGATATTATAGACAGAAATAGAAAAAATTTGTTAAATTCACAGAGTTTTCACTATGAAATACTTGATAACAGGAGGTTTAGGTTTTTTAGGGTCTAATTTGGCTTTAGAAGCAATCAAAAACGGAGAAGAGCCATATTTATTTGATAATTTAATTAGAAATGGTTGTTATGAAAACCATAAATGGTTAAAGAGTAAAGGTGCTTTTGAATTTATTTATGGTGATATTAGAAATAACAACGATGTAGAAAATGTCGTTAAAGAAATAAAACCAAATGTAATCTTTCATGTTGCCGGTCAAGTAGCTATGACTACATCGTTAAAAAATCCAAAACTTGATTTTGAGGTAAATACTCTAGGTACTTTTAATATTCTAGATGCCATTAGAAAATTTAGTCCTGACTCTTGTATTATTTATTCATCAACAAACAAGGTTTATGGTGATCTCGAATATTTAGAATATCTTGAAAAAAACACACGATATATTCCAAAAGATTATCCAAACGGATTTAATGAAGATTTGAAATTAGAATTTATTTCTCCTTATGGTTGCTCAAAAGGTTCCGCAGATCAATATGTTTTGGATTATGCTAGGATGTTCAAATTAAAAACTCTTGTCTTTAGACATTCTTCAATTTATGGATCAAGACAATTTGCAACATATGATCAAGGTTGGGTTGGATGGTTTTGTCAAAAAGCAGTCGAAACAAAAAAGGGATATTTAAAGGATCCTTTCACAATCTCAGGAAATGGTAAACAAGTTAGAGATCTTTTACATGTTAAAGATGCAGTAAATCTCTACTATATGGCATCAGAAAATATCGAAAAAGTAAAAAGTCAAGTGTTTAACATTGGGGGTGGAATAAAGAATAGTTTATCAATTTTGGAACTATTCGAATTATTAGAAAGAAATCTAAATATTAAACTTAAATATAAAAAAATTGAGCCAAGAAAGAATGATCAAAAATTCTTTGTAGTTAACATAGAGAAAGCCGAAAAATTGATAGGTTGGAAACCTTCCATTTCTATGGAGAAGGGTCTTTTAGAAGTTGTCAAATGGATTGAGGAAACAATTGATCAAACTCCAGATTAAAAATCTGGAAACCAACACTTGAATTTGATTTTTCAGAAATTTAAAAAATAACATACTCCCATTTTTTTTAGGGCTCTTAATAGAACCAAACAGTGAACCATTGTTGATTCAATCTATAATAAGAATGGGATATGACATAAGAATTGAGGAAAATGATAATATAATTAAATCAACATTTAATCTCATGTTTAAAAATTGTTGAATCTGTTTTTTAATTCTTTGGTGTTAATGCAGATATTAATGTGAGATATTGGCTTCACGTAAAAAATCATTGTAAAGCGATTCTAAAAGTTTTACTAGAAGGAAGAATTGGGGAGATTTACAACATAGGAGGAGATTCAGAGTTAGCTAATATTGAATTGGTTAAAGAATTACTAAAAATTTTAGATAACTCCCAATCATTAATAAAATTTGTAAAAGATAGACCGGGTCATGATTTAAGATACGCCATGAATCATGATAAAATAACCAAAGAGTATTTAAAATTTTACGAGAAACAATATAAAAATCGATAATTGTATAACATAATTATTAGAACTAAACAAGATCAGTTTATTCATTTTAATTTAGCAAAGGTCCAATTATCTTCATTACTGTAAAGAATATTAAAATCCGAGGTTAGATTTGATTGGAAATCTGTATCAGTAAATTTTACATTAAATAACACATAAGAAACATTCATAAACTCAATATCTCCTTTAAATTCAATGTAGTCAGTGGAATTTAAATAATGCGTAGAATTACCATCAAAAACATAATATATTTTTTCTAAGTTTTCTACCTGTATTAAGGCACATAAGAAGTGAATATATTCCCCACCCTGATTCTCAACAAGTAAAATATTCTCTGTATCCAATGGATTTTCATTGAAGTAATTACCAGCAAACAAAACAACATCTGTTTGGCTATCAGTAAAATAATAACGCGTCCATTCTGATGTTCTTGGATAATTAAGAGTATAATAAATTCCACTTAGGGAAATAACTGACATCATGAGGAATGCGTTAGCAATTCTTTTTGTAGATTTCTTTTCTATAGTTTTTTTAATTCCTCTTTTGTTGGCTATATTTTTAATTAATTTAATTCTAGAAATTGATTTTTTCACTAAAATTATAATAATTACAAAAGGGAAAACAAATAGTAGAACCCAAAATCCAGAGAATAATTCAATTAGACGTATGAGGTAAACGTCCATAAATTCATTAATCCTTGGGAAAAAAAAGATAATTTCATTCAATATATAAAGTAAAACTGTTAAAGTAAAAGTAGATTTAATAAATCCAACTAAATATCTCTGTTTTTTGTTTAAGTGAAAGAATTTCTTAACTGGAATTAGAATACCTATAACGATGAAAATTATACCTGCTCCAAAAATCCAATAAAAATGCACCGTATTGCCAAAAAAAACATTAGAAACCAAAATTTCTATATCTTGTATCACAGTTTTAGTTAAAAGAAATTCACCCAAATTAGAAAAAAATTCTCCAATCTTAAGGATACCAGTCAACGGGTCAAAAATATATAAAGGTTTAAAATAAAAAAAATAATCTTCCAACAAAGGATGACCTGTATAAAATGAGTAATAAGGTTAATTTATAGATTTAAAAATACTCTCATTAGAAAGACATAAATTATTAAAAAACTATTAATATCTTAATAATTTTATTCCTATATTAGATGTACCGGTATGACTCAAAATCAAACGGTTTCAGAGATTAAAAATTCGGGAGTCAAAAGGGAACAATATTTTAAGGATACTGTCAAAACTAATACAGAAAAAGAACTTTTAATCTCCGTTATTATTCCCCTTTATAATGAGGAAAACACTATAAAAAAAGTCATTGAGAAAATACCCAATCATCAACGATATGAAATTATTATAGTTAACGATGGCTCAACCGATAACAGTGTTGATAAAGCGAATAATACAAATCCAGGAGGATATGCTCCAGCAAAATCTAATTCTAATGCACCATGCTTATGGGTGGACCAAATTTCTCCAAACCACACATAAGGGTCAAGACTAGGGTAACCTACTTGTTGCCATATGATAAACATTTGAAATATATAGAGCAGTCCAAAAATTATTGTTATCAATAAGAAATTTAGAATATTGTTTTTTAAAAGAAGTAAAATTTTTTTCCTGCTAACTGCTTTTATTTTGTCTTTCAGTTTTATATTACTTTTCTTGAAACTATAAATTATGAAACATATGTCTATTATAATAAATGGTAAGTATATTGTAAAAAAATTAAATATCCGAAAAGAGATTATGATAACTGAATAAAGTATATGAAGACAAATTCCTAAAGCAAAAGATGTTAGTACAAATGAGATCTTATTCCCTCTCTCGGGTCTTTTTTTACTAAGAATTAGAAAGCCAATAGAACCAAAAATTGAAAAAGCAATAAAATAAGTGATAAATAGGAGTAGTGCAATTATAAAATATACATCAGTAGTAAGTATATTTAAAATCAAAACAGAACCACTTTTTATCTTATATTATTATAAAAAGAGATTTAAAAGTTGTTATTGTGCGATTTAGTTGTCGTTGATAATTTAACTGTTCTTAAAAAAAATGAATTAAAGAATTAGATTATTTTCAATATTATTAAGATAGGCTAATCAAGAATTCAAATCATATTGCCCATCCTTTTTTTGAAATCTTTTTTAAACTTAATCTCCTCTTATACATCACGAGTAGTTCTAAACCCGTCGCTCCTTCTCGTCTGTTTCACCCGAAGGAGTGTAAAAATTTTAGATTCATCGCCTTTTGGTCAAAAAAAATTACCAATTTTGTTGATCATATTGAAAAAACGGATACTAATGCTCGAGTCACCCATCACGATTTGCTCGTCAACTTTGTGAACGAGGTCACAATCCCTAATAACTCCTGAAAAAAAATTTGGTTTAACCCTTTTGTCATATTCAATTCCTTTGATTATCGCATATCTTAGACGTCTTGAAAAAATGGAAAGACTTAATTAATCCAAAAAGTATCAAATCAGCTAGAAGAAATCGGTTTTTTGAAACTTTTATAGAACATGATGGTTTCAAACTAGTTATTCTGTAAAGAATAAGATTATCCATTTAATATCTCCTTAAATATTTGGATTAACATTTTCTTTCTTAAACTTCTTGGAATATTACCAGTACTTTTCAATTTGCATTTTAGCATCAAATGTTGGAGGAATTTCTGAAATCCTAAGTAAAACAAACTTAATCCAATCAGGGTTAAGTTTCTTCATCTCAGACA
>SDBV01011631.1_pt1 | contig 11374 bp, 15 predicted proteins | sample 2277081 | NCBI WGS metagenome assembly SDBV01 (sample SAMN10402039, study PRJNA504765) | marine sediment metagenome | isolation source: marine sediment core GS10_PC15, 223 cmbsf | place: Arctic Ocean: Southern Knipovich Ridge | collected 2010
CTCTGCGAGATTCGACTCGCGGCCCGTCGCCAGGTTGTCTATGACGATCACGTGATCGCCGTCCGCGAGCAAGCGGTCGACGATGTGGCTGCCGATGAAGCCGGCGCCGCCGGTGACCAGGCTTGTCATGGTCCCGCCGTCCGTCATTACTTTCCGTCGCGGGAGCCGCGAGTGTCGGCGGTGGGACGCACAACCACGTCGTAGTGGATCGAGGCCGCCACCGGTCGAGCCAGCGCCGTTCTGCTCTCAAGCATCGCGGGCCTGTAATCTGTAGAGCCGCGAGAAGTCACCACCGGGGGTTCGCAAGAGCTCCTCCGCCGGGCCTGATTCGACGATTCGCCCGTCGCGCAAGACGATTATCCGGTCGGCGCGCATGACCGTTGACAGTCTATGGGCTACCGCCACGATTGTGAATTGGCCCCGAAGCGCCTCAAGCGCGTGCTGGAACTGGGCCTCGGCCCGGGTGTCGAGCGAACTTGTGGCCTCGTCAAGCAGCAGAATGTCCGGCCGCGTGACCAGCGCGCGTGCCAGAGCGATGCGCTGGCGCTCTCCGCCCGACAGCGTCACGCCCCGGTCCCCCACCGGCTCGTCGTAGCCGCGCTGCAGGCGTGAGATGAATCCGGCGGCCTGCGCCACTTCGGCGGCCCAGCACACGTCTTCTTGCGAGAGGTCCTCCCTGAACGCCCTGATGTTGGAGGCCACGGTGGCGTTCAACAGGGCGGCGTCCTGCGGAACGTAGCCGATGCGGCGGCGCCATTGGAGGCGGTCCAGTTCGTGAAGGGGAGTGTCTCCGACCAACACGGCGCCCGACGTCGGGTTCAGCAGTCCGAGGAACAGATCGACCAGCGTGGTCTTGCCGGACCCGGACTCACCGACGATGCCAATGAACTCCCCCCTTCCGATCTCCAGGTTCATCTCTTCGAGGACCTCACGGCCCGAGCCGTAAGCGAAGCTGACGCCATCGAAGCGGACCGCATCGTGTGGCGGTACTTCGATTCCCCCGGGGGGTTCGGTCACCGCCCGCAGTTCATCGGTCGTCCTGGCAACGACCTCGAGGCCGGGCAGCCCCTCGATGAGGTACCCCGAGCCGCTGACTACGGCCTGGACTCGCTGGCTCACTCTGAACAGGATCACCGCGATTACGCCGGCATTGACGACGCTGGTGAGTCCGGTCGTGCTCACAACGAACAGGATCACCAGTGAGACGATTATCCCCAGCTCGAGACCGGTCCCGAGGTCGATCAGCACGCCGATTTTCGTACTCTGGCGCCGAACGTGGCTCGTGTCGGACCTGACGTCGGACAGGACCTTGTCCTCCGCTCCAAGGGCTTTCAGTACTTTGGCGTTGCCGACGGTCTCGCTCAAACGCTGGATGAGCCGTCCCTGGATCGGGATCAGTTCACTCGCCAGCCTCCGTACGAGCCGCAGTGGGAAGCTCAGGACGCCGATGAGGACGGCGAACGTGGTGGCGAACAGCAAGACGGCGACTGGCGACACGGCTGCAGCGAATGTCAGATACACAACCGCGGCCAGAACGCTGGTCAGCGTCGCGACGACCGCGGCAACCGCCCCCCCTCCCTTCGAGACCTGGAGGAGCACGACGTTCATCAGGTCGCTGCCGCGCCGACCAGTCAACGCTTCCCAGTCGGCCTTCATCTGGAGCTCGATCAGTTCATCGTAGTGAATCTTCGAGTACGTAGTCCTGATGTAGGTCACCATGCCCGCCCCCACGATCCTGAGGAGGCCCGATAAGACAAAGAGCAAGCTAATGAAGAGCGTCATGGAGCCGGCGGATTGTTCCATGCCAAACCACCCGAGGACCGTCTCCGGCAGAGCAAGAACGCCCTTGTCAGCGCCAAAGACATCCGTGTCAAGCAGCGTGGCGGTGAGCCCGGCGAGCGAGACCAGGGCGGCCCCCTCCACGGCCACGCCCACCGCCTGCAGGACGAGCGTAAGCAGGATTGCCCAGCGATGCGGTCCCATCGCCGCGGCTACCATCCTGATCTGCGTCAATACACCGGTCGCGTCTTCGGGGAGGTTCAATTCCTGAGCGAGCGCCGGGCCGGTCGGGTGATCCCCGGCGTTGTCTGGGACCGTGCTGTCCACTTCGATGCCCTAATCTCCTGCGCCCGCCCATCAGGTTGCCGGGATCCCGCACCTGCGCTGCTGCCCGGTGATGGCGCTCGTTATCTGCGGATGGTCGTGCAAAGGCGGGCGCACTCGTGACAGTCTAAGACAGCAGCCGGACGGTCCGCTCTCGAGAGGACACACTCCAGCGGGCCCGGGCGACGAGCAGGTGAGCCACGGTCACGGGCATCCCCTTTTTCGTTTCGCGCGGGCGGGGGAGGGCCAGCGATTGTTGGGCTTCAGCGACTATGGGACGGTTGGGGAAATAGGGAGATCAGGCGGGTGCGAGCTGCTCCCTGCGGGCTCGGTTGAGCGGTCTGCGTCGTGCGATTGTCCTTGCCTTCAACTCCTTCTTGCGCAGACGACCGGTCCTCAAGGCCTGCCCGCCCCTCTCGCCTATACCACTGAACCCACTTGCACACGGTGGCCCACGCGGTGGACCTCAGGCACCGGAGTCGACGGGAGTTGTCGAAACCGGGGAATGCGGCCGAGGCTTTCTGCCAGACCATCCTCACGTCGAGGCCTGCCCGCCTCATGAATGAGTGCGTCGTGATCGGGCTCTGGTCGGCGAAGTGGAAGATGCTCGGCGCCGCCGCCGCGTGGCCCTCCGCTACCACGTCAATCAAGTCCTGGAGGGTTCCCGCGCCGCCGGCCGCGATCACCGGCATGCTGACGGCGGCCGAGACAGTCCTGATGGTAACGAGGTCGTAGCCTTCGCGCGTATCTTCCCGCTCCACGGAAGTCAGCAGTATCTCTCCTGCGCCCAGGTCCGCCGCCCTGGCCGCCCACTCCACGACGTCCCGCCCGGTGGCGCGTGTCCGGTTGTCCGCCACCACCTGTTGCCGCCCGTCCAGCCCGCGGCGTGATCAACGGACACGACTATGCACTGATCCCCGAACTCACTGACGCCTTCTGTGATCAGCCCGGTGCCGACAGTACCACGGTGTTGACCGATACCTTGTCCGCATAGTCGCCGCTCCTCACTGACCCCCGCGGGTACGCAGTGGGGAACGGGTCAGTCGCGAGTCTGTACGACGCGTCGCGGACACCGCGGCTCACCCGGTCCCATCGTTCGCAGTCCCCCCCCGCCCGGCCGCCTCGACTCGTACAGCTTGAGCGCTTGGTACCTGGCGGCCCGCTCAGTCAGCAGGTGGAACCACTTGTGAGCCAGGCGTGCGCGGGTCGAATGCGCTCGTTGATTGATCGCCTTCAACAACCGCGCTGCCTCATTCGCCCGCCCAAGCTCGAAATGTTCCCGAACACCCCCTTCCCCCAGACAGGGCGTCCCGTAGCTCGTGCCCTGCAGCGCGACTATGAGGGGCCAATCAGGAGTCATCGCCGACTTTCCGAGGTGTGGTCATGTGTCTGCCCGGGTCCACACCGTGCGTTCTTCCCGTAGCCAAGACCACGACCGAATCACACCACGTCCGCGCCGGCGCAGGAATCTGTGGTATCGATCGGGCGCGGCGGACGTTTCAGCAGGCTGTACGGATCCCCATCCAACATCTCCCACGCCTGCTGATACACATCACCGCAGCGGACGTGCTGGATAACCCCGTTGCCAGGTGTCACCGTGCGAAGAAGACCATTCGCGTCCAGCCGTTCGCCGAGCCGGGCAAAGAAAGGGTGGACGTCGCGGTCGAGACATCGCACGAAGAAATCCACTGTCTCATTAGCGGTTCGACCGTCTCGGGCCACTTCTCCTGAAAACTCCTTCATGTACCGATAATCGACTCCGTGTGCCTGTTCCACGTAGTGCACGAACGTACAGAAGTCGAACAACAGGTTGAAGAACACCATCCCAGCGTCCAACTTGTGGAGCCGGTCAAACACAGAGTCGGCTCCGAACGACGACCGTGAAACTCCATCGCAGATCTCATTCGCCCGGCGTCCGATTCCCGCGAAAGAAAATATCGGATGCGACGACCGGACTGACCCAGGATGGTTCAACACAAAGTTGGAGAACAGCCCGACCTGTGACGGCGATGATTCTTGATCGTACGGCTTCCCCTCACAGAAGTCGTAGTTGAAGGTAGGGACGATCAGAGTGCCGCAGGGGCCCAGTACGTCCACAAAACACCCGAGTTGGAAGGCGAGCGCGTCGCCCCACGATGCGGCGCCACTCAACTCCATCGACAACGTGGAGTCACTGTGTACCAGCACCGTGTCACCTGTGGTCACGCCCGCGTCGATCAACGCGGCCGAAAGGATGGCCTCCGGCGACTGCCCCAACGCTCACCCCATCCCGCGCATGTCAGCGCGCGACCGCGAGCCGCGAGACCTCATTGAGACCTCATGGATTTGTGATCAAGCTCCGAAGGGATCCGGTTCCCGACTTCCATGCGAACCCAACCGGGCACCGATCGCGACCCGCTATCCGTGCAAAGGCAACTTGCGACGTCCGCCGGTTCTTCGCCGTGCGCGAGGGACACACGGCCCAACGCCGTTTTTTCACGCTGAACGTTCATGATATCGTCGCGTTGTCAGCCCACATCCATCTCGGCCTTGACGATCTCATCAGCGGTCACGGGCTCCACGAACTCACCGCTAAGTCTCACTGCTCCGCGTAATCTACCTAGCGCCAAGCATCTACCTCTCCGGGTTGATCGCTAGCCAGGGCAAGACAGGGGCTGCGAGCGAGCCCAGCGTTAACGCCCAACGCTGACCTTCATCGTCCGAGTTGATTTCCACAAATCCGGCGTCCGCGTAAAATTCTTGCACCAGTTCGTTCTTCGCGCTCGGGATATATTTTCCAACCACAAGACGTCCGCCCCTCGATTCCAGGTCTTCCAAAATGCAATTCAAGAATCCCTGTTCGACCGTGCGTCCCAGCACGCGACAACTCATCAGAAAGGAGTCAATAACCCATGTCGTATCATCGTCCTGGAACGCCAGCGCAATTCCAACCAGTCCGTTATCGCCGAACGCATCTTGATTCCGCATCACATATAAAATCACGTCGCTCTGTTCGCGCAGTTTCTTTACTTCCGCAACCGAGTACCGGCGTGTCGTCAAGTTGAATTGGTTCGTCTTGTTCAGCAATTGTTGGACACGCGGAATATCCGTCGCATCACACTCGTTGACGAACATTTTCATCTCTAGCCCATACAAGTAGCTTTCCAACGAGGCGCTCCGGCCTTTGAAGTGGTCCCGGTCCTTTTCGCCGGCGTACATAGTGCCTCGGCGACGGTCCTCGTCCGTCATCCTAGTCGTTTCGAAGTCAGGCAGAGCTTCTATAGCCGACCTGTATTCGACCGGATCTGACGGCCACTCAGGGGTCAGCACTTCCGGCCGCAGTTTGCGCACGAGTTCGCGCTCCGCAGGATTATCATCTACAAACACCATCGATTCAAGTCCAAGATTCAGTTCTGCGGCTATAGACTCTATGTTTTGGCATTTATCAAGCCAATTAATCCGGGTCGCTGCAAATTGGGGTGGTCGCAGAATCATTGCCGGGTGTTTTTCAAGGACTCGTCGCGCATCGCCTTCGTTGTTCTTGCTGTTGATGGCAAGCAGCACGCCTCGTCGTTCAATCGCGAGCAATGAGCGTTGGAATTCGACGAACGCCGATCCTGGGAATTCGGATCCCAGTTGAATCCCATCGACGCCGTCTTCACCGATAACACCCCCCCAAAGAGTGTTGTCGAGATCGACCACGATGCACTTGCGTCCCAATCCACGCGCCGCCAGCAAATGGGCCTGCATTTTAGTCGCCAGCCTCGGTAGGAATTTGTTGCCCACATCCATCCGTGCTATGTGCTGCAATCGCGCGTCAGCGACGGACGCTTTTCCATAGAACGCCGTCAGGCCCTCATAGTCGAGTATTTGTACGCCAGAAATCTCTTCAGCTACCTGTGCAAGCCGGTCGTTCGCTCGACGGTACACCCCAACCATCTCTCGATTGGTCAGAGAGTTCGGAAATCGATCAGGATATGCGAAGTTGGATACCACAAAGTCTGCGTCAGACCGTTCTCGGAATGTGTAGATAAGTTCCCGAACACCACCGATCAGCGGTTCCACCTGATCTTCCGACAGTCTTCCGGCAGCGGCTCCAGCGAGTAACGCTTCCGGTTGTATATGGAGAAAAGAAATGTCGGGAGCGAATGCATACAGTTTGCTGTCCGCCGATAAGATCTCCTGCTGAAATTGGTTGAACGCTGGAATGTAAACATCGGCCCAGATTCCACGTTCAAGGCAGTCGATTTGTAAGTACGCCTTGATCGGGTCGATCGTGAACGAACAAAGTACAGATACTTTTACTGTTCGGTTCTCGGCGACGACTGTCGATCCATCAACTCCCGCGAGCTTTCCCCCCAACCTCTCGTAAGTCGAGTAACTCGGGTGCTTGCGGACTTCGTCCAGTAGATCAACGATCAAGGCCTGTTCAATCAACTGCTCGTCTCCGACTTGATCTCAAGCAGAGCGTACAGTTCACCCACGGAGGCCAAGGCCATGATTTCTAGACTTGCGAATTCAATCTCAAATTCCTCTTCGAGGGCCAGAATCAAGTTGATGTGATTCACCGAATCCCACGCCGGGATGTCACCAGCCATAGTTTCGTCCGTAATCACCAGACTCGGGTTCTCGAACACTTCGCGAAAAATCGCTAGAGTCCGTCTCCTTGTGTCTTCTCTAGTTGCCAAAGTTGGCTCCCCGGAACAGAAACGTCAGCGTTCGCAGAAAAATGCCGCCACGCACGGTGTAATGTCGACAGGAATTCCTTCGTATGCATATTCGGTCTGGGTTTGAAGAATTGTCCAACCACACTTTTCCAGTAAGTTTTGCACTTCTTCGGGAGAACGAAAAAGGTAGATGTGGTCCGAAAGTCCGGCATTAACAGCTGCAGTGATGTATGCATGTCCATCCGGTTTGGTTAGTTTGTACAAGATTTCGCAAAACGTTTTCGGATCTTCCACGTGTTCCAATACTTCTTGACTTACTACGAAATCTCCTGTTCCAACGGGAATTTTCGTTTCGAATATGTTTCCTTTGACAAACTCGTATCTATTATCGACACCGTACGCCTGTAACACACGCCGCGTGAATTCGATGGAGTGTTTTGATATGTCGAACCCTATACCCCGAGCTTCGGGAAAAGCTCTCATCGTCTCTCGAGAGTATATCCCTGAGCCAAGGCCCACGTCGTAGAACACTGCCGGCGCCGGTTCGATCCGTGTGATCACTTCGTCGTGGAAAAACCTCAGCAATCTGTAGTGGTGGGGCCACAAGTAATGCGAAAGATAGATTCCAGGGAGGTAGCGCCGCATCATGTGGTCTTCATTGCGGTAGTACCGGTTATCGATTTCGTCCAATGTACTCCATCGATATCGGCCGTTACTTTCGAAGTATTTCTGACTGCGCATCGAATCGATCGCAAATTCACCGTAACCAATGATCGCTTGTTCCCAATTACCTTCAGATTCATTTCCAAATAAACGCACGATTGAATCGACGATTTGTTCAACCCAAACCGAGCCGAATTCTTCCCGGCTGCGATGCCAGATATCCGAAACTAGATTGGATTTAGCCTGCGCCATTTCAACGAGGCTTTGGAACACATCTTGAGTAGAGGTCCGGTTCGTCATGAACTCTTCGCCTCGCAAGCCATTGGCATGACCCGCGCCTTGTATCCGCCTCGCAGAACAGCTACGCCGTCCTGGTTGGTCACCTCGACGTCCACCTTCAGGACCTGCACGGCCGCTGAGATCTGGGTGACCTTCCCTCGATATGTGAGGGTGTCGCCCGAATAGACCGGTTGGACGAAGCTGCTGCGCATGTCGATCAGTACGCAGAGGCGACCCGGGAGAAAGTGTCCTGCCATCGTGCTGAGAGGAGCGGCCACGAGCATTCCGTGCGCTGTACGACGCCCGTAGCGAGTCGCCGAAGCGTCCGGGTTGTCGATGTGCAACGGATTTCGGTCCCACGAAAGGCTAGCGAACGACTCAATGTCAGTGTCGTTTATCGTCTTCGTGAACGATGCAGTTTCGCCAACGCTAAGGCTGCCGAACGGCCTATCGTGAATAGCGAGTGATCCGATTGAAATCTACCTGATTCCCAAGCCGCACTCATCGATCAGTGGCCCGAGGCAGATCGCGTCCTCCTCGGCACTGCCGACCAGCGTGTGAGCGGCCCAATGACCGAGAAGATCCAGACGCTTTTGTGGTCGTCTGGCTGGACCCGCGCCGGTCCTAGTTGAAGGGACACCAAACCCGTTTCCGCGAAGCGTTCGGTGTAGTACGAGGCCCACTCGAACGATATGCCGAGCTCGTCCGCGATGTCAAGGACCGAGCGGTTACCGTCGAACGCAAGCATGACTCCTTCCGGGGCGCCGTCCGCGTTCAGATCTTCGTACAGCCCGTGCGGTGACAGCATCAGCTTCGCCTGATACTGCCGTTTCGGGTGTCGGTTCGCGTCGAGCAGGCGCACCAAGTCCCAGCAGATCTCGAGGGTTTGCTTGAGACAGGTTCGGCTGACAGCGTCCGTACCATCGTTGCTCGTATGGTACTCCGGGTATGGCCGCCGTGGGATGGTGACGGTGGGGACAACGATGCCGGGGCCGTCGTGGTCTCCAACGACCGGACAATGCACCTTCCGCCGGCTCGCCGGGGGGCCGCGATCCTTTCGGAGGACGGAAGGTCTTGCCACGCCCGCGTGGGCCCGAATCCCAGCTTGACCAGCTCCTTCTCCGCAAACCGGCTCGCGTAGTCAGCCACCCTCTCAAAAGGGGTGTCCAGGTCGGTGGCGATGTCAAGGATAGACCGCGTGCCGTCAAAGGCCAGCATGACGCGCTCCAAGGTGCCATCGACGGTCAGGTTCTCGCATAGCCCATGTGGCTCAAGCATCAGGTTCGCTTCGTAGTTCCGCATCGGGTACCAGTTCGCCTCGAGTAGGCCCACAAGGTCCCAGCAGACCTCGAGCGACCGATTCAGGTAGGCGCGGGCTCACCACGCCAGGGTTGTCGTCGCCCGTGTGGTATTCCGGATACGGCCAGCGCGTGATGGTCACCGTCGGGATGTCGATGCCGGGGCCGTCGAAGTTGATCTCGTCGTTGCAGATGACCTGGCGGAACGGCCCGACGCCGTATGCCGGCTCGTGCTTCGCGATGGCGAGCTCGGCAAGGCGGTCCAGCTGGGTGCCCCCGCGTTTAGAGAGCTGGAGCGACATTCGCGCCCTGTTGGTCACCATCTCCAGGGTTACGGCGTACCCGTAGCGGTCAAGCGCGTCCCGGTGATGATGCAGGTAGCAGACGGAGCCGATGTTCTCCGGGAGCATTATCAGGCGGTAGGTGTAGCGGCGGTCCGGCAGCCCGGCGATGCGATTGAACAGGGCCATGCCCAGGGCTACGCCGCCCAGGCCGTCGCTGACCTGGCCCGGGTGGTCGAAGTGCGCGCTGAAGATGATGCTGCGCTCGCTCTCCCCCGGGATAACCCACTCGCCGACCTTGAGCTCTCCGGGCTCGAACGCCGTATCGATGTGGACCTCGTATTCGCCGGCCGGCAGTTCACGGTACTGCGAGTACGGCACGCACATTCCCCAGTCGCGCCGGGAGAAGGAGTAGGCATAGGGGATAGCGCCGGGACGGTCCGGACCGGTGTGAAGGTGCGCCAGCAATTCGTCACGCGACCCCACCTCCGGAAAACGGCTCCGAGTAGGACATCAGGTGGAGAGGGTGGTCTGCCTAGTCGCAGATCTGCGGCCGTTGTGCTTGATCCAGGCTTCGTTGACCGTCCACTTCGCGGGCACGGTCCAGGTGAAGGCCTGGTAGCCCGATGGGAATCTGAAGACCTCCAGCGGGGCCAGCTCTCCGAGGTAGTCGAGCGCGCGGTCGTAGCCTTCGGGGATCAGGGAGCGGTTCTCCAGGTACAGGTCTTCGATGATCCGCATCATCAGCTGCGTGTCGGCGTCGTCCGGCGCGGGGGCCGACCTCTCTGCGAGATCGAACGAGCGCGGGAAAGCGAACCGGACTGCTCGGTTGTGTCGGCCGGGAACCTGACTCATACCATCCTCACATCGAGGCCTGCCCGTTTCATGTACGAGTGCGCCTTGATCGGGCTCTGGTCGGTGAAGTGGAAGATGCCCGCTGCCGCTGCCGCGGAAGCGTGGCCCTCCGCTACCACGTCTACCCCTGGAGCGTCCCCCGCGCCACCGGCCGCGATCATCGGCATGCTGACGGTGTCCGAGACGGTCCTGATGGTATCGAGGTCGTAGCCTTCGCGCCCGCCTTCGCGGTCCACGGAAGTCAGCAGGATTTCACCCGCTCCGAGTTCCGCCGCCGTGGCCACCCACCTCACGACATCCCGCCCGGTGGCGCGGGTTTCGTTGTCCGCCATTACCTGTTACCGCCCGGTCGGCCCCGCGACGTGATCAACGGACACTACGATGTTCGCCAGGAACCGCAAGCTCGCGGCATGGCTCTTCTCGGGATGGAACTGTGTCGCCACGACGTTGCCGAACTGAATCGCTGCCCCGAACAGCTCCCCGTAGTCGCACCACCCCGCGACCGGCCCCCCTGTTGTCGGGGTACGTGAGCGCGTACGTGTGAACGGAATACAGGACCAGCGCCTGGACCAGCCCGCGTGGGGTAGTCGCAGGTCCGCCTCGGCCGCGGGCAGCTCCCGGGTCACGCTGAGTTGCCGGCGCACCGAGGAACTTCCGACATCTCCGAACAGGTTCAATTCCTGGGCGAGTGCCGCGACGGTCGGGTGATCACCGGCGGCACTTGGTCCGTCCTGTTCAATTCGCTGCTCCCAACTCCGGTGGTCCGCGTCGGGCCACCGCGAGATCGAGTCGACAGATCACATTCAAGGCCACGCGCCGGTCCCACTTCGAGTCAGGCCCGATCCGAAGCGGCTCGGCAAGATCATCGAAGTCCCACTTTCGCTGACGGCCCACACCCACCCTGCTGGTCGCGCGCGACGCTATCCACGAGCGCCATCACCTCAGCAGCGTATTGGGGATTCTGGTAGTCGCAATCGGTCGCGATGCGCTCGCTCGTCGTCTTGCCGAGTTCGGGGTTCTTCAGGTGCGCTTGGACCAGTTCGATGAGCTCTAGCAGGCTATGGGCGACCGGAAGACCTGCCGAGAAGAAGCCCCCCGCATCGATCGCTTCGAGAGTCGAGGGCCACCTGGCATCCCGGAGGTAGTCGCGGAGCTCGGTCGAGTTCAGCACGACGGGGATGCCCCAGACAGTCGCCTGGAAGAGTGCGCTCGTCAGGCTGCCCATGACGAGCACATCACACTCCCGAAT
>SDBV01011632.1_pt1 | contig 11374 bp, 9 predicted proteins | sample 2277081 | NCBI WGS metagenome assembly SDBV01 (sample SAMN10402039, study PRJNA504765) | marine sediment metagenome | isolation source: marine sediment core GS10_PC15, 223 cmbsf | place: Arctic Ocean: Southern Knipovich Ridge | collected 2010
CCATAGAATAGGGATGAACACAATAATGACATCCAAAACAATAAAGACAATTCCTAAAAAGATAGACTGGAGCGCGTGGAATCGTACAAATTTGTCTTTAGAAATTAACAGAAAAACGATTCCTCCGATAATGGAAAGCAGATAACAAAGCAGACCTGCTAATTTTGGATCGATGCCTTGTGCGCTGGAAGATGGGGGCGCTGGTTGTTCTTCAGACATTTTACCTCCTTTTGTCCAATAAGGACTTTTACTTATTCTAATTTTAGCTTAAAGTGAAAGTTTCTTTTTGTCAAATAGTATATGTGTCAATTATTCTAATTCAACCATTCCTTCGCCTAAAAGGTTAGTTAATTCTTTAAATAATATTGGATCATTCAAAGCCTTTGTTTTTGTTTTAAATTCTTTAAGACCACCATTTTGAGGAATTTTTAAAATAACAGGGATATCACCTGGGAATTTTTCAAGAGTTTTCTTAATTTGTCTTAAAATATCTTTTTTTGAAGAGGAAGGCAATGTCAGGACTAATTTATTGGGTTTTTCTGATATGGGACCAAAATGAATTTCTTTGACGCTTTCAGCAATTATTTTTAAAGCCCCATCTTTCGTGTTGGTACGACCTTCAACTAAAACTATGTTATCAGTCCGCCAGATGATATTATCTTTTTTAAGAACTTTAGGGAAGACCAATACTTCTGTTTTGGCGGTTGTATCTTCAAGGCTAGCGAAAATCATTGGTTCATTTGAGCGAGTTATTATTCTAGAAATTGAAGTAATAATTCCAATTGCTTTAATATTTCTTCCTTCTTGTGTGGGAATTTGTACTAAAGGTTTAGCGTAAATTTTTAATTTTTTTTCCATCCCTTTTAGGGGATGCTCACTGACATACATTCCAAGAAGTTCTTTTTCCCAGGAAAGCTTTTGTTTTTTTGTGGCTGGCTCAATTTCAGCTAATTTAAGTTCAATATCGGCTTCTTTGGTTTTACCAAAAAGACCCATTTGATTTGAAGGTGCAGATTCTTTTCCGCTAAGAAATTTTAAAATCAGATCAATATTTATAAGAATTTGGTTTCTTTCAGCAAAGTTGTCTAGGGTACCGGTTTTAGCCAAGGCTTCAATAATTTTCTTATTTAGTACTTTATTCCCAAGGCGATTTAAAAAATCCTTTAAGTTGCTATATGCACCTTTTTGTTTTCTTTCTTCGACAATAGATTCAGCCGCACCGGCGCCAACATTTTTGATAGCTGCCAGACCAAAACGGATATTTTGAGTGTCTTTAACTACTCCAAATTTCACAAATGATTCATTGATATCTGGTGGAAGGACTTTAATTTTCATTCTTTCGGCTTCGGAAGTTGCTACTGAAAGTTTATCAAGGTTATTTTGATTAGAAGTTAAAAGGGCGGCCATAAATTCTGAGGGGAAATGTGCTTTAAGATAAGCTGTTTGATAAGCAATCATGGCATAGCAAGCAGCATGTGCGCGATTAAAACCATATTCAGCAAATGGTTCCACAAAGTCAAAGATTTTTTCGGCAATTTTCTTAGATGTTCCTTTTTTAATAGCACCACTAATAAATTTTAATTTTTGCTCCATCAATAATTTTCTTATTTTTTTACCAATTGCTTTTCTTAAGATATCTGCTTCACCTAGGGAAAAACCAGCTATATCGCGGGCAATTTGGAGTACTTGTTCTTGATAAACAGCGATTCCATAGGTGTTTTTTAATATTGGTTCTAATTTTGGATGAATATAGGATATTTTTGTTTTGCCGTGTTTTCCTTTGATGTAGTCTGGAATTAATCTCATTGGGCCTGGTCGATATAAAGCTACCATGGCAATAATATCTTCGAAATCTGATGGTTTTAAATCTTTGAGATTTCTTTTCATGCCGTCGGATTCCAATTGGAAAACTCCAGTTGTCTCTGCTTTGGCTAATAATTCATAAGTTTTAGGATCATTCAAAGGAATGTTATTAATATCAATTTTTGCATCCTGAGTTTTACTTGCAATTTTAATAGCATTTTCCATAATTGATAAATTCGCTAGTCCCAAAATGTCCATTTTTATTAGTCCAACTGCTTCTAATTCATCCATGGCATATTGAGTAATAATTTCATCTGTTCCTCTTGTTGAAAATTGCAGAGGAACATAATTTGCTAAGGCATCTTTTGAAATTACAATTCCGGCAGCATGAGTGGACGCATGTCGGGCAACACCTTCTAATTTTTGAGCCATATCAAGGAGTTTTTTAGCTTGAGGATCCTGATTATAAAGATCTTTTAATTCGCTGACTGTTTCTAGTGATTGTTTGAGTGTTAGACCAAAAGGAATAAGTTTGGCAATTTTATCAACATCACTATAAGTTATTCCTAAAGCCCGGCCAGTATCTCGAATTGAGCCGCGAGATGCCATTGTTCCAAAGGTGATTATTTGAGCCACATGATCTGCGCCATATTTTTTTGAAATGTATTGGATAACTTCGTCACGGCGGTTGTCAGCAAAATCTAAATCAATATCAGGTGGAGCAATTCTATCTGGATTCAAAAATCTTTCAAACAATAAATCATATTCTAAAGGATCTAAGTCAGTGATGTTAAGGCAGTAGGAGACTATGCTGCCGGCGGCTGAACCTCTTCCTGGGCCGACTAAGATTTGATGAGTTTTAGCAAAATTTACATAATCAGCCACAATTAGGAAATAATCTTCAAAGTGAGTTTTTTCTATAACTTCAAGCTCATAATCGATTCTTTTTTTAATTTCTGGCGTGATTTCATCAAAACGTTTTTTTGAACCAGCGTGGACTTTTATTTCTAAAGCGCTTTTTGGGGTTTCTCCTTTTAGAAGCTTAAACTCTGGCAAAATTGGGTTGCCAAATTCAAGTTCTAAATTACAAACTTTAGCAATTTTTACTGTATTTTCGATTGCTTCAGGTATATCTTTAAAAGCTTGAGCTATTTCTTCAGGCGTTCTCATATAAAGGTTGACTTCTTCTAATGACATTCTTGATTTGTCATCTAAGTCTTTTCCGGTCTGAACTGCTAGTAATACCTCGTGGGCTTCTCTGTCTTGAGGATTAATATAATGGATATCACATGTAGCAACTAATAGAGATTTTGTTTTTTTTGCAAGTTCAATCAATCCTTTATTTACTATATTTTGCTCTTTTAGTTCTGGATGATCCTGGAGTTCAAGATAAAAATTATCTTTCCCGAATATATCTTGGTATTGATAAATAGATTCTTCTGCTTTTTTTAGATTTTTACTAATGATTAGTTGAGGAATTTCTCCCCATAAGCAGGCAGTTAGGGCAATTAACCCTTTAGAATTATTTTTTAGAAATGCCTTATCAACTCTGGGGCGATAATAAAAACCAACTAAATGTGCTTGAGTTACTATTCTAAGAAGATTTTGATAGCCGGTTTTATCTTTAGCTAAAAGAACTAAATGATATGGCTTTGAATCTATCTTGGGAGTTTTGTCTTCCATTCTTCTAGGAGAAATATATATTTCAGTTCCAATAATTGGTTTAATGCCTTGATTTACACATTCTTTATAGAACTCGATTACTCCATACATCACTCCATGATCTGTTAATGCTAAGCTATCCATTCCTAAAACTTTTGCACGCTTAACTAGGTCTGGAATTTTTCCCAGACCATCTAATAGAGAATAATGAGAATGAGTATGGAGATGGACAAATTTTGACATCTTTCCTCAAGAGTATATTAACACTTCATTGACAAAAAATAAATTTTGTGTTTTAATAAATCTATCTTCTTTATAAAAATTAGTAGATTTTAGTATGGCACACACAAAAGCAAAGGGGACAAGTAAATTAGGTCGTGATAGTAATTCTAAGCGTTTAGGCGTGAAAGTTCATGGTGGTCAAAAAATAAATTCTGGTATGATAATCATTCGTCAGCGAGGCTCCAAATACTACGCTGGTGAGGGGGTTGCTAAAGGCGCTGATGATACCTTGTATGCTAAAAAAGAAGGCCGAGTAAATTTTACGAAATCAAGAATTGAAAAATTTACCGGTAAAAAGGTTTTAAAAACTTTTGTTTCTATCAAATAAGACTAAAGTGTGGGGGTTTTAGTCTGGTTTGATGGATTTTAACAATTTAACAATGTTGAATCGCTCATAAAAAACTGACAAGGGGGTTACGAATGATCAATGATTGGGACTGACTGTTCGGGGATTACTATAAACACATGAGGTGTTGGGAAATGTCAACTCAAGAGTATTTTGGGGATAGCCCCCTCTGGCGAACAAACAAGAGAGGCAGCAAGAGTCGAGGGGTTTCATCGTCTCCGTCGTCACATGAGGATCAGGGCGCGACTAGCCTTGATCAAGCGGCTCTTATGGCCCGGCGACTTATGGTTCGTCGCCATCCTGATGAATTGGAGGATTTGTCTGGAAGCGCTTTAGTCAGTGCTATCACAAGCGACCCAATGATTGGTGAACTTGAGAAACTGACGAATCGGCTTCGAGAGAGAAGCTAGGGAAAATGAGGAAAGATGGTGGGAGAAATACTTTCTCCCACCAGACATTTTTAGCAAGAAGGAGGAAAAAGTCTATGGATTCTGTCAATCGTCCAGGGGTTTTTCAGGTATCTCGAGAGCCCCGAATCAGGGAGACGCCCAGTCATGTCTTTTCTTGTTTGCTTCGTATTCGTCTTTTGGTAAACATGCCATATTCTAGGCAACTATCCCGTTTTCATCCTAATCTATCTGTGAGATTAACTGATGATTGGGAGAATTGTTTTGCATTTCTTAATTGTAGTACTGGTGGTTTTTCTCAAGCATTGAATGAAGGAAAAGTTTGTTTGGGTCATGCTTGGGCAGAGGTCTTTGCCCTTTGTCTGCAACAAGTCTTTTGCGACCTGTATGGTATAAACGATGAAACATCTTTCGATGAACAATACTGGATTGTTGCCAAAAGCGAGACTTCTGTGGAATACATGGTTCAGTTTCAGTTTTCAGCAGTCATAGATGGACAATTCACGGGTCTTGTAGGGATCGTAACAGAGTATCTTAATGCCATCATGGAAGGTTGTGCTTTTGACATTAAGGAAAGGTTGGAGGAATTTGTTTCCTCTCACAATCATCCGGGGCAAGCCCAAACTATCAGACCAACAAGATCTGCTCGCAGAAAAAGGCGAGCGTGTTGTACCTAAGTGGCAGGAGAAATATTTCCTGCCACATTTCATATCTATGGACAGATTCTTTAAATTATGTTAGGATTAAGGATAGAAAAATGGATTTAATAAATTTAACAAAACAATTTGGTAAAAAGAATATTCCCGAAATTAGCCCAGGGGATACTATTAAAGTTTCTTTTAAGATTACTGAAGCAGGAAAAACACGTCTTCAGGTTTTTGAAGGGATTTGTATTAGTACTAAACATGGTAAAAGTCTAAATGGCAGTTTTTCTTTAAGAAAAATTTCTGGTGGTGTTGGAGTAGAAAGAACTTTTCCACTTCATTCACCATTAGTTGCGAAAATTGAAAAAATTAAGTCACGAAAAGTACGACGGGCAAAACTTTACTTTATTCGTGACCTAGTTGGCAAAAAAGCCAAGAAAGCTCGTGAACAAAAAGATTATAAGATGTGGGAAGAAGCCATATCAGAAGAAGAAATTGAAAAAATTGATGAAGAAAAGAAAATAGCCGCTGACAAGAAGAAAGAAATTAAAGCCAAAGAAAAAGAAGAATTGGATAAAAAGTTTGAACAAGCTGTGGCAACTCATAAAGAAAAAGAAGAAAAGAAAGACGACAATAAAGAAAAAGAATCTAAATAAGAATATTTAAATGTCCTCTGAAAGAAAAAAACTGGGCCAATTCGGCGAAGAATTAGCTCAGTATTATTTGGAAAAGAAAGGATTTAAATTTATAGCAAAAAATATCCGTCTTTTTTGTGGCGAAATTGATCTCTTAATGGAAGATAAAACTACATTAGTTATTGTTGAGGTAAAGACTAAGAGGGGTGAAGTATTTGGAGAACCAAAAGAAGAAGTTGACTATTTTAAACAAAAGAAACTTTTACAGCTTGGCAAAGCTCTAAGTCAAAAATATCCTAAAAAAGATATTAGAATTGATGTTTTAGCTATAAAAATGGGAGATAAACCTGAAATTGAACATATAAGGAATGCTGTTGAACTCAAAATATAAAAAAGAGCCCCGCCTGAGAATTCAGACGGGGACTTGATAGACTAGGTTTTTCCTAGTCAGTATTCGATTCGGAAGTCATGAGGTTCTGCGTCCTCATTGAATAAATCCACGAATGCCGGACTAAACGCAGCCCAGCTTATCGGGGTGAATCCATGCTTCCATTGAGGTGTGCCATCATTGAACTTGACAGTGATAGCATATACTACTCCTTGTGGAGGTCCCCACTCAGGATTCTCTGGATTGACAGGCAGACTAGCTAGAGTCAGAGCCTCTCTATAAGCTTCAAATCTAGCTTTGTCTACATCAATCTTCTGATTCTCGGATAGTGTAAGGACTATTGAAGATATCTTATCCTTCTTGTCCTCGAAGAATGCTCTGGTTTCTTGGTCAGGATACTCCTTGATCTCTGGTTGCTTAGGCTTCTGATTTCCAAAAGCAAACCATAATGTAGCTACCACAGCTACTGCAACCAGTACTATGATTATCTTTCTCATAGTTTCGTTCGCCTCCTTTCAAAACACCGTGAATGTCTGCCATAGATAGTCCTGGTTTTCTGGACCTCCAAAGTTTCGTAACTCACCAAGGATCTGGTGATACTTTTGAGGCACACCTGGTTGATTCAGTACTTCGGGACTCCCAGGTGGATAATGCCCAATAACACGGGACAATACCTTGCCAGAAGACCTCATCCACAGGTCAAAGACACCATATGGTTGGTTCACCGAAGAGAAGAAGTCAATCCAAGTAGGTGAACCATAGGTTGATCCTATAAAACCCAGATACGAATTATGAGCAGAACCTCGGTACATCCCAAAGGCCTCTGCCATATCGTTCCGGGCATTAACTGGGACTTGAGGTGCTCCCACGCTTGCCACCCTATCTCCACCAATGTCTCCTTGCTTGCAGGCGAATAACAATACAAACAGGGATTGGTTGCTAGGTAGATTGAGGCTGTTGATTACAGCGCTTGTTATGTCTGCCCGTCTTGGAAAGACACCCTCGTCGTTATACACCACAAAGAAGGTCTGTTCTCCTTGTGGAGTATTTATGGTCCAGCCGTGGCCATCGAAGATGAACATCCGACAATTGCCGTTACCCAAGATGTTGAGCAATGCGCTTTTGGTGCACGCTTCAGGCGGCAGCATTACTGCAGCTAATCCCTTGTCTCTTGCTATTCTGTAGGGTGTGAATAGAAAGAGAGGCCAGTTGCGGATAGCCTCCTTTTTTTTGTGCCAATCGGGAAGGTTAGGCTTTCCCGCAGCACAAAGAAACTGTATAGCAGAGTGTGGAATCCTTTTGACTCCCAACCACTTGCCGATACTATCATCAGGTGGTCCCACACTTGCGGCAGATGTACCAGCACTACCAACCTCTATCGAGAGATATACTACACTGGGTTGAGCATGCAGTGGCATCTCTGGATACATTATTCCGTCCCAATGAACATCCAGGGTATCAGTTGTCCCTTGGTAGAGACTTTTACTGGCAATCCACTCTTCAGCTTGAGTCGGATCTACCTCCCAGACCTTTACAGTAACCTGGGAAGTCTCCTTCAGATTGCCTGAGAAGTTAACTCCAGTACCACTAAGAGCATCAACTCTGGTAGTCCCAGGAGTGCCCCAGGTAGTATTTAGGTTATACACCATGTTGTTCGAAACAAAATTGAGAGCTGGACCCCAGAAGGCATTGCCTTTGTCATCCTCAATCTTAAAACGAGCTACATGATTATCATTTTCTAGTTTCCTGGTTTGAACTGGCATCTTAGCCATAGGACTTAATTCACCCTCAGCAGGCTGAGGGATGTTGTCATCCCATATCTCGCCGTCTATGTAGAGCGTAAAGCCATACAATTCATCCATTGTATTCTCTACAGAAGCAGGATATATAGACAAATCTTCACAATAGACTTCGAAATAGATAGTCCCAGACACTGACTCACCTATGAACTGATTTGGATCAGCTGGCCAGCAGACAGGATCATCTAGATCAGCGTAGAATAGGACATATGCGGCTTTCTGTTCTCCGCAACTGGCAACCAGTCTTCCAGCTTCGTGCTGGTTGCTTGCCTGAACCACGACCCTTGTTTCGCCATCACCTATGTATTCGGTGCTGACGATTTGACCGTAATCCAATGACAAGATCATCACTTCAGCATTAGGAGATCTGTATCCTTCTGTATCACAGAGGATAACTATTACCTCAACCTGAGTTTGTCCATCCGGTGGCAGAATATTAAAAGGAGCTTTGATTACAATCCGCTCCTCAATCTTCTGCAGACTCAGGTTTAAGCTGCTGCCAGTTGAAGCTAGATCTACCGCAGCCAGCTCTGTGGCATAACCATAGCTCTTGCAAGATATGGTATGCTGACCGGTGTTTAGTCTGACATCTACAGACGCATTGCCTGAAGCATCAAACTCAACCTTTTTTGAGCAAGAGTCTGATGACAGTCTACCTTCTCCATTGGATGGTCCTCCGGTGATAGTGACTGATAACGTGGCCTTCTGGCTGCTGCGCTGAGGCATGATATTGTCATAGTCGTCGAGTGACAATAGCGCCGAATAGACAAGTCCATCATCCCAGTTCAACCAAGGGATTGATATACCAGTGGCTGAAATCTTGTCACCTTCTTGCCAGTATGAAGCAAGATAAAGATCAAGGAACCTCACCCCAGTTACACCAGCTATACCGGTAAATAGATTTGACCCATCATCGATGACAGTCTCATAACCTATAGTGTCCCAGAAAGTCTCCTGGGTAACATTGCCAGAAGTCCTGGCAAGTAGGCCTATGTTGTTCAGCCCAAGGCCGCCAGAAACCCCATAGTTATAGCCCAGCGAGTTTCCGCCCAGCCACTTCTGGGGTATATACACAGGTCTTGGCAGATAGCCAGAGCCGAGAGTCTGTGACTGTTCTGCTATCAGGCATTGCTCTCCGGTGTACGGGTCAGTCCACAGGAAACCATTCACCTGGAGCAAGTCTCCAGCATAGACATATGGTGCATCAAACACCTTTATGCCATAGGCCCTGTCTGGCCGTTGGAGATAGAGGTAATTGCTGCTGTAGTTGTAGTCAATATCAAAGCCAGTGACCACACCACGGCAAGACAGATTCGTATAGTCTGGCAAGAACTTTGGGCCGTCCCTGCCTGCCTGTACAGCTGCACAGGTAAGTAACAGAGCAACTAGAATTACCTTTCTCATTTCGTAACCTCCTACGGAGTTTCATCTCTTCATCTTCCTGTTATTGCAAGGATTCACACCAGGGTTTTTACACCTCCTTTTTGGTGTTTTATTTTGCCTGCTTTATTTAGCCGAAAGACTAGTTACAGGTCTATTTATTTTTCAAAGTACTTTTCAAAAACTAATGTTTTTGACTAAAAATTATACTATAAAATGGTTTTTTTGTCAAGGAATTTAATAAAAATATTTAATAGTAATATTGATAAGTTGCCATTGACGAGAGTAAGAAAAACAGCCATCATATAATTAGTACAACCTAAATTAAAGATTAAATTATGAATGAAGAAATTAGAGTAAGAATTGCACCGAGTCCAACAGGTCCTTTACATGTGGGAACAGTTCATACAGCTTTATTCAATTGGCTTTTTGCTAAAGGCAAATCCGGTAAATTTATTCTAAGAATTGAAGATACTGATAAAGAACGTTCTAAACAAGAATATATGACTGATATCACTGAGGGACTTTTATGGTTAGGATTAAATTGGGATGAAGGTCCAGAAAGAGATGAACCCTATGGTCCTTACCAGCAGAGCAGACGAATAGAAATTTACCAAAAATATTCTCAAGAGCTTTTAAATAATAAAAAGGCTTATTATTGTTATTGTACTCCCCAAGAGCTTGTAAAAGAGAGAGAAAATCAGTCCGTAAAAAAAGAGCCGCCACGCTATAGTGGCCGTTGTCGTAATTTAAATGAGCAGGATATTGATAAATTTAAAAAAGAAGGTCGAAAACCATCAATTCGTTTTATTGTTGAGGAACAAAAAATTAAATTTAAGGATATCATTAGAGGTTCTCTAGAATTTGATAGCAAACTTTTTGGCGATTTCATTATTATGAAATCTGATGGTCTGCCAGTTTTTCTTTTCGCAGGTGTTGTAGACGATTTTTTGATGAAAATAAGCCATGTAATTAGAGGAGAAGATCATCTTTCAAATACCCCAAGGCAAATTTTGCTCGGAGAGGCGTTAAATTTCTATATTCCTGAATATGGTCATCTGCCATTAATTTTAAATCCTGACCGGAGCAAACTTTCTAAAAGAAAAAATCCAACATCTATAAATAATGATTTCAGAAAAAAAGGATATCTGCCAGAAGCAATGATAAATTTTTTAGCTTTACTTGGTTGGGCGGCAGAATCTGGCAAGGAAATTTGGAAACTTGATGACTTAATTACAGAATTTAATCTTACGGGTGTTGGCAAAAGCCCTTCTATTTTTGATCAAGATAAATTAGATTTTCTTAATGGTTACTATATAAGAAAACTTTCTCTTGGCGATTTAGCCCAAAAATCACAAGATCTCTCAAAAGATCTAAAAATAGGATCTGATAGGGAAAAGTTTTTAGTCGCCCTTGCTTTGGTTCAAGAAAGAATTAAGAAACTTTCTGATATCCCAGAACAGATTGATTTTTTCTATCATGAACCAGAAGGTTATGAAAAAATTATTGTACCTAAAGGATCTACGCTCGAGCAAACTAAAAAAGGTTTAGAACTATCTTATAAGTATTTAAGCGAAGAAACAGATTATGGCCGTGATTCATTAGAACAATTATTAAGAGCAATTGCAAAAAATAATAATTTAAAAGCTGGAGAAATTTTGTGGCCAATTAGAGTTTCTTTAACCGGTAAAGAAGCTTCCCCGGGAACATTCGAAGTCTTAGAAGCTTTAGGAAAAGACGAAAGTCTGAAACGTATAAAAAGGGCCATTGATGTGCTACAATAAGACTAACGAATTACGAATTTTTACTAATGTACTAATAATTCGTACATTCGTAATATTGGTAATTAGTTAGATTATGAAGATTAAAGTTTTAGAAATTATAGCCAAGCTATCGCTTGTCGCGGAAATTTCTAAAAACTATCAAAAAATATGAAAATAAGTATTTTAGAAATTATTGGTGATCCAACTTTAGCAGGTGCTCCTCGCCATCTTTTAGGACTATTAGAAAATTTTAATTATCACGCTT
>SDBV01011633.1_pt1 | contig 11374 bp, 11 predicted proteins | sample 2277081 | NCBI WGS metagenome assembly SDBV01 (sample SAMN10402039, study PRJNA504765) | marine sediment metagenome | isolation source: marine sediment core GS10_PC15, 223 cmbsf | place: Arctic Ocean: Southern Knipovich Ridge | collected 2010
CCCTCGGATGGTCAGTCGGCGGTGGCGTTGATCTCATTGTGGGTTACGGCTCGGCCTTCCGGCAGCCGTCGGTGGGCGAGCTGTACTATCCGTATTCGGGAAATCCTGAGCTCGAGGCCGAGACCTCGGATTCTATCGAGGCAGGTGTCACCTGGTTTTCGGATCGGGGCCGCATCCAGTTCAATCTGTTCGCGACCAGGGTGGACAATCTCATCGAGTTCGATTTCCCCACTTACGGATTCGCCAACATCTCCGAGGCCACAATGCGGGGCATCGAGTTCGCCTGGGATGTGCCGATCAACGCAGGTCTCCTTTCATCGTTGCAGGGGACATGGCTGGATACAGAGGATGCCGAGGGCGAGATGTTGCTTCGGAGACCCACGTGGAGGGGCTCTTGGACGCTGCGGGGCACCCTCTGGAAACGACTCCGGGGGGACTTGACGGTGATCTGGGTTGGCTCGCGCGATGACATCGACCCAATCACGTTCGAGAGAATCTCGATGGAAGACCACGTTACGGGAGACCTGGCGATGGGATTCGAGGTTCTTCCGGGTATGGAGCTCACACTGCGCATCCAAAACGTCACCGACACTCGGTATCAGGAGGTAGCGGGCTATCCGGCGCCGGGGCGGCGGTTCAGTGGCGGCCTGCGTTGGAAGCTCTAGGCTTGAGTCGTCGAAAAACGATCGATGCACATGGTCACGTTTTGCGATGTGACGTGCGACCCAAGGGGCGTGGCGGAGGGTCTCCAGTGCGGCCGGCCATGCCCTTGATGAACCTGACAGCGTTGTGGGTTCGATGGTTGTCGGCCGGAGTGGTCGTGATCCTGTGCGGCACCCCTCCGGCGGTCGCAGCTGATGGCGTGCCCCGGCGCGTTGTGTCGATGAACCTGTGTACCGACCAGGTGGCCATGCTCCTCGCAAAACCCGGGCAGCTGCACTCTGTTTCTCATCTGGCGAGGCAAGAATCCGTTTCAGCGCTGCCGTTCGAAGCAGAGACGTACCGCGTCAACCACGGCCGGGCCGAAGAGATTTTTCTCATGGCGCCTGACCTGGTCCTCGCCAGCACGATGTCATCGCGTGCTTCGGTCGAGTTGCTTCGGCGCCTCGGTATACGTGTCGAGGAGATTTCGTTGGCGCAGAACTTCGATGACATTCGGGCGAACATCGGCAGGATTGGCGGTCTCTTAGGCCAAACCGAGCTGGCGACTCGTGAAATCGCCGAGTTCGACCGTCGACTCGGGGAGGCTGCAGCAGTTCGTCCGTCCACGAGACCTGTGGCAATGCTGTTCTCTGCGAACGGCTACACCAGTGGTGAGGGAACACTAGCAACCGCGATCGTTGACGCGGCCGGTTTCGAAAACGGTGCCGCCAGTCTCGGCCTCGCCGGGAACGAAAGACTCCCTCTCGAGCTTCTGGTCATTACGAGGCCAAACCTCATCGTAACCAGATCCCGGGGGGCGAGGTTGCCGGCGAGGGCCGCAGAGGTCCTCCGTCATCCCGCGATACGAAAGATTCGTGGGCAGGTTCGACACATCGTGGTGTCCGACCGCTACTGGATTTGCGGCACGCCGTTCACAGTAGAAGCTGTGCGAAATTTGGCGAAGGTGCGAGAGGGGCTGGCCGATGTGGAGATCCGATTACCATGAGCGGCGCGCTCCGGTACACCCTTCTGATGGTTGGTCTGACCGTGTTGATTGTCGCCCTGTTCGGCGCCTCGCTGTTGATAGGACCTGCTGCCCTGGGTGTCGGTGAAAGCCTTAATGCTCTATTCGCCGGGCACGGTGATTCGATGGTGCTGATCATGCGGGAAATTCGATTGCCTCGTGCGATCCTCGGACTCATGATTGGAGCGGCGTTGGGACTTTCCGGGGCGGTTCTTCAGGGTTATTTGCGCAATCCGCTAGCAGAGCCCGGCTTGCTCGGAATCAGCGCTTCTGCTTCGCTTGGCGCCGTGCTGGCGATCTACACGGGATTATCGAACGTTTTCCCGTTGGCCCTGCCCGTGATGGCGCTTGGTGGAGCGGTGACGGCGGTAATGATTGTTCACGGGCTGGCGGGTGGGCGTGGTGGAGGATTGTCCCTGATTCTGGCAGGGATCGCAGTCAGCAGCCTTGCAGGTGCCCTGATCTCGCTGGTACTCAATCTTTCGCCAAATCCGTTCGCGGCGCTCGAAGTCGTTTTCTGGATGCTCGGGTCACTGGAGGATCGCTCCATGTGGCACGTTGTGATTTCGGCTCCGTTCATCATCATAGGCTGCACGCTTTTGGCGAGGTTGGGAAGGCCGCTCGATGCGTTGACTCTGGGAGAGGACGCGGCGGTGAGCATGGGCGTGGATCTCCGGCGGGTGCGTGTACAGGTGGTGTTGGGGACGGCCGCCGCAGTGGGTGCGGCCACAGCTGTTGCCGGAGCGATCGGGTTTGTCGGCTTGGTGGTTCCTCACATCTTACGACCAATGGTTGGTGGCCGGCCGTCACGACTGTTGGTGGCCAGCGCTCTGGGTGGTGCATCTGTGGTGTTGGCCGCGGACGTTGCGGTTCGCGTGGTCGCCCCGGGAAAGGACCTTAAGCTCGGCGTGCTGACCGCGATCGTTGGGGCGCCGTTCTTCCTGTGGCTGATCTACAAAACTCGCAGGGAGATTGTGTGAGTCTGCTGTCTGTCACCGATTTGGACGTGTCGCTCGGAGGAGTGGACGTCCTCAGGGGAATCTCGTTCAACGTAGGTGCGGGTGAGCATGTCGGCTTGGTCGGACCCAACGGGTGTGGCAAGACAACATTGTTGCGCTCGGCCCTTGGCCTTCAGCCGGATTTCGGGGGCACCGTGCGGCTCGGCGGAGACCCAATAGGTCAACTCTCAGCTCGGGAGCGTGCGCGGCGGGCGGCATATCTTCCGCAGGAGGCCGAGATCGCATGGCCGGTGGCGGTAGAGGAGGTGGTGTCGCTCGGCCGACGGCTTACCGTGTCGGGCGCCTCCCGGTTAACAGCCGAGGACCGCTCGCTCATCGGGAAGGTGATGGAGCGAATGCAGGTCGCCGATTTTCGAGGACGGCTTGCCACCCAACTCTCTGCAGGTGAACGATCCCGGGTGTTGATTGCCCGTGCGTTGGCGCAGGACACGCCGTTGCTCGTTGCCGACGAGCCGTCAGCCGGCCTCGATCCCGGTCACCAGATTTCATTGATGGAGGTATTCGCCGAGTTGGCACGGGATGGCCGAGGCGTGCTGACCTCGCTTCACGATCTCGGCCTGGCCGCTCGATGGTGCGATCGAATCATCATGATGAGGTCAGGAAGGGTGATCGTTGATGGGCCACCAATAGATGTTCTGACGCGCGAGAACTTGGTCTCGGTGTTTGGGATCGAGGCACACCTTAGCCGATATGCCGGCGGTCTCCTGGTGACTCCTGTTGGGCTGGCCAACGATCGGGAGGCGTCATGACTGGTCGGGATCGGGGCCGATCATTTATCGAGCCGGAGGAGTTCGGCCTGCAACCAGGCAGCCGTGTCCAGCACCGACGGGCCGTCGTGGATCACGTTTCGCCCTTTCGTGACGTCGGAGAGAATCAGCGACGGAGCGAAGTCACTGTCCCATCCACGATGTTCGAGCAGATCCTGAAAATCCACCGGGTATTCCGGCTCGGAAAACCCAACCATGATCTCGGGCTTCTTCTGCGCCACATCGTCCAGATGCACTTTCAGATACGCGCTGCGGGAACCGCCGAAGATCGGATCCCCTCCAGCAATCTCCACCAAATCGGAGATGAACGTGCGTCCGCCGATGGTCCGGACATGTCGGCCGAACCACAGCTCCACGTAGACCCGGGCGCGCGATGGCAGTGCCGCGCGGCGGAGAACAGCTGCGCGGTCGGTCATCGTCGAGCAGAGTTGTCGTCCGGCGGTCATCTCATCGACCAACGCAGCGACTGTCACGATATTCTCGAGGATTCCGTGGAAGCTCGACGGCAGAGGAAGGCAGTACACCGGCAATCCCTGGCGCGCCAGAGTTCGGCCGAGCGAATGCTGAATCCCGCCGATCACCAGGATCAGATCGGGACGGGCTTCATCCAGAAGGGCCTGGTCCAGTTTCAGATAGTCGCCGATCACTGGCCGGTCCAAGTCGTCAACATATCGATCGCAGTAGGAGGAGACGCCGACGATCCGATCGCCGCAGCCGATGGCGAAAAGCGCCTCGGTTGTACCCGAGGTCAGACAGACGATTCTCTCCGGCCGGTCGGGGAGATCGAAACTATGGTCGAGCATCTCGCAATGAACCAGCATGTGTCGCGGGGAGGGAGAGTAACACGGTGAAGGTTTGGTTGTCCTGGAGTTCCGGTAAAGACAGTGCCTGGGCGCTTCATGTGCTTCGATCCGACCCCGATGTGGAGGTTGTGGGCCTGCTCACGACGATCAACCAGACTGCCGATCGTGTTGCCATGCACGCCGTTCGCCGTGAACTGCTCGAGGCCCAGGGGCAGGCGGCGGCCCTGCCGCTTTTTTTCGTCAACCTACCCTGGCCGTGCTCGAACGAAACGTACGAGGAGCGAATGGCGGCAGCCTGCAATCGGGCGATCGCGGCAGGTGTCGAGGCAGTGGCATTCGGTGATCTATATCTCGAAGACGTCCGCGCTTATCGCGAACGGCAGATGGCGCAGGTTGGGCTGTGTCCACTGTTTCCGCTATGGGGTCGTGACACGGGCAGCCTCGCGAACGAGATGGTCAATGCAGGGCTCAGAGCGGTTCTAACTTGCGTAGATCCGCGCCGTCTAGATCGTTCCTTTGCGGGCAGTTGCTTTAACCGACGGTTGTTCGAAGATCTACCGACGGACGTGGATCCGTGCGGGGAAGGCGGCGAGTTTCACACCTTCGTACACTCGGGACCGATGTTTGACAGCTCATTGGCGGTCGAAATCGGCGAAACTGTCGAACGGGACGGTTTCGTGTTCGCTGACGTTGTGTTGGGCGATTGTGTCGTGGGCTGGCATGCCACCGGCGCCTAGTTCTGCGACCGTGCCGTTGACCCTAACCGAAGGACCAGTGGTTGTCGGTGGCAACATCCATTCTGTGTGGGCCATTCCGGCTACAGAAACCCAGCTTTTGACGACTCGAATTCGTTGATTCATGGGACACTCCTGGGACACTTGCTCCCAACACCGTCCAACAAGAGCCACATGACATTGGATCTGGTGGATTCGTCACGCTGCTACCCCACAAGATCACCATTCAGTTGAGCTGCCATCTTTTGGGCTGTCCTGAGAGTGATGTCTCTGAAGCTACCAAGCCTCACACGTTCATGCCGACTGCGGACTCTTCGGTCCCAATACCAGGACTTGCTGCCCTTTCCGATTATTCGTAGGCAAAGGCCCGGCGTTTTCGGATCCCAGACTGCATACCTTTTCCCATCCTCTTTCGGACGAGCACCATCGAGAGATGACCGGGTAAATCTAACCGACACCACTTAGGCCTCCCCGAACGCAAGTGAATCTCTGGTCCACGCCGGGTCCACACTGGGATAGCACCTGTTTTCACCGGCCCGCATCTCATCGCTTTCGCCAAATTCCATCTTGCCATTATAACACATAACCTATTGATTCGTCAAGACTTACACTAACAAACACGTACGAACGCGTACGAACGCAGACGGATGCAAATGGAGGCATTGGGGCGCAATTTCGCCGCAAAACGGACGGTTGATTTCTCAGGGTTCAGGTTCTTGTGTCTGCAAGGATGTGGGGGTTCGAGTCCCCCCTTTCGCACCAATAAATAAGCTCCAATACGCCGCCCCAATCATGAGCCCTGAGAGGTCCGTGGTGCAAACCCGGTGCGCTTGAACTCAACAATCGGAAGTATTGGAGAGGTCTTCATCTGACCGATTGCAACTCCTCCCGCTGCCTCTCAGCCTCTCGTTGCCCCCTCGATGGTCTCAGCAATCGCCTGCCTGAGCTCCGAGGCGACCCGCAGGAGCCCAGCCGTCTCTGATTCGGCTGGAGCGGTGCTTGGCACCCATTACGATGATGGTTACTATTCCTAATTAACTGAAAAGAAGACGTTTATTTCGGACTTATCGTTGACATCCTCGAGCCAACGCATCACTATCTTCAGATAGTGACCCTGAGGTTCTGATGATCGATGGCGGGTGAAAAGCCGCCAACCACCCGATCGACGGCGGGTACTTGGGCGATGAAAAGCATCCTGATCAAGGCATCGCTGGTGACAGCCGGTGTCGCCCTTGGGCTCGTACCGCGCCCCGCCGTTTTCTGACCGGGAGAAAGGTAGTACGCAATGCGACGGCTCCTCGTGCTACTCGTGGCTGGGTCGATTATCTGCCCGCTCTTCCCTTCGGTGCCAGTTGCCGAAGGAGCGGAAAAGCACAAACAGAAGGCGATGGGCGAAGCGGCTGATGATACGGCCCTGGTGTACTTCATTCGAACAAAGAAGTTCCAGGGCAAGGCGCGCACCTTCTTCGTCTATGCCGACGGCACCTTCCTCGGAACCCTGGACAACAACTGCTACACGTACTCCTACCTGGAGCCGGGGGAGCATCTCCTGTGGCTCAATTTCGCCAAGGTCACCGAGGATGTCGACCTCAAGCCGGGAGAGGTTTACTACTATAACGTCTGGCCCGCCGGAGCTCAGCTGAACTTCGAGAATGTCGGCTCCGATTGGGGCCAGGCGCTGATCGTCAAGGCGAAATCCTACTGCACTCCGACGGAGAAGGAGATCCGCAAGTCGGAGACCCATATCGCCGAGCGTCGAGGCAAGGCCGAGGTAGCCGCGGCCAAGGAGCCGGAAGAGCTTTATTGGGCATCGCACGAGAAGTCCGTCGGCCAATGGCCGCACGCCGATCTTTCCGGGTACTCGGTGCTCATTATCGAGGAGTTCACCCTCACCGATCCCAAGGCCTTCGAGCGGAAAAAGGCTCTCCAGGTACAGTCGGCGCCGGGCCGCATCACCGACATGGTGGAGCGGGAAATCGACGAGAGCCTTTTCACCGAGATCCGCCGCGAAACCCCACAGGAGCCCACGGAGGGAGCCGTAATCCTCCAGGGCGAGATCACCCGCTACAAGCCCGGCAGCCGGATGACGCGGGGGCTGCTCATCGGGACCAGCAACGCCTATTTCGATTTCACCGTCCGCCTGATCGACTCGGCAACCGGCGACGAGCTGGCCACCTTCTCCGGCGACCGGACCTGGTTCTGGGGCGGAACCATGGGCGAGTCCGTGGGAATCCAGGAGATGGAGGAGAGCTTTGTCTACGAGCTCTCGGTCTACCTGGAGGAGTGCAAGAGAGACCGCGGACCCGAGGTCACAACCGTCCTGAGGGATGAGGCGGAGACGGAACAGTAGCCCCCTGTAGACGAACACGCCACAACTCGCCGTCAATCTCGAAACGATCACCGACGTGCGGTAATCCCTCCAAACCGTCGAGAAATACCGGCCAGTGGTCAAGCCAGACGGCGTAGCATCTGGGGCCGTCGCCTACCTTGCGGATGTTGAGTAAGGGCATGGGGTGAGGGTAGCAGACGACTTCCGCCACTCTCCCCATCTCCACGATGGCGAACTCCGGGGACACCGGTTCTCTCAACGTCCGACCGACCCTCTCAGAGGGTTGCCTGAGAGCTGGAACCGTTCGTTTAGGGGTGGAGCAAGCGACACATCGCAGGGCTGCCTTGAGAGGAGAATGAGCTCCAAACCCGCGACTGTGAATGTCGCCGGCTGATTGAACCGCCCCTCGGGTTGGCTCCCCTGCGGTCAACTGCGGTACCATTCAGGTCAGGGAACCACTCACAATGCGAGACCTCATCGGTCGCACACTCGGGCACTACCGCATCACCGCCAAGATCGGCGAGGGGGGGATGGGTGAAGTGTACCGGGCGCATGACGAGCGGCTGGATCGGGATGTGGCTGTCAAGGTGCTGCCGGAGGCGGTGGCTCAGGACGAGGAGCGGCTGGCGCGGTTCGAGAGGGAAGCCAAGCTCCTTGCCTCCCTCAGCCACCAGAACATCGCCACCCTCCACGGTCTCGAAGAACACGAGAGGCAGCGCTTCCTGGTCATGGAGTTGGCTCAGGGTGAGAACCTGGCCGAGCGAATCAAGAAGGGGCCGATCCCGGTTGACGATGCCCTGAACTACGCCCTCCAAATCGCCGAGGGCCTGGAAGCTGCGCACGAGTACGGAATCATCCACCGCGATCTCAAGCCCGCGAATGTGATGGTTTCGCCCGAGGGCAAGGTGAAGGTGCTCGACTTCGGCCTCGCCAAGGCCTACGCCGGGCAAAAGGCGGGTGAAGAATCGGTGTCCAGTTCGCCGACCATGACCGCGGCAATGACCCAGGCGGGCGCCCTGTTGGGTACGGCGGCCTACATGAGTCCCGAGCAGGCCCGCGGCAAGGACGTCGACCGGCGCGCAGATGTCTGGGCCTTTGGTTGTGTCCTGTACGAGATGTTGACCGGGAAGCGGTGTTTCGCTGGCGACACCGCCACCGACGTCTTGTCGAACATCGTGACCAGGGAGCCCGACTGGACTCTTCTGCCCCCCGATCTTCCCCGTAGGGTAAAGGAACTGTTGCAGCAGACGCTTGAGAAAGGTTCGCGGCGGCGGCTGCGTGACATGGGTGATATCGGACTTGTTATCGAGAAGGCCGGAACCGATGTTGCTATGCCTTTGCCGCCCGTCGTTACCGGTCGTAAGAGTTCACGGCCTTATGTCTGGGGAGCCGTGCTTGCGCTTTTGGCTGCGATCGCGGTCGGGGCGATCACGTGGCCCTGGAGCGGTCAACCGGAGCCCGCGAACCTTCTCTCCGGGGCAACCATCACCCGCATCACCGACTCCGCGGGTTCTGAGACCAGCGCCGCCATATCGCCCGACGGCAAGAATATCGCCTGCCTGTCCGACCGCGACGGTCGGTTTGACATCTGGGTAATCCCGGTGGGCACAGGGCAGCCGTACAACCTGACCGACGGTCGCGTTGAAGGGCTGAACTCGCTACTGCGGAGCGTCGGCTTCAACCACGATGGATCGGAGGTCTGGCTGACCGGAACCAGGAAAGAACGGTTGCGGCGCATGGCATTGCACGGCGGAAGCCCGAGGAACTGGTTGGAACCCCATGCTGCCAATGTCTCCTGGTCGCCCGACGGAAGCCGCGTCGTCTACTTTTCCACCGACCCCGGAGATCCCCTGATCGTCGCCAACCCTGACGGTTCCGATCGTCGCGAGATCCTCAACTCCGGCCCGGGCTATCATCAGCACTATCCGACCTGGGGTGCCGACGGCTGGATCTACCTGGTTCGCGGCCAGGGGAACACCACGCTAATGGACTTGTGGCGCATCCGGCCCGACGGCAGCGGAAGCGAACGGTTGATCACCGGCACCCGCGGCACCATGTACCCGACCCCCATCGACGAGAAGACCTTGCTGTTCATCGGCCAGGAACAGAACGGGGCGGGGCCGTGGCTGTGGGCTTTCGATCTCGAACGCCGGGTCGCGCGTCGCCTGAGCTTCGGACTGGAGCAGTACACTTCCCTCGACGCAAGCGCGGATGGCCGCCACCTGGTCGCCAGCGTCGCGAATCCCCGGGTGGGCCTGTGGCAGGTCCCGATCAGGGACGAACTGGCGACCGAGAGCGACGCGAGCCCCTTTGAGCTTCCGAACCTGAGAGCCCTCGCGCCCCGCTTCGGGCCCGAGGAGCTGTTCTACCTGTCCTCGCTGGGCAGCGGCGATGGGCTGTGGCGGTACCGGGACGGTGCGTCGCGCGAGATCTGGAAGGGAACCGAGGCGCCCCTTCTGGAACCGGTCGCCGTGTCCGCGGACGGTGCCTTGCTTGCCCTCATCCTCCGGCAAAACGAGCGGAACGTGCTCCATGTTCTGAGTGCGGATGGTGCCGAACTGCGGGCGCTTTCCTCTACCGTCGACGTGCGCGGTTCGGTGTCCTGGTCCCCGGACGGAGCCTGGATCGTAGCTGGAGGCGAAGATCTCGACGGCCTACCCGGCCTGTTCAAGATCAGTGTCGATGGAGATCGAGTCGAGAAGATCGTGGAGGGCCTGGCGCTCGATCCCGTATGGTCTCCCGCTGGAGAACTCATCGTGTACTCCGGCCCGCAGGTCTATAGCGGGCTCTCCCACGTGCTGGGTGTCCGTCCCGACGGAGCCCCGGTAGAACTGCCCCTCCTCGAGATTTTCGCCCATGGTAAACGGGTACGCTTTCTCCCGGACGGACAGAGCCTGATCCATATGAAATCCTCGGCGAATTATCACCAGGACTTCTGGCTCCTCGACCTGTCGACGATGCAGGACCGCCAGCTGACCCGGCTTGATGACGCCGGCACCATCCGTACGTTCGACATCACTCCCGACGGAACGCGGATCGTGTTCGACAGGATGCGTGACCACTCGGATATCGTCCTGATCGACCTTGCGGAATAGGGTGCCATCCTTCGCATTGAAGCAATGCGGCGATCTGGGTTTATGATTATTCGGTCGTGGCGGTCAAGGCGTTCGCGAGATTGACGGTGCTGCCGAAGCCCAGGGCTGAGCCAACCGCCGACCCACTGGATCAGTGCGAAAGGTGCTACCCCCTGACACGTAGTTCAGTGACCATGGGTGCCACGTTCCGAAGTGTCGCATTTTGGCGGCACGGGAAATGGGAGGCCGGGTTTGGGGTTTGAGGTGTCGGTATGAGTCGCCCCGTTCGCCTCGATCCGGCCCTCCTCAGGCGGGCCAGGATCGGGCTAGGGGGGTGCTGAATACTACTGTCACCATTGCGTTCACAATGGACTTTTAATCCGGTAGTCCCGGGTTCGAGTCCCGGGCGGCCCACCATTTTTTATTCAAACAGGGTTTGAACGAAAACTGCCACGGCGTAGCCGAAGGCGAAGCCGGGCATTCCCGTCCACGCCAGAACCGGGTCAAGAACTACGCCCTGGCAAACCGAGTCGTAAGATCATAAGTGAGTGCCTTCTGGCACCATTACAGTATTGTCCACGCCTCGCGACTGCGACCGAGGAGCCCCGCGACCCGCAGAGCCGCCTCCCGGGCGATGCGCGGCGCAACCGCTGCGCAGCGGATCGCCCACCCAGAGACCGAGAGCTCATAGATCCCGCACATCCGTTCGAAGCCCGACCAGCGGCACGGATCAACGCCGTATCCGGCGACAAACTTTTTAAACTCCTCGGGCGGATCGCCGTAACGGTGGACTCCGACCGCGAGGGGTACGAAATCCCAGCTCTCGGGGCCGACCCCTGCATCCTCGAGATCGACGAGGATCAAACCGTGCTCATCCGTCACCAACGTATTCTCGCGGATGACGTCCCCGTGCACCAGGCCGACACCGAGCGGGTCGTCGGAGGACTCGGAGTCCCACCAGCGTTTCAGCCGACGGTATCGG
>SDBV01011634.1_pt1 | contig 11373 bp, 11 predicted proteins | sample 2277081 | NCBI WGS metagenome assembly SDBV01 (sample SAMN10402039, study PRJNA504765) | marine sediment metagenome | isolation source: marine sediment core GS10_PC15, 223 cmbsf | place: Arctic Ocean: Southern Knipovich Ridge | collected 2010
GTTTCAGAAGAAAATATTTTTAGACCACGCACCTGGACGGGCTATGTCGAGAAAAACATAGCCCTTCCGATAACGCCTACCCTCACTCGGGTGACCTGCCAAGCCCGCTGGAGCGGATACGTCAGGCGGCAAGAAGGGACAGGAAGATGCGGTTCACGGCGCTCCTGCACCACGTCTACAACCTGGACACGCTCTGGGCCGGCCGCTCGAGCCAGCGCGTCGGCTATTACGTAGCGCCCTTCCCCGACCCTGACATCTTGCTGGAGCCCCTGAAGCCGCTGATCGACGACGCGGACATCGTGCTGGTGAACGTGGAGGGAGCGATCGGAGAGGGTGATGCGCCGTCAAAGTGCCGGCCGGGCTCGACGCGCTGCTACGCATTTCGCCAACCCGTGGGCACGGCGGCGGCATTCCGGCGCTTCGCTGCGCCGGCGGCGATAGTGGGCAACGTGGCCAACAATCACGCCCTCGACGCCGGCGTGAAAGGTTACGGGGAGACCATCGGTCACTTGCGCCGGGCGGGTGTCTACGTAACGGGAAACGACACGCTGGCAACGCTGATCCCGACTCCAACCCTGGCGGATACGGTGGCCGTGCTCGGTTTCAGCCCCTTCATCGCGGGGCCCGATCCTCGCGACCTGGAGGGTGTGCGCCGCCACGTGGCGCGTGCGGCAAAGCGGACGCCATTCGTAGTTGTGACCATGCACATGGGCGCCGAGGGGCGAAACGCCCAGCGGACGTCGAACGAAAGTGAGCGATTCTTCGGCGAAGATCGAGGAAACCCTGTGGAGTTTGCCCATGCGGCTATCGAGGCGGGCGCCTCCCTGGTCGTGGGCCACGGCCCCCACGTGCTGCGCGCGGCAGAATGGGTGGGTGAGAGGCTGGCCATCTACTCCCTGGGCAACACGCTGACCTACGGTCCGTTCAACCTGCAGGAGCCCTCCAATCGCGGCGCCGTCGCCTGTGCCACCCTCAGCTCGCAGCGCACCGTGCTCGATGCGGTGCTTCGCGCGACCTGGCAGCTGCCGCCAGGAATCGTTGCCGCCGATCCGAGCCATCGCGGACCCGCGCTGGTCGATTCCCTCAGCGCACTCGACTTTCCGGAGACCCGGGTACGCGTCCTGTCGGACTCTACCATGGATAGGATTCATGATTCATGAGTGATGAATCATGAATCGATCGGAAACCGAAAATCACCCGTAGGGTCTCTCCTCGTCAAGAGCGCGGCGATTACCCCAAGCTGACCGAACTGGTTGCCGCAAACCGGAAATTATTACTCCTCCTTCCGCTTCCCCCCACTCGACCATCCCACACGATAACCCAATACGGGGCAACCGCTTATGGCCAATGATAGCCACCGGGAACGGACCTTGCCTTCACTTATTCGCGCCTCCCTGTGGGCCCAAGCCTTGACACCCCCCGCCCAATCGCATTATCGTGTGCCGCCCTCTCTAAGTAACTTGCCGTTTTCTATCGTTAAGGCGCGCACACGACGCACCCAAGGGGAAGCTACCTCGCACCAATTCTGAGCGAGGCCGCCCCCGGTACGACTCGCAAAACTGGCGAGAATGAAACGAGATCGCTTCACATTCCTGGTCATTACGGACGCGTCGCAGCCGTCGCGTTCGATCAGCGTTTCGTATCGAGCAATACGGTTCGCTTTGGGCGGCATCGCCGCGGTTCTTCTCTTCATCGTCCTGGGCTCAGGCGCCTTGCTGCTGAAGCTGGGAGACCTGGCCACGGCGCAGCGGCTGGAGCGCGAGAATGCCGAGCTCGTAGCGGACCTGGACGAGATGGAGCGCACCGTTGATCATCTCTCTTCCTCCCTCGTGGCGATGACCGACCGGGACCGCCGCTATCGCCTGCTGGCCGGATTGGCCGACATCGACCCCGAAGTGCGCCAGGTGGGTATCGGTGGACCGGGTTCTCGCTCGCTGGAGAACGATCCCCTGTTTGGCATGAATCCGGAATTGGGTGAAGAGGTCTTCGAAGCATCGGCCGACCTCAACCGGTTGCTTCGCCAGGCGAACCTCTTGGGCGTGAGCCTTGAGGAAGCGACACGAGCGATGGAGTCGCGCCGAGACGAGCTAGTGAACTATCCTTCCATCGATCCGGTCCGCGGCTGGTTCAGTTCAGGCTTCAGCCGCAGCCGCTGGCACCCCCTCCTCAACGTCCGCCGCCCCCACGAAGGAATCGACATCTCGGCCCGCTCCGGGACCCCCGTGGTGGCCACCGCCGACGGGGTAGTGACCTACGCCGGTTGGCGGCCCGGTTTCGGCTACACGGTCGAGATCAATCATGGCAACGGACTGAAAACGCGTTACGCGCATAACCAAAAGAAACTCAAGGTTCGCGTGGGCGAGGAAGTGCGCCGCGGCGACATCGTCTCCTACGTTGGTAGCACTGGCCAGGCCAGTGGCCCTCACGTCCACTACGAGGTGCGAGTGAACGGCCGCGCGGTCGATCCCGCGAACTATCGCCTCCACAAGGTGATCTTCGAGTAAGCGCAAATAACAGAACGGCAATTCGAGAGCGGGCCCTGGACCCGCTTTTTTGTTGCCCTCTCGTCAGCTACACCTGAAACCGCAGGGAGCCGCCCAGCGTAGTATGAGTTGAAACCCCAGGTTTTTCCCTGAGAATCCCAGGTGAACGCTGTGCATTTATTGGCAAGCTTGATTACGCTGTATGAGGGGGTGATCCTTCTGCGGGTCATCATTTCGTGGTTCGCCTCACCCAACTCGAACCACCCGGTCGTCGAACTCATACGCAAGCTCACCGACCCTGTGCTGGGGCCCATCCGGAAGCAGCTTCCTGTCTCGAGCGGGATCGACTTCTCGCCGCTCATCGTGCTGATCGGCCTGGAGCTGATCAAGCGCATCCTGACCTAAGGGAGCTAGGAGCCCTCGGACGCGTCGAGCTCCTCCATCCGCCGGAAGTAGTCGCGCCGCCCCGCTCGGATGATCTTTGCCGTCACCGCCTGCGGGAAGCCTTTGATGTACGCGTTGTACTGCGCTACCGCGTCGTTGTAGTCTTTGCAGGCGACGTCGATCTCGCTATCGGTCCCCTCCAACTGCGTCTCGATCAATCGGAAGCCCGAATCGGTCCTCAGTGCGCTGTCCTGCTCGGTAGCGGCCAGAAGCTTGAGGATCGCCCGGCTCAACTCGGCGGAGCTTTCCTCCATCAGGCCGAGATCACCCGACTTCAGGGCGCTGACCAGCCCGGCCCGGGCATCGGCCAGCGACTGAACCGTCTCGGGCTCGATAGCAACGTAAGCCTTGACCGTCTCGATCAGATTGGGCACCAGATCGGCGCGGCGTTGCAGCTGCACCTCGATATCGGCGAGAGCGGCCTGCGCCCGGCCGTCCAACTCCTGAATTCGGCTAACGCCGCAGCCGGAGAGAAGGGCCGTGACTGTAACTAGAATTACAAGTCTCTTCATGATCTGCAATCGCCGCCGGCACGGGGCTCGGCGTGCGCTTGAAAAGTTAGAACGTCCTCTCTAGCTTGTCTCGATTCAGCGGCACACAACTTTACGTCAGGAGAACTCAATGAACAAGCATTGGGTCTTGGGTCTTATTGCGGTGGCGACTCTGGCCGGGTGCAACCGCTCCTCCGAGGTGGCAGTGCGGGCGGTCTCGTCGGTGGACGGCGCAGAAGTGGGCCGCAATCAGCTGGTCGTGAGGCTGCTGCCCTACGATCGGGACGAGCTGTTCGCGCAATTCGTAGCGGCGGCCGAACGGGCCGAGCCGCAGCCACCGGCAACTCTAATGGCGCTGCGCGATTCGATCGCTGCTTCCCAGACGCTTTGGCGCGAGGCAGAAGTGGAGTGGAACGAGGTGTACTCGGAGCTTCGGGACCTCTCTCAGCGGATGGAGCGGATGAACCAGACGAGCAACGAATATTTTCAGGCGTACCAACGGTTCGACGATCTCGACGCTCAGGAGCGGCGTCTGCGACGTGACAAAGACAGGTTTTTCGAGGAGTTCACGGGGCTTCAGGGCCGTTACGCTTCACAGGCGGACTCGTTCAACGCGGTGGTGACGACGTGGGGGGATGAAGTGTTCGAGGGCTACGGTGAAACCGTCGACAGCATCCTCAAAGCGACGAGGCGCCAGGAACTGTGGGACACTACCAATACCGGCGGATACTCGCAATTCACTGTCGCCAAGGGCCAGTGGTGGATCTACACACGGGCCAAACTACCTTTCGACGAGCTGTATTGGAACGTTCCGCTCGAAGTCACGGGAGGAACGGTTGACACGATCATATTGAACGAATCGAACGCAGAAGTGCGGCCGATATTCTAGCCTAAATATGACAGAGAAAGCTGCAGGAAGCGGCGAGACGGACCAGGGGCTTCGCCTCGTCGTCCAAGAAGGCTTCGCGTCGCTGGTCTTCGACCGTCCGGATTCCAAGGTCAATCTGCTGACGACAGCGACGATGAGGCGCCTCGACGGTCTCCTGGGCGAGGTCGAGGTGGCTCACGAGCGGGGCGAAGTAGGGGCGTTGGTGATCCGGAGCGGCAAGCCCGGCACCTTCATCGCCGGCGCCGACATCAACGAACTGGCGCAGCTCGCGGACGCCGAGCAGGCGGCTCGCGTCTCCAGTCAGGGGCAGCAGATCCTTCTCCGCCTCGCTCGGCTGCCTCTCCCCACGCTGGCGGCGATCGATGGCGCCTGTATGGGCGGTGGCCTCGAACTGGCCCTCAGCTGCAATTATCGCGTCGCCAGCGATAGCCCCAAGACCCGGCTCGCACTGCCGGAGACGCGGTTGGGGATCATCCCCGGCCTCGGCGGGACCGTGCGCTTGCCGCGCCTGATCGGGCTTTCTGAGGCGCTCGGCCTCATCCTCTCGGGCAAACAGCTCAGCGCCTCGCGGGCGTTGAATCTGGGGTTGATCGACCGAATGGTCGCGGCGGAGAACTTTGCCGACGCGGTGGACGGAATCGGCCGCGACCTCGCCCAGGGGCTCCGGCCGCTCAGAGCCCATCGGCGCTCGCTCTGGAGCCGCCTGGTGAAGGACTCGGCGCCGGTACGGGCCATCGTTCGCCGCTTCGCCCTCAAGGGCGTGCTGGCGCGGACGAAGGGGCACTACCCGGCGCTGCCGAGGGCAGTCGATGTGACGGTCCGGGGAATGGGACTCTCGCTACAGCGGGCGCTGGAGGAGGAGGTGCGGGCGTTCGGCGAGCTAGCGGTGACCGAGGTCTGCAAGAACCTGATGGCCGTCTTCCAATTGACGGAAGGCGCCAAGAGAAGGCGGCCGGCTGCGACAGGGCGGAACGTAGATCGGGCCGCCGTAGTTGGAGCGGGGGTCATGGGTGCCGGGATCGCAGAACTGATGGCCTATCAGGCGATCCCCGTGCTGCTCGTCGACATCGACGAGGAGCGCGTACAGCAGGGCGTCGAGATCGCCACCAAGCTTCTGACCAAAGCCGGGAAGAAGGCGGAGTGGTCGCCGGCGATGCTCGAGCAGCGTGTACGCTGCGTTGAGGGCGCCACCGATTACGATGGCTTCGAGTACGTGGACGCGGTAGTCGAAGCGGTTGTCGAGAGCATGGACATCAAGCACCAGGTATTCGGCGCCCTGGAGAAGCGTCTTTCAAAGTCAGCGCTCATCGCCAGCAACACTTCTGCTCTTTCGATCTCGCAGCTGCAGGCAGACGTCCAGCATCCCGAGCGCGTGTGCGGTCTCCATTTCTTCAATCCTCCGCATCGTATGCCTCTCGTTGAGATCGTTCGCGGAGAACAGACGTCCGATGAGACCCTGGCCACAGCTTTCGATCTGGCCCTGCGGTTGCGCAAGACCCCGGTGATCGTCAACGACTCCCCCGGTTTCGTCGTCAACCGCATCCTCGCCGCTTATCTCACCGAAGCCGGCCATCTCATGCAAGAGGGAATGCGCATGCGGGCGCTGGATCGAGTGATGACGGAATTCGGCATGCCGATGGGCCCCGCCCGTCTCCTCGACGAGGTGGGGCTGGATGTGATCGCTTCGGCGAGCAAGACGATGGAGAGCGGTCTGGGCGAACGATTCAGGCCCGCCCCGGTGATGGTCCAAATCTTCGAGACGGGCGTGACCGGAAAGAAAGGAGGTCGCGGCTTCTACGTTTATGAGGACGGGAAGCGTCGCGGCGTGAACGAGGACATCGCCGCCATCCTCGCCGAAGCGGGACGGGGTAACGGTCCCGAACCCCATAGCGCCGAGGAGCGGATGGTCTACGCTATGATCAACGAAGCGGCGCGAACGCTGGAAGACGGCGTTGTGGCCGGGCCAGAGGATATCGATCTAGCGATGATCATGGGGACGGGGTTCCCTCCGTTCAGAGGCGGCCTGCTGCGGTATGCCGACCGTGTTGGACTCGCCAAGATCGTGTTGAGATTGCGCGAGCTAGCACGAGAGCACGGTCCACAGTTCGAGCCAAGCAGCGCACTCGTCGAACGCCAGTCTTTTTTCTAGCGGTTGAGATCCATTACCATAGGCCGCCGGACGCGAGTCCTGCGCCAGCTACGCGCCCCAGAGCCCGACTAGGGCGCAGGCTTCCCATTCGTCACTTGCCTTGCGAGCTTTCTTGGAACGAAGAACTAGCTCACGTGCGCTGATTGCAGCGAGGTCGGCGCCGATCGATCGAAAGCGACGTGCATGCGCAGCAAAGGACCGAGAGCGCTCATCGGTGCCGCCGTACTCTTGATCTTCGCCCAGCCGGGGCAGGCCCAGGAAGAATTTCAGCTGCTTGGCGATGCCGGGGCCCCGGTAGAGCTCACCGTCTACTTCGACTTCGAGTGCCCCGCCTGCCGCAACTTCGCCCTCGTCGCGCTGCCCGCGATCAAGGCTGAGTTCGTCGAAACCGGGCTGCTCAGGCTTCGGCTGATCTTCTATCCGCTCTCCACCAAGCATCCCAATGCCGTAGCCGCCGCCAGCGCGGCGCACTGTGCCGGCAAGGCGGGCCGATTCTGGGCCTACCACGACTATCTGTACGTGAGACAGCCCGAATGGAGAGGTACCTCCGCTCCCGATTCGCTTTGGGTTGGTTACGCCGATAAGCTCGGCCTCGATCCGGAGGCCTTCGCCGCCTGCCTCGGTGCCAGGGAAACCCTCGACGCTATCGAGGCCAATTGGGTGGAAGCGATCAGCGCCGGCGCCCCCGGAACTCCCACCGTTCTGGTGAACGGTGAATCGATCAGCGATCTCGGCTCCTATGAACAGCTGAGCGATCGAATCCGCGCCGCCGTACGGGCGGCTCGCGGCGAGACGGCGAGCGCCCAACAGCGATAGATGCCGATCGTCGCCGCCATCTTCGCCCTGTCCGCAGCGATCGGTCTCAGCCTCTACGCCGCTCTCGCCGCCCCTGGCCTGGCCGCCCACCTGGGCCTTGTTACGCTACCTGACCCCATCGTGGGCCTGGCCGCTCCCGCCGTCTGGGGAAGCCTCCTCGCCCTGCTGGCAGTCGAGCTCGTCCTTTCCCGCTATCGGTTCACGGACCTCGTCTGGACCGCGTTTCATACACTCTCCCGACCCCTGGCAGCCGCGCTCCTCGCCTCGGTCGGTCTCGGGTCAGCGACCCACCTGGCCCAGTGGGGCGGCGCCCTGCTCGCCCTGCTGACGGCGCTCTTCGTTCACCTCTGCGTCATGGGCTCTCGTGTCGTAGCGCGCACCCACGCCCCTTTCCTGCCTCCAGGGGCCCTGACCGCCATCCAGACTCTCCTCGCGGCGGGCATCGCCACCCTCGCCTTTCTAAACGCTACCGGCGCCGCTCTCATAGCCTGGTTGCTGCTCGTCGCCGTCCTCCCTCTGGCCCCCAAGCTCATCGCTCTCGCCCTTTCCGCCATCCGCGCCTCGGTAGCGATGCTCTGGCAGCCCGGGCGCTCGCGGCCGACCTGGGCCACGGGAGCCGATAGCCTGCCCGCGTCGCTGCGCCTGGCGGTTGAGCGCCACCTGGTCCGGCGACCCCTCGGCGCCGTGCGCTCGACGCGTCTCACGCTCGCTCGCCACGGCAGCCGCTGGCCTTTCAATCGGGGCTGGTTGGTGGTGGCGCCGGAGGCTCCGCCCCTCTTCGCCCACCGCCAGTTCTTGCACCCGCAAGTAGTGGAGCTCTCCCCTGGCGCGGGGCACGCGGGGGGCGAGCTTCTGATCCAGACGCTGGAGGTGGAGGCGAATACGCCGTACACGTTGTGCATCGGGCCGGAGGCGCCACCGGGCCCGGTGGTGCTGGCGGCGATCATGGCGCGGGAGGGTGAGGGTGATCCAGAGAGTAGCGGCGGGGCGGCGGGGCAGGAACATATGTAGTTGCTGTCCCAGCGCGGCTTTCGGGCACACTGGCCTTTACATTCGATCCTGCCTTTGTTATACTAGTCGGTCTTGCTTACTACATGCTTGAGATCCCCCGTTTCCACCGCCCGCGACCTGAATCGCCGGCTGGTCAGCGAGGCGCCTGAGGCTCGAGTGCCGTAGTATAGCTTTTCGCGAGGCCGCACGGCGGTGCTCGCCTTTTTTATACGATCCTAACCGGCGTATCGCAGAGTGGGCATGTTCTTTGGCTCCAAGGCCCTAGACTCGTTCGATCAATACCTCCACGACGTCGAGAAATACCCTCTAATCGAGAATGCGGCGGCCGAGCGGGAGATCGCTCATAAAGCCCGGGCTGGCGATCGGGCGTCCGCCGAGCGCCTGGTGACGGCGAACCTGCGCTTTGTGATCTCGTACGTGAAGAAATACCAGGGCCGGGGACTGAACCTGGCGGAGCTGGTGTGCATCGGGAACGAGGGTCTGCTGAAGGCGGTGAAGAAATTCGACCCGGATAAAGGGGTCAAGTTCATATCCTATGCGGTCTGGTGGATCCGTCAGACGGTACTGCAGGCATTGGCGGAGCAGACGCGCTCGGTCCGAATCCCGCTGAATCAGAACTCGAACCTGGTGAAGCTGTCGCGCACCGAGACGGCGTTGACGCAGCTGTTGGGGCGGACGCCTACGGACCGCGAGATTGCGAATCGGATGGGTGAGCCGGTCGAGACGATCCGCACGCTGAGGCGGGTGGCGTCGGCCGAGCTGAGCCTGGACGCTCCGCTCGACCGAACGGACCGTGACAGTGCATCTTTCGGCGAGCGTTTCTCCGGGATGGAGACCGGCGACATCGAAGACGATGTCGAGTCACAGGCGCGACGCCACTTCCTTCAAGTGATGTTCGAGAAATACCTGACGGAACGCGAGCGTAAGATCCTCGTCCTCTATTATGGACTGGATGACGGCGAGGAGATGACGCTGGAAGAGATCGGTTCGCTGCTGGGTGTCACTCGTGAGCGGATTCGCCAAATCCGGAACCGCGCCTTTGAGAAGCTGCGCGGATCACCCGACGGCATGGCCCTGGAAGGATTCTGGGCAGCTAATTAACCGCTCCCCACAGTGCAAGCCCGGTTATCGTCAGGATGATGGCGAATGACACCAGGCAATAGGGACACGCCGTTTCGATGAAGTAAAGGGAGGCGAAGGTCAGGTAAGCGGAGAACAACACGCCGCCTCCCGCCAGCAGTGCCAGCAGCCTATCCCACTTCGGTTCCGATGATTTGCTCGGTTGCGTGCTGGCGAGGGCGATCGCGAAGATCAACAGGTAACCTGCCAGGCCGATTCCGGCTACGGGCAAACCCAGAAAACTCGAATAGCTCGACGAGTTGACGACGTTGCAGGCACTACCGGACGTGCAGGCGAGCGCACTGATGACACCGAGCTTGTGAAGCAGTAAGTAACTTGAATCGAGGCCGCCGAGTAGCGACAGGACCGCGATCACTTGCCTACGCATCACGACGACTTGGCTAGCTCTTCTTCAATGAGCTCCGCCAGCTGATCGAAGCCCACCGCTCCCGTAACCCGCCGCCCATTGATGAAGAACGTCGGCGTACTGTTCACCGCATGCTGCTCGCCGCGGGCCCGATTGGTCAGTACGGTCTCGCGGTATTTGCGCGAATCGACGCATTGTCTGAGCGCCTTCCCGTCCAGTCCGATAGCGTCGGCGTACTCTTTGAACTTGCGACGTGGGTTACGACGCTCGACCCAATCGGACATGCGGGCGAACAGCATATCGTGCATGGCCCAGTACGCATCCTGCTCGCCGGCACAGCGAGCCGCTTCCGCAGCGAGGAATGATTTCTCGCCGGGATGGACGGGAAAATCGAAAAAGATGTAACGAACCTTTCCCGTGTCTACATAGCGCTCGATGACCGTCGGCACGGTGAGTTGTGCGACCATGCCACAGTAAGGGCACTGAAAATCCGCATACTCCTCGACGATCACGGTCGCATCCTCGGAGCCCCTGGCGATACCGACATCGAGCGGAATGAGCTCGCCGTCCGCCAGCACACCGAGAGCGGGCGCCGGAGTGCTGCCACCGATGACTACGCCGGGCTCTGGACGCGTGGCGACGTAGCCGATGAGGGCAACGCCGGCGAGCGCGACAACAGCGAGGATTACGTAGAAGCGCTTCTGTGAGTTCGCCATCTAACACTGCCTCCTAGGACCTGAAGTATTCCTGCCGGGCTTCCCGCTACTGGAACTCGATGAAGTTGGACAGTTGACCGGTGAACGCGAGGTAGGCGATGGCGCCCAATACAGCGAACACCAGGAAATAGAGCCCCGCACGCACGGAGCGCGGCAACAGCCGCCGCCGTTCGCCACCAAGCCGGGTCAGCTTCGGTAGGAAGGCGTCCTGCCAAACCTGAATCACCTCGCGGCTGACTCCAGTCCAGCCCATCGCGTAGGCCTGATCGAGCTCCCTGAGGCTCGTGTGCCAGCCTTCGTAGGCCGCTTTCAAGTCGGGTCCACCCACTGCCGCGCGTACTGCGGTGGCAGATCCGCTCACATCTCCAGCCATCTTCTCCAGATCGACGATTCCGCGGGAGAGGCGACGCTGGATCCCACCCATCTCACGTCGGCTGGGCATGTACTTCTTGCGCGCCTTCCGCCACGGGATGCGGCGATTGGCCGCGATCCGCCGCGCCTGGCGCTCGAAGGCCCGGATGGTGGCGTCTGCAATCACTGCGACGCTGTCGCGAACGTCTTCGAGTAGTTCATTCCCATCGAGAGCCGTCGCCGAGGCGGACAAATCAGCGGCCGCGGCGGCTTCCCTCTTACGTTTGACGAGCGAACCCTCATAAACCGTTCTCAGCTCTCTGAGGTGCTCCTCCAGAAACCCTACCGGGAGGACGGGCGAGAGCTGCAGGCGCTCGACCCTGGCTCCCAGCGGCCGATCAGCCCCGCTCCCGATGGCGCCGAGGGAGAGTTCGAACTCGGGCACGACGAAGTGCCTATCGAGATCCTCGATGCCGGCAGCCCGCGAGATCGGCGCCAGGGGCGGGGGCGCGGGCGGGGGCGGGGCCGGTGCCGCGG
>SDBV01011635.1_pt1 | contig 11373 bp, 14 predicted proteins | sample 2277081 | NCBI WGS metagenome assembly SDBV01 (sample SAMN10402039, study PRJNA504765) | marine sediment metagenome | isolation source: marine sediment core GS10_PC15, 223 cmbsf | place: Arctic Ocean: Southern Knipovich Ridge | collected 2010
TAGCGCGATAGCGCTTAGGGCGGATACGGCAGCCGTAAGCAGGCTGGATGAACTTACGCAGCGCCGTAATGAACGCTTTGCGATTGAAACCAGGCGAGGTAATGCAGAGCGCGAAGCGATAGGCTTCGTAACCCAAGGGCTAAATTTTGAAGCGGAAGCCCGCTTAGCCGATTTCAGGGCGCGTACTGCTGTTACTCAGGGCATCATAAAAGGCTTGGGTACAGTCATAACAACCGGAGGTAAAGTTGCGACTAAATGGAAGACGACTGCGCCCGGACCTGTTTTTAGCAATATAGGGATTTAAGATGGCAAAAGTACCCGCGAGATCGGTAAAGGAAGTTGAAGCCCAGTTTGCGCAGACGCAAGGTTCCACGACGTTTCAGAATGTTCGGGGGGTAACGGAAAGTTCCTTCGGCGGGGGCACTGCTTTGTCGGAAGCTGGCGCAAAATTGAGTGCGGAAGCTGATAGCATATACGCTGCTTCTAATCGCCTTCAGGAACGTAAGGATGCGACAACGCGAGTGCGAGAGCTTCGCAAGATGCGTACCCCCCTGGTGCAGCGTTTTGAAGATATCACTACCGGCGTTGGTATCAGCGAAGAAGGAGAAGATGACGATACTGATCTAGGGCAACGCATCGCCAGTTTCAGACAGGAAATACTTAACGCCGGCCAGCAGGCTGTAGCGCAGCATGCGGGGGTAATACCCGGCAGTCAGGAAGTGTTTGCGGGGATGGTTGAATCCACTCTCGCCAAGCTCGATGGAGGGGCCATAGATTTTGGCTTGAAACAGAGTCGCGGAGAAGCGGATGCTTTACTGGCGGATCATGTGGCGGGGTTAGCAGCTACGGTTGAAGGAAACCCGAGCGCGCTTGGGGATGCTTTACTGGATGCGGAAGAATTCAGGTTAGATAATCATGCACCGGGCGCCACTCCGGATACCTCGCGCAAAGCAACTGAAATGATTGCTGACCAGATAGGCGGGGCTGCGGTGAGGTTTTTCATGCGCGCTGGAAACACCGATCGTGCTGCGGAAGTGTTGCGAGAAGTTGAAGATGCTATGTCTCTTACGCCCGCGCGTAAATTGCGCTTAGAAATTTTCGGTAAAGAGGCAGAACAACAGCGATCTTCGCTTGAATTAGAAAATCTTAAAAAGAAAACAAAGATTGAAACTGATGCTGCTATAAGGGTTGAAAAAGTTAAAGTAGAAGCAAAAAAAACAGCATCATCAGAAAAAGTAAAAGTTGATAAAGCTACGGCTAAGCTTTTAGCTGGCGCAAAAACTGAAGCTGCAAAAACAAAAATTAAAGCAGATGCTAAAGCAAAAAAAGATGAAATTGAAGCTAAGCATGCTAACAAAATTAAAGAAATTGAAGCCAAACGAGATGCTGATATTGAGAAAGCACGCCAAACACGTGATCCTTTTGATTTTCTTGGAGGAAGTATCGAAGCACGTGCAACGGCTATTTTATCCACCGCCGGCCCTGGGGGCCAACTCTCTCTGATTGAGCGATTTGAACGGGGGTTAACTACGCTACGTGAAGATCAATTTGCTATTAGTCTCATCACATCTACTATGGAAGTGAGCGAAAAAACAGGAGATAAATTTATATCGCCTACGTTTGCTCAGGCACTTCGGGAACGTGGTTTTGAACCGGAAACTTTTGGTGATCCTGGGGTTGTTAACGATCCGCGCCTGTTTCAGCCCCCCATTATTTCTACTACGGAAGATGGGGACACGCCCGCACTTGCCGAAGGAGCCGTTCAGCCGGCGGAAGAAGGTGCCGACCCGGTAAGCGTCGTATTTCCTTCCACCCTCGCTACGCTAATGGGGGGGAAAACCATAGCAGAGTTAGTATTCTCGGGTAAGTTTACTGGTGTTGGTCCCGCGGTGCGATCCTTTGCCGGGAGAACGCCTGTGCTGGCATCAGGCGCGGGAGTTGTTGACACCCTACGTACAGCTATTCCTCTGGCCACGAAAAGACTTGTTACCGCTCTACAGCAGAATCCGCGCTTTGCTGTTATGGAACGTGAACAGCTTCAGGAAGATTTAGATGTAAAACCTGAGTTATGGGATAACAAGAATGCTATGCTGGGGCGCTTGGTAGGGGTGGACCTGTTTCTGAATAGTCTGGAAAATGAATTAATTAATTCAGTCAAAGATTTAAAACAGCCCTTGAAGCAACGTAAAGCGGACAGAGTTTCCTTGCGACTGATACAGGCCACACGTGAGCGTTACTTGCCAGATATAGTGGCTGAAACAGACCCAGGAAAGCGCGCCAAAGCCAAGATAGCTTTTGCGGAAGCCAATCCGCCGGGAACACCTTTGGTATTTCTGGATGCAAACGGTTCATGGGTGCTGGATTTCACCAAAGGGCCTCCTAAAACGGGAACCAAGTAATGGGGCTTTTTTCGTTCAAGTCGAAAGAAGATGACGCTGCTTCTCTTGAACAGAAAGCAGATGCTTTATTCGAGGGGGCGCCTGCTGCCGAAGTACCCGCTGATGATGATTTTTCTAAATTCAGTGGAAGCACCTTTATCCCCACCCCCACTGAGCAAGCGGTTATGGAAGCCACACCGGATTCCGCGGATGCTTTGTTCGAGGGAAGCGAAACTGCAACTCTGGGAGAACAGGCTACAGCAATCGGGCGAGGGGTTGCAGGAGGCGCAATTCGTGGAACGGGTATATCTGGAGGGGCGCTTGCCGGCGCCGCTGTTATGGCCCCGGTGCCTATCCCCGGCGCACGTATAGCCGGGGCTCTTATCGGCGCCGTTGGCGGGTACTTTCTGAGCGATGAACTGGTAGATGTGGCTTCCGACCCGGATATCATGGGTGACTACACCATTACCTACAGGTCTCTGGATGATGTGCCCCCCAACCTTCGCCCTCAGGCAGCTTTTGGCGAAACCCTTGGAAGTTTTATAGGCCCATCAGGCGCTATCGTAGCCATAGGAAAGCAGGGAATGCGGGTGCTTGTGAACCCTTCTGCCGGGCGATTGAAAACGTTCGCTGGCAATCTCATAAATAACATACTGGATACCGCGGCTACCAAGACTGGCAGATTTGTTAGCACAGAAGCGGGGGCTTCACTTACAGCCGCCGGGGCGGGGGCAACTGCTGTGGCCATAGCCCCAGAGTCCGGCGCCCTTCGATTTGGGGCAGAAATTGTTGGGGGATTTTTCAGTCCCACACGTTTTGTGCTAGGGTTAGGAACTGATTTATCCCGCACAGTAGTTAATTTTGCGAAACGCCAAAGTCCGGCCATGAGGCAGACAAAAGCAGGGCGTCTGTTACAGGATTATATAGAGGCAGCAGAAGGTGACCCCGCGGCAATGGTTGCTTTTTTGCGCGAGGTACAACTGCCTAGCGGGGCTAAACCTACTGTGGCTCAGGTGCTCGGTGATCCAGTAGCTGCGGCGTTTGAAGCTGAATTCAGAGAAATAAGCCGGGAATTTGGGGTGCAGTCGGCTAGTCAAGCTCGAAACGCTTTGGATGCTTATGCCGCAGCTATATTTCTAATGCGAGATATGGCGGGCGAAGGAGCCCCCGCAGCGTTCATGGAAGCCGCTCGGTTACAGGATCAGGCGTTTCGTGCTTTTTTGATAATGCGAATGGAGCGAGCTAAGAATACAGCTTTACGCGCCGCGGAAGCGATTACCGAAGACTTACCTGAAACTCGCGCGAGCATTTCCAAAGCCGCAAATAGTGCTCTTGATGAGGCCATGAGAGATGGCCGTTCTGTAGAGCGTCAGTTGTGGGCTCGGGTTAAAAGTGTATCCCGCCAGCCACGACGGCTATTTCGGGAGTACAATAAAATCAGAGCGGATATGCTTCCTCGGGATAAGCTGGATGAAGTAGTTGAAGGTACTATCTCAGACATGAGAGAAGCGCAGGAATTGCTCAATAAAGCACAAAAAGCGGGTTTCGACGCAGACCAAATTATAGCTCTGGAAAAAACATCGCGAGCGCGAAATGTACCAGCGGCGGAAAGGGAAGCTGCTAAAGCAACTTTGGACCAACTAGGAATCAGCGCTTCTCAGATGAAAGAAGCTTTTGGCCAAATGAGCACAAGTCATTTGGCAAAATTTCGTTCTACTACTTTGGAAGCGGCGCGTGTAGCAGATAGAGAAGGCAAAGATAATTTAGCTCGCCGTCTTGGTTTGCTTGCTGAAGCTGCGCTTGCGGATACAGATGGCGCCTTCAGGGCGGGTATTAGAAATGGCAGTATCACGAAAGAAATAGGGCAAGCTTACACGCACGCGCGCCGGTACACCCACGCTTTTCACGAAACATTCACTCGCGCTTTTGGCGGCGCTATCCAGCAAGTAGGCAGGCGCGGGGAGCTTATGCTTCCTCCCGAGGTATTATTACGCCGCGCTCTGGTTACGGGGCCGGAGATGAGGGCGCTACGTTTCGATGAATTGGAACAGGCCACGCGGTTCCTGCCGGATATGGCGGATAAAGGGTTTGATGTACCTAAAGATGTGCTGCGTATCGCTCGGTTCAATATCGACAAGATGCTTGATGCGCAGGAAAGTTTTCTCCGATTAGCTGCGGCAGAAGTAGTGGATGATACTGGGGCCGTGTCACTTAAAGCTATCCATGAATTTCAGCAAAATCAAGCGGAGTTGATAAAACGTTTTTCCATGGTGGGGGACTTGTTAGAGAATGCGAAAACAACCGAGAGCGCCAAACGTTTAGTAGAAAACGCAACCAAGGGGCAGCTTGCACGTATAGCAGAAGAAAATGCTTTTGCCAGAATATTAAAAGTTGAGAGCGCAGCAGATGCAGTTGGAGCAGCTTTAACCCACCCACGCCCTATCGAACAAATGTCGGGGTTATATGAAGTAGCGGTTAAAGGCGGGCCGGAAGCAGTAGTTGGCTTTCGTAAAGCCGTGTTCGATCATGTAGCCAGCGCCGCGCGTCGTTTAGATGGCCAAGGTATCTCTCTCCCCGCTTTAGTAAAAGAACTGGATTTTCCAATTAAACCAGGGCTTCCTACCCTGTTGGATTTTGCTCAAACTCAGCAATGGATGAATGTTCGGGAAGTGAAAATAGTACGTGATTTGCTAGATCATGCCCGAAATGTCATACGCGCTCAAGCTACCAGTCCAACAGGGGAATTGATATTTGGCGGCGGCGTGGAAGATATAACCGGCGCCGGGGTGGATTTGCTTTTGCGCGTAGTGGGCGCAAAAGGCGCCCGCTTGATTGCCGGACCTTCTGCCGGCGAAAGTTTGATCGCGTCCTACGCTGGCTCGCGAATGCTACGTCAGGTATTTTTACGGATGCCCAAGCTGCGTTTAACGCAAATTGTTGCGGGGGCGTTAAGGGGTGATCCCCTGGTGCCCGGCGGCGAGCCTTATGGACTGGCTATATCGTTGCTGGAAGTTCCAGCGGCACCCAAGCAAGCTATCAAACTGGCGCAGCAAATACATGCATATGCAATAGGAGCGAGCTTAACCTTTACAAGAGATGTGCTGGATGACCCCGTAGAGGAAATTGAGGATGATCCATCTGCTGCGTTCTTCCAGGGTGGAGCAGAGCAAGCACCTGAGCCTGAGCCCGAAGAAAACGTAGGGATACCCGCAGGTCTTGGGCGCCCCACTGGCCGCTTACGTGAGAATGTACGCCCTCTTGGGGAGCTTGTTGTTCCCTCTGGCGAAGCGGATCAGGATGTGGTACAGTAGAATGGTTTCACGTGAAACCCCTGGAAAGCTGAGAAGATGAGCCGCCCAAGCGAAGTAGATAAGGTTATTGCAACCGGCAATGGGGTGCGCGGGACGTTCTCTTTTAGTCCGCTGGTTATCTTTGCCAACACGGACCTGGAGGTAACGACACAGATTATCGCGACCGGGGTAGAAACTGAAATTTCTCTCGGCACGACTAGCACTACCTTCAGCATCAGCATCCCCGCCGGCAGCTATCCAGCGACCGGCAGCATTGATTACCCGGCAAGCGGGGGAATTCTGCTGCCCTCGACCGAGCGCATTGTCATGCGCGCCAAGCTGCCTCTCACGCAGGCAACCAAGCTGGCTCGGGGGCCATACGACCCCAGAGTACAGGAAGAGCAATTCGATCGCCTTGTAGCTATCGCCCAGCAGCTTCAAGAGCAACTGGATCGCGCCATCCTTATGCCTGTGGCCACGCCTGCAACTGTTACCGGAGATATGGACCCGCTGATAACAGGCTTAACCTACCTGCGATTGAAGGAAGACAAAACCGGCTGGGAATTGGTAACGTTGACAAGCACGGAAACAGCGGTCATTTCAGATGCTACACCGGCGGGAGTTGCATTGCTGACCGCTGCCGCAGGCTCCAGCAGCGATGTATCGCGAGCCGATCACGCTCATCTCGTTGACGCTTATATCAAGCTCAGCGCCGACATTCACAACGCTTTGAACTTCAGCTAGAGGAAAGACTATGAATACTTCAATTATCGTTGCTTATTACGTTGGTTTATTTCTTGGCGTTCTTTTTGGGTGGGCAAGCGGTTCAGCGCTTAGCAACGCACCCAGAAAAAAGGAGAATAACTAATGGCTGCTTCACCTATCTTCATCGGCTCGTACCGGACGACACCTACGGTATTCATTGCCTCACACAGCACCACCCTTGCCTTGCCTATCTGGATCGCAGGAAGCTCAGGTTCCCGCGTGCATGGTATCGCGGTTGCTGCTACCGATTCCGGGGCCAACACTGCGCTCCTATATTACGCCAAGCGCATGACGCTGGAATCAGCCATGGGTACAGGCGCATTTGTGGACAACGGCGGCAGCCCCGACACCCTGACCCGGACCAGCGGATCGTTCGTTACCGATGGATGGAAAATAGGCGACCGCATGCTTGTGGCCGACCCAACTACGCTCGCGAATTCGTTCTTTGTGACGCTGACGGTGGTGGCCATACTCACGCTGACTTTCGTTACCGCCAGCGTGGACACAGCTGAAGACCTTCCAAGTGGGGCAATCATATATCGCTTGTCTCAACTTCATCTCACGACACTCGCGGCTAATGCAGGCAATGCGGCGGCTACAGATGCACTCGATATGCTCAAAACAGATTGGCCTATCGCGGACACAACGCCTGATCGTTACATTACCATAGGGGCTGATGACGCTCTCGCTATGAGCTTTGGAACAGCAGTCGGCGCCGCGCCCGATCGCGTGGATGTGACGACTTTCGGGGGAGACTACTGATGAGCGGCATAGTTAATCAACCGGCATTAGTGGATTTGCCTCGCCCGCAACGATCGCTAGCGCCGGTCTCTGATATTGTCAGATATTTACTTACACATACTGCGGATACAGCACTCGCTACGCGCGCATCTGGAGGTTCTAAAATCGGCGCTACCATAACCGGCGTTAAGATACCCGCAGTTGGAGTCATTCGTGTTACTCTTTTGGAAGCTGAATTCGATGAAACCGAAAATACCTCTGACGCTCAAGTTGCTATTGCTCTTGATGTGGGAGGAACAAAAGTTTGGGCTGCGTCAGATAGTGAAGCCGGTACATCCTTGGATAAAGTAATTCTAATAAGCCAAAACGTATCAAGCCGTTTAATCAAACACGGCTTAGATTCAGATGTAATCAAACCAATTAATGCTTTAATCATGATATTTGATATAACTGCTAATAGTTTTACTTCAGGCAACAACACTATAGAGATATATATGGGCGATAACGCTGGGGGTGTACTAGGTGAAGCAACGCTTACGGGCACTACCGTCACTTGTCGAATACTTATAGAAGTTATTACTGCTTTAGCAGTTTGATATGATTCGCCCTTACGCAACTTTAGCTGCTTTTGTTTTCTTAGCAGCTTGCGCTACGCAACCTTCCGAGCACGCGGTTACTCGGCAGGAGCTTACCCAAATCGTGATGAGCCGAGGCCATCTGGGGGTTAGCTGGGCGCGACAGTTCACAGGTTGGTGGAATGGAAAATCAGGCCCAGGCAGCGTCATCTGGTATTTGCAAGGCGATATGAAAGCAAAAGCTCATGAGAAGCGCCATGCCAGAAAAGGAAAGTTCCATCCATGACCGATAACCACACCGAGCGCACGCTGGGCCGTATCGAGGGCAAGCTGGATGGCCTGATTGCCAGCGTCGATCGCCAGCGCGATGACATAGAGAACCAGCGCAAGCGTGTCAACGCACTGGAAAGATGGCGGACAGGGGTACATTATGTAGCTGCGTTCGTAGTTTCAATAGCCGCGGCAGTTGCCGCTTATTTCAAAGGGGGATAGCATGAATGAAATACAAATGGCGATGAATATCGCGGCGCTAATATGGCAAGGCACATCAACTTCAATATTTGATGGCGCTATCGCAATTTTGAAACAAGTTTATTCTTCGCATGGATATATAAAAGGCACACGCCAATTTCCAGTTTGCTCACGATGCGGATATCGTAAATCTGACGCAATTCATACTAAATAAGGAGTAAAATATGACTTCATTTCCATCCCTGCGGCGGCTGGTAATTCGGCCCTCTCTCGATCACATGGAGCTATGGTCGCAGGCGGCAGAGAACCTGTTATGGGGAACCGCTAACTATGAATCCAATCTAATGTTCCTGGCGCAACAAAGCGGTGGCCCTGCCCTGGGTCTGTGGCAGATAGAGCCTGCAACCCGACGTGACCTGTACGACAGGTGGCTAAGCAGGCGCCCTCACTTGCGGGAGAAGCTTAGGGCACTGGCGGCGCCTGTTCCCAAGCTGGAGAAGCAACTCGCCACCAACCTCTTGTACGCTTGCGCTATAGCGAGGCTGATCTATTACCGCCGGCCTGAGCCGCTGCCGGACGCTGACGATATAGAAGGGCTTGCCGCCTACTGGAAGCTGCACTATAATACTCCCGCAGGCGCAGGATTTGCAGCAGAGTGGATGCTGCGCTATCAGAAAAACACAGATTAGGAAACTTCAAATGGAACAAATGCCCTTCATTGATATTCTTGTCGTCGCGGCAATCGCTGCGGTGCCGGGTCTCGTTATCGCCTTCTGGTCTCACGTGAAAGCAGCCGCGAAAGCATCGCCGGCCGAGTGGGATGACAAGGTTGTGGCAGCAGTGGAAGAAATCGTTAAGCGAATGAGTTCGCGCGGCGAGGTATAGGCTATGCGCTGGATAGCCATCGCCATCGTCCTGTTGCTGGCGGGCTGCGGCTTCACGCAAGCTGGTGATGCTTTTCGGGTTGCTGTTAAAGAAGGCGGTGAAAAAGCTATGCGCGAGGGGCTCGTAAATACCGAATGGTTTCTATGCCGCGCTGCTTCAGTTGGGGCGGTTATAGATCGCTACGGTCGCTCAGAAGAAACAGCGACGGCATGGCGCGCCATATGCCGGGATAACCCCGAAGCGGTAATAGTCAAACCCGCCAATTAATCGCCGCTGTGCAACCATTTGGTAAATGGTTCTTGCCGAGCCTTCTCAACCGCGTCAGCAGCTTCACTCACTTCTTTAGCGTAAGACTCCAGCGTCTTGCCTTCGCCGACTTCGCCGGCAAACGATTTCTCGCGAAATGGTTCCAGCGCTTCCTCAAGACTTCCTTCGCCTTGCAGCCGCGTGTGCCAGTACCCGAAAGCGTTGAATATAATCCCCCCAAGAGCTTCATCGAACGCCCCCAAGTTTTCCTTGCCCGCGCGGTGAATAGTCCATAGCGCTACCATATGGCGCCACAGGGATTTCATGTAAACAGACAGCGGCATTCCTTTTTGCCAGTTGTCGCTATCTCTGAGAGCGCCATCCGCCTGAGTACGGTGCTCGTGCATGTATCGGGCGTAAGCTTCCAAAGCAAGTGGTGAAAGAAATCCTTCGTAATCCAGCTTTTCTTCTTCTGTATCTCGGGTAGCTCCGCTCTCGAATTCTCTCATAGCTCAATCCCTTCTTCCATTTTAATGCTAAGTCTATGGCAGATTGTCTCATACTCATCGAGAAATTTTTCCTTCGCATGCGGCGGGTCCAGGCACCAGATTACGACGCCATCGATAGGTTCATACTGATCGTGCGACCAAGGCTGCTGGTGACGCATGATCGCCCTCTTTTCCATTGGAATCATGCGCCGGTCCAGGTGCTTGATAGCCCCCGCGTAAAGCAAGCGATAATAATTTAGCCCGTAAATTCGTCGGTATAACCAAATAGCTTCTTGTATTGCCTTTTCCACTCTTTGATACCCCTCGCCTACCGCGTCTTTCACCGGCCATGGCAGATCGTTGCAATAAGCTTCGGCTGCATCATGTAACAGCGTTGCTAGACATGCCTCCGCGGGCCATTCCATTCGATCCGCTGCCATAGCCATGTGAACCGAATGCTCCGCCACGCTATAGAAGCGATCCACCCGTCCCTGCCCTCCATACCGGCAGTCGAGCGCCAGCCCGTTTGCTATATCACTAATGAACACTTCTTCCGGGCGGGGGTCCGCTGGAAAGAACCTGCCCCCAAGGCTGGTATGCATCCATTCCCCGCGCCGGCCCTCTACCAGGTTTCGGCTTACGCTGTGCGCGTCATTTTGGGATGACTTCGGACCACAATCCGGGCAATTAGGGCCGGGGGGCGCGTCACATTCTGGGCAATGCAGCCCAGCGTTATTTATCTCTGCTTCCCTTTTATTTTTCTCGCTATTTTCACGAAAATGTCTTGCGACAGTATCCCCAACATTTTTGTATTCACTCATAGTGTGATTCCTTTCTCTATTGCTGCTTTGATAAACTCTGCTGCTAACCAGGGGACGATGGCGTTACCGTACCCGCGCAAGCGTCCCACTCGGGCGGGAATCCCATGAGCCAGCATCGCTGGATTGATGCCGTATTTTTTATTCATAAACATATGGTACTTCAATAGGTTTTCTTATGTTATGTATACATTGTATTTCAAGCGTTGCATTAAGCGGAATAATTCTGAGTTTATCTCCGTGCTTTTCTACCATCCCCATATTTGAATTCTCGTTTAAATATTCTGTAGCTTTAAAATAATCCAAAAATGCAGCTAATAATTGCCCGTTCTTATATACGCCAAACATTTTAGCTATAGAAATAGATTCTACTTCCATTCCATAAAATACTACGGTTGTCACAATGTAATTCCCTTCTCCAGCATTGTCGGATTGATGGTGTGGCGGGCTACTTCCCCAAAATCGGTATGGTACACGATCGCCTTCATCTCACGATGCGGGCGGTATGCCTTCTGCGCTGCCCAGGCATCGGCTGGAGGTAACACCCTGAAGCTTTCTACGATGCACCCGCTGTAGTCGTGGGCGCTGGTAGCAGGCTGGGTCTTGCCAGTGTGCGTGTGCCCTGTCCAGAAGTAGCGGTAATCGGTAGCGCCCCAGTCTTCCGGCCTGTCAGCGGCCATTGTCAGCGGAAGGTTCTGCATCTTTGTACCGTGGCC
>SDBV01011636.1_pt1 | contig 11373 bp, 5 predicted proteins | sample 2277081 | NCBI WGS metagenome assembly SDBV01 (sample SAMN10402039, study PRJNA504765) | marine sediment metagenome | isolation source: marine sediment core GS10_PC15, 223 cmbsf | place: Arctic Ocean: Southern Knipovich Ridge | collected 2010
GCCTCGATCCGGGAGAAGCCGAGTCTCTTGCTTTCCTGCTCGCGTCTGAAGAAGAGTGGCTGATCTCCTCATCCGACAGTATCGTCTTTAAGGTGCTTGGCAGATTCGCCCTTGCAGAACGGGGCATTTCGCTTGAAGAAATTCTGCAGCAGGTTGGCCTGGGCAGGTCCGTTGACTGGAAGTACAGAAAGGCCTTTCGTCTCAAATACACCCAACATGGCCAACAGGAGAGCATCACCGGCACCGGCCTGGTTTGATCCGCTGGGGAAAGCCGAGTGTCAAAGTATAAGGAATCGCCTTCGGCGATGGTGTTTAAGCAGATCCCTCCGCTTCGGTCGGGATGACATTGGCTTCGGTCGGGATGACATTTGGTTTCAGTCGGGATGACTTTTGTTGGTGGTCTAAGGGGTTACGTCAGGTGGGTTTTTATTAGTTCTGTTGCTTTTGCGAGGGCTTTGGGGAGGTTTTTTGGTTTTTTTCCTCCTGCTTGTGCCATTTGTGGTTTTCCTCCTCCTCGGCCATCTACTATCGGGGCGATTTGTTTTATCAGGTCGCCTGCTTTCAGGCCTTTTTTGATTACGTCGTCGGTCATTGCTGCCAAGAGCATTACTTTGTCATCGCCCTGGGGGATGCCTAAGACTATTGCTGCTGATTTTGCTTTCTTTTTGAGGCTGTCGATTGCCTGGCGGGCCTGGTCGATGGGGCATTGGGAAAGAGCGCCTGTGATGATGGATGTGTCGCCGATTTTTTCGGCGTTTTGCAGGAGTTGTGCGGATTCGGCTATTGTGTCGGTTCCGCCTTTTTTTGCGGCGGATTTCAGGTCTTTGGCGAGTTTCTTGTTGTCGGCGAGGAGCTTTTCGACGCGGCCGGTGATCTGCTCGGGCGCCGCCTTTAGCATGGTCGTGAGGTTATCGACGATTTTGCCTCTTTCGAGCAGGTAGTCGACGAGCCCGGCACCGGTAAGAGCCGTTATTCTGCGGACGCCGGCTGAGATGCTCTCTTCCCTGATGATTGCAAAGCCGCCGATCTGCCCGGTGCTGTCAAGATGCGTACCGCCGCAAAACTCGCGGCTGATCGCCTGTGTTATCTGCGCGGCGTCGTCTGCGCCGATACCGACTACGCGGACCTCGCTGCCGTATTTTTCGCCGAAGAGCGCCATCGCGCCGAGTTGCTTTGCCTCGTCGATCGGCATGACGACGCATGTGATGGGCAGATTCTCTGCGATTTTTTCGCGGACGCGGTTTTCCGTATGCTCGATCTGCTCGCCCGTTAGGGCCTTGCGACAGGTGAAGTCGAATCGCAGGTAGTCTGCACAGACGAGACTGCCCTGCTGCTTGACCGAATCGCCAAGCACCTCCTGGAGCGCCCACTGGAGGAGGTGGGTTGCGGTGTGATTTTTCTTGATGAGGTCCCTGCGTCTGTCAACGGTTGCGGACACTTGGTCGCCTGCGGCAATAGCGCCGGAGGCGAGCTTGCCCTGGTGGATGATGCAGTTTGCGATTTTTTCGGTTGTCTCAACTACGAACTCGGCATTGCCTGATTTGATCAGGCCGCAGTCGCCGACCTGTCCGCCGGCTTCTGCATAGAAGCAGGTTTTTTCAAGCACGAGAGCGATACTCTCGGTTTGGTCTTGTAATGTTCCCTGGGTCTTGAAGCCGGCAGAATCGATCCAGCCGACAACTTTCGTATCGCAGGTATCGGTTTGGTATTTGAGCGAATCGTCCGTTTCAGGGAGGGCGACGCCTGCCAGACCGGCTGCCATGGACGTACCTTTCTGCGCGGCACGGGCACGGGCACGCTGGGCGTCCATGAGTTCTTCGAAAGTGTCGTTGTCAACGGCAAGGCCTCGCTCGCGTGCCATCAATTGTGTGAGGTCCAGCGGGAATCCGAAGGTGTCGTAGAGCTGGAAGGCATTTTCGCCGCTGATTGTCTTGTCGGGTGTCTTTTCGGCAGTCTCGGCGGCGGTGGTGAATATCTCAAGCCCCCTGTCGAGGGTCCTGCCAAAGGCGGCTTCTTCGGCTTCGACGACGGTTGCGACGAAGTCGGCTCTTTCGGCAACTTCGGCGAATGCATCGCCCATGGTGTCTGCGAGTACGCCGACGAGTTTGTACATGAAGGGCTCGTGGGCGTCGAGGACCCGGCCGAACCTTGCGGCGCGGCGGAGTATGCGTCGCATGACGTAGCCGCGCCCCTCGTTGGAGGGGGTAACGCCATCGGTGATAGCGAATGTGAGCGAGCGAATGTGGTCGGCGATGACACGGAAGGCGCTGTCGGTTTTGCTTTCGAGGTTCGATGTGTATTTGTGGCCGGTCAGGTCGGCGATGGCGTCGATGATGGGCATGAAGAGGTCGGTGTCGTAATTGCTGTGCTTTTTCTGGAGGACGGCGGCGATTCGCTCGAGGCCTGCGCCGGTGTCGATGTATCTGGCGGGGAGTTTTTCAAGTGTGCCGTCGGCCTGACGGTTAAACTGGATGAATACGAGGTTCCACAATTCGATGAATCTCGCACAGCCGGAATTTACAGCGCACTTGTGGCCGGCGATGTGTTTCTTGTCGCACATTTCGGGTCCGAGGTCGATATGTATCTCGCTGCACGGTCCGCACGGCCCAGAGGCACCCATCTCCCAGAAATTGTCTTTTTTGCCGAAATAGAGGACTTGGTCCTTTGGGATGGGTGTAACTTTCGTCCAGAGTGCGGCGGCCTCATGGTCCGGCTCGCTGCCGTCGGTCCGATCACCTTCATAAACCGTTGCCCACAGTTTGTCCGGGTCTATACCGTAGACTTTTGTCAGAAGCTGCCATGCCCACTCGATGGCTTCGGCCTTGAAGTAGTCGTCGAAGGACCAGTTGCCCAACATCTCGAAAAAGGTGTGGTGATAGGTGTCCAGGCCGACCTCCTCGAGGTCGTTGTGCTTGCCGCTTACGCGGATGCACTTCTGGCTGTTGGCGGCGCGGGTGTAGCCGGGCTTTGTCAGGCCGAGAAAGATGTCCTTGAACTGGTTCATGCCCGCATTGATGAACAGCAGGGTCTCGTCGCCGATGGGAACAACGGGCGTACTGGGGACAAACTGATGGCCCCTGTCCTTGAAGAAGTCAATGAACGTGCTTCTGATTTCTTTTGATGTAAACACTTGAGCCCTTTCCTGCGAGGGTGAACGCGATTCAAGAATGCAAGACAACGGCAATGCTTTATCGCGTTTATTTCGTCAAAACTGCGCTTTAGCTTTACGATCAATACAACGGTTTTTGCTGGCGACTTCACATAAAAGCATGCCACAGGGCAGGTTATACAGAATCCGGATGAAAAAGTCATGGGAAATTTGCGGATTTTGCTTTGTGCTTTCCAGGGTGAAGAATCAGGAAAGAATGAGTTTGTCCGCTGAAGTGAGGTTGGCTCGCGCGGTTTTTCTACCCGATTTGGTGCGGGATCCGGGGGGCGTTTGGGCGATCAGGGAACGTTTTTTTTTAGTTTTCTCGGGTGGGCTGAATCGCTGTAAGTGCCTGCCTGTCAAGCACTTTCCCCCCCCCACACACACACAAGACAAAAAAAGAAACGGCTTTTAGGGCTTCGGGCGGAGATTTTTTTCTTGCCAAAACCGGCCTGGTGTGATAATGTTTATATTGGTTCTTCAGACCCTTAGTTGAGCTGGACAATGGGGGGGCTGGAGTAGAGGTTTGAAAAGAATGAGCAGGCAACGCGTTTTGGAGGAATTGCCGGCTGGATCGGTCCTGCTTTTTGCAGGCAGCCAGTACAGCATCCCGCTATCTACCCATCAAGCAACGACTCCCCTGAGTAATCGGCCTGTAGATAACAGCCTGCCCAAGCATCTCCCAAGCGGCATCATTGATCCCAGGCCACCGTAGCATCAAAAATCTGACAATTGCATACTGACAGCTTATTGTTGTTGAGCGAAGCGAAATTCCGATTTATCGGGACTAACTGCTAATAGCTAAATTGTAAATTTTTATTATTTTATTTAACAGGAGGTAATCATGAGTACAGGAAAACGAAACAAGACGGTATTGACCCTCGCTGCCGTTGCGATGGTCGTCCTGGCCATCGGGCAGGTTCAGGCGGAGCCGATCGACGTGCCCAACGGCGATTTTCAATTGTACAAACCGGGGACAGACTATACAGTCACCGCGACTTTGTCGGGGGCCTACGCCGTTGGCGTCGGGGACAATGTTGCCTTGAGTGGCGGCGGAAACGCAAACTATTCCGATGGTACCAGCGGCGGATCTGTCGATGTCCCCAGTTGGATACCCGTAACCGGAGCCGCAGACGGTCAATTTTTGTCTAATGGCGTGGACGGTTCCGCTGGATTAAATGGCTTTGGGGCTTGGGCTAAGACTGGAAATAGGATCCAATCGGCCGATTCTCTGGGCGACCTCAAAGCCGGGAGGATCTATACGCTTTCGTCCGTGATTAGCGGACCTATTATTGGCGATCCAGATTGTATTTTCGTACTCGACCTGTTGACAGACGGTGTAGCGCTGACCCCCAGTTCCTCGGTAACTCCTACGACAGGAACTTCACCCGGAGGAGATTGGCAGGTAATCTCCAGGACGTATGAGACCACGACCGTTGACGACTTTGGCAAACCTGTTACGATTGTCGTTGGCACCGGACCCAGCCCCGACGCCACCGTAGCCGGACGGGTCGTCTTCGACAATATCACGCTCGACGTCGAAAATCCGATGAATCCTTTTCCGGATTACGGGGACGCGATTTACCTTGGGAATGTGGAATTGAGCTGGACAAATTGGCCCGCGGCTGATTCTAACGATGTTGATGTCTGGGTTGATGTGTGGTTCGGTACGGAACCGAACGAACTGTCACCGAATTACGACATGACCCTGGTTGTTGACGCAACCACGCTCGAAGGCAAGAATGCGACTTCTGTGATAGTCGACGCTTCTGGTGATCCGGAGACCTACTACTGGGAGGTGAATTCGTATATTAACGGTGAAGGCACAATAAATGATGCGAATATGCTCAAATGGGTTACGTGGACTTTCACTACCACACCTGATCTTCCAATTGAATCCGTCGATGCCGGTGAGGACATGGTTACCTGGTCAGGTCAAGCGGTGCTATTGGATGCGACCGTTGTTGATGACGGTGTATCGCCCCTGACCTATGCCTGGAGTGCGGACCCTGCCGATGGTGTTGTATTCTCAGATGCCGGCGCCGAAGATCCATCGGTTACGATTACCAAGCCTGTCTGGGTTGAGGTCACAGTTCCCAACGCCGGCTTTGAGGAACGTCTAACATACGATGAGGATTTTACGCCCAATGCGCCGGGTGAGCACAATAGCTGGGATAAATTTAATCAAGCGGACCAGGAGAGTTGGCGTCATTTTGAAGTTGACAATAACGGTGGGCCCTTGAGGATTTGGAATCCTGGGGATCCTGCGGTTGCTACCGATCTGACCACCCAAGGTATCGCCGATGTAGGTTTCGGAGGTAACGCAGCAGAGGGCGATATTGTTGTCGTCGTCCGAAGCCGCTACAACGATAACGAGTTTCATGATCCCCCGCAGGTGAGGGATTTTGAGGCGGCAGTACAGTTGCTGGATGAGGAGTTTGATCCCGGTACATCATACAAGCTGACCGCCAAGGTGGGCAGAATGCCCGAAGGAGAGGCTAACGGCGGAAGCATTAATTACCTCTGGGACGACGGGGGCGCGGACCCGAACTTTGCCGGTCCGATCCCAGCGTGGAATGGCTATGCCGTTCAGCTCGTCGTCGGAGGAACCACGGCAGATAGTGGTGGTGAGTATTCGCGCCGGGTAATTGGCGGAACCGTGATTGCCCAGGATTGGAACACCTCGGCTGTGCCGATGAACACTTTCGTAACTGTGTCTGTCGAGTATACCCCCGATCCGCTGCTGGCGGACCTGGCGGGACAACCCCTGCAGATTCGGTTGTGTGCCCTGGAAGACCCAGCGGATCATTCTACCACCAGTTGGGCTGCCTTTGACGATGTCAAGCTCGAAGCCAGTGTGACTACATATACGTTGACACTTGGGGTTAACGACGAATATAACACGACTCCCGTGGAAGATACACTTACGATTGATGTGTACGATAATCCCTGCCATGCGGCTATCTTCGGCATGTCTCTGGGTGCGGATAATCCGCTTGACTATAACAAGGATTGTATTGCAAACCTGGTAGATGCTGCTGTAATGGCCGCAAAATGGGCTGTTGATAATTCGTTGACAGAACCGATTGCCAAGTAACGCGGTTATTGTTAAATAATACGTCATTTGAACAGGAGAATATCATGAATACAAAAAATCGAATCAAGACAGTATTAACAGCTATGGCGATTGTCGCAATAGCGGCGACTCCAGCCTTTGCCGACCTGGCTGCGGGGCTTACCCTGGACTTCAATGCCAGCGATCCCGCCAGCGGTGTGGATGACAGCAATTGGAACTCGCTGACAGCCGATAGCTCCCAGGACTGGGACTTCGGCGCTGACGTGACACTTGAGAGTGTTTCGACGCTTCACAAGATTACGAAGGCTTATCACTTTACCGGTGGTACCGCCGATAACAGCCAGGGGCATTGGAGCGGTTTCGAAGACAACGATGATGCCAGTTGGGAGTTCTGGCTCAAGCCCAGCGATAGCGGTACACTGGACGCTGCCCAGACTCTCTTTGAAAGCGGCGGAGGCGGTGACGGTATGTCCTTTTGGTATGAGCCGGGCAGTATCGGCGACGATCAAGGTACGGTAAAGTTCACTATCGACGATAGTAGTGTTCAAAGTACCGTAAGTGCCGTCATCGATACAACCGAGTTCAGCCATATCACCGGGGTCTTCGATATGAATGCCGACGGAGGGACCATTGACCTCATGCAAATTTATGTTAATGGTGTTTTAGTTGATGACAATATCTCCGCGACAACCACCGATGATGCCGCCAATGACGACGATCCTACAGGCCTGGGGGACTGGACTGGTACCAATGGTGGCGGATTGGGTAATAGCAATGGCAATGTAGGCGACACCATTGGGCAAGGTCAATACGACGGTTATATGGCCGTTTTCAGGTTCTGGGCGGTTAAGGCCCTGACCGCCGCTGAGGTTGAAGCCAACTTCAGGGTATTGGGTGTGACTGATCCGATGGAGCCTTCTCCGGCAGACGGGGCAGAGATATCGCCCAGCAGTACACAGGTTTTGAGCTGGACTAACCTGGAGCCGACAACCGGCAGTGATGTTTATGTTGATGTTTATTTTGGAACTGACGCGAACGCTCTGGGCGCGTTTACCACTGATCCGGCAGATGGTTTAAATGTAACTTCTGTGACGGTCGATGCTTCTGTTATTGGTCAGACATACTACTGGCAGGTTAATTCTTATATTAACGGCAGCAGAACCGGCGATCCGAACGAAGGGCGTTTGTGGACGTTTTATGTAGTCGATTTTCCTCTGTCCCTTGTGGATGCAGGTGTCGACATGATTACCTGGTATGGCCAGGGGGTGCAATTGGGTGCGACGGTTGAAGATGACGGTGTATCGGCCTTGACCTATCTCTGGAGTGCGGGTCCTGTCAGTGGTGCCAGTGTTGTATTCTCAGATGAGACTGCTGAAGCTCCGATTGCTACGATTTCCAAAGTGCCCTATGCCGAGGCCGCAATCACCAACGCCGGGTTTGAGGCTGACCAGCAAGGTGAAGATGGTTGGGGCGGTATCCCCGGTTGGAATGGCGCCGGAAACTGGAATCCTCCTGCTGATAGTTACACCGGAAGCAATGTGCCCGAGGGCCAGATGTGCGCTTGGACAACAGACACCATTTCACAGGTTCTGGCCGAGACGCTCGCATCCGACACGCAATACGAATTGACTGTCCAGGTTGGTAATAGCTTACGATACGATTGGACCGGTTACACTGTTCAACTCCTGGCCGGCGGAACCGTCCTTAACGAAGATGTCGACACAGTGGAGGTGCCGCTTGACAGCTGGGTGCTTGTAACTGTCCCGTTTGACAGCACTGGAGTGGATCCGGAACTGGTGGGGGAACCTCTGGAAATTCGGTTGCTTGCCCTGGACTTGGCGGCCCCCGAATATGCTGAATGCAACTTCGATGACGTTCTGCTTACCGCTGATCCTGAGTTTCCTCCTCCTGATACGGCTACTGTTGAGTTGACAGTTGAGGTAACCGACGATGTTGGCTCTTTGGCCGACACCATGATGATTGACGTGTACGGTGATGCCTGTAAGGCGGCAATCGGTGCAGGTCTCGATCCGATTGAGCAGACTGACCATGACGGCAACTGTATTACAGGCTTCGAAGATCTTATTAGAATGGTCGCAGTATGGCTTGATGATTATTCGTTAACAGAAGCGGGTGTTAAACCTTAACTCTAAGCCGGCTTCTAAATACGTAGTTGTCATTTATCGGGCGTCTGGGAAAAGTCCCAGGCGCCCGATAACGTTTTGCCCGTGTGAGAGCAAGACGGACTCAGCCGTTTGCCGTTGTTACTTCATTCAACAGGAGAAAATGTGCAACAGCCGGGAAAGAATACCTCAATGAAGAAGTACTCATCCCTGCCGAAGAGATTACGGAACAGGACCTGCAAAACTACCGCAGGCTGCACCGCGAAAGTTAGTCGGTCAAGCGTGGGTAATCCGGCTTTTTGCGAGGACGTCTTTTACTCGCTGGTCCATTGCGTTTTGGTCGGTTGCGAAGCTGTTTAGGCCTGCCAGGTTCATGAGGCTGTCCAGGCCGATTGCTCTGCAGAGCAGTTTCTCGTGCCAGTTGGAGAGCTTTGGAATTTTGCCTTCCACTGCGCTTACGGCGTTGTCTTCCGGTGTCCAGCGTACGAGGAGATCGGCGTAGCCGTGTTCGGCAAAGAAATCGACGAGGTCGTCCGGGCTGAACGCATCGAGATTGGCCTGCTCGAGCAGCCCGACACACCTGACGAGTTCGGCATCGACGTTCCAGAGGGTGTCGAGTCTTATTCGCTCGGCGTCGACATCTTCGTCAACAGCGGGCAGGTACTCGTTGTCGGTCTGGCCTGTCATTGTCTCGGGGTCTTCATTTAGCTCGAGGAAGTCGGCTGCGACCTTTGGCGGAATGGTCAGGACATCGAGCCCGGCGAGGTCGGCCACCTGCCTGCCTTGTCGCAGGCTTGCGCCGATTTGCTTTGTGGGTATACCGCGGGTGTCCCGCAGAATCTTTATGACGGCCTGGGAAGCCAGGGTCGCCTTTTCGCCCACATAGGCGCCGCTGCCGAGGCCGTTGTCTGCAATGAAGACGTTTAACCTGCCGAGGAATACATTGACAAAGGCCGGCTTTGCGATTTGGGCCATCACGTAGTTTTGCCGTGCGGAGAATCCTAATGTGTGGTTAATGGGGATGCCTTCGGCGGCGAGCTTTCGCGCGGCGAGGAGGCCGGCGGGGGTGAAGGGGATCTTTATTATGAATCGCTCGGGGCAGATGTCGAAGTAACGCCGAGCATAATCGACCGCCATTTCCACGTTGTCGGCCAGGTATGTATGCTCCTCGACGGAGACAAATCCCTCGAATCGCTCCACGAGCCGCAGGGCATGCCACGCGTTGAGCATGAAGGCAAACTCCAACATCCTTTCGGTTTCCAAAAGCTGCGGATATGAATCCAGCAGTTGGGCAATTTCGACAATGAGCGAATCATAGCATCCGGTCTGGATCACCCGGTTGAGCAGTGTGTTGTTCGTCGTCAACGCCGAGAACTCCTGTGTCCACAGACCTTCGGCGTCGGGCATACTGCCCGTATCGAGCCATAATTCGGTGCCAAGTTCTCTGAATCTCCGCCAGAGGGGGCTTGATTTGAAGTCCAGTTTGCGTTGATCATACCGGGGTGAGAAACCGCTTTTGAGGAAGTGGGCCACTTCTCGCTTCAGGCTGACTTTTTCTGCAATAGTCATTGCGCCCCCCTTTCAATCATGCCTTTTCGCAGCCGCCGCCTGCCGTCTCGACATCCGACTATAAGCATTGCAGCGGCTGTAGTTGGAGCAAATACCTACTAATTCATACATCGGCGATTTGAATTGGGTCCAGCAGCAATAAAAAAAGTCCCGGCAGCCGAATATGGATGGGGACGTTGGAGTTCTACAGTCTGACTCATCCATCCGGCGCGGCCGGGTCAGGGATCGACCGTGAGGGTTATCGGTATATCCTGCCGGAGAAAATAGCAGACGCCGTCAAGACCCTGGCACACATAGTAGAGGGCGTATGCATTGAGCGTGGTTTTTCCTTTTGCATCGGCAGGCGCCAACAGTTCGAATTCGAGAGTGCGCGGTTCGAAAGTTTCCGGTTTTTTGCCCTGTGGAGCGGTTAGTAAGCGTGAATTTGTCTTCCAGCCTTGCGGCGGGTCGATCCATAGTTTTAAGGGCTGGGCTTCGTTGTTCCAATGGGCGTGGAGCTTTTGGCTCGGACGAAGGGTAATGTGTACGCGTGCGGTTTGTGCGGGTCTGATATTCTGCGGCACTATGGTTATTTCAGTCTGGATGAGAGACTTTTTGTCGCGAAAGATTCGGCCCTGGGGGTCGGGTTCTTTTATGTTTGACCGGTCGGCGTCAAAACTGCGAGCGGGAGTCGCAATTTCGGAGCCGGTGGGAAGGATTTGGAGCTTGACAGGCTTTTGCCCGCGAGATTCGATTTCTTTTGCAGCGGTTTCGACCCAGTTGTAGAACGGGTAGGGTTTTTCCAGCCGCGGTCCGTACTGTTCCAGACGCCTGCGCCAGATGTACTGGTTCGGCTTCGACCGGCGTGCTTTGGTCCAGTAGTCGACAGCGGTTCTGAAGTCGTTCGGCATTGGTTTTGGAGATTCGGAGCGCATGCGATAGCAAACCCCCAGACGGAAATGCGCGTCCGAATCGGCCGGGTTTATTTCGATAGCCTTTTTATAAGCTTCCATCGCCTTTTCGATTTGGTCGGGATCGGACCAGAATACCAGGGCGTCGCCCAGTTTTCGCCAGTCGAGAGACGATTGGCTGTTCTCGGCACGTCGGCGCATTGCAGCAAGATCGGGTCTTGCTGCTTTTACAGGCTCCGGGACCGGCTGCGGGTTATCAGGTGCAAACGTTTTGTTCAGGAAATCTTTTTCAAAGGTCTCCAGGTTCGGTCTTGTGCTCCGTACTATTCCGTACTCGTCGATAGCAATCTCGATCGGGACACCTGTTACCTGCATTACGTTTATCGGGTCGTGGAGGATGAGCCAATCGATATCATGCCACTGGGCAAAAAGGCGCGAGCGGTCCGCATGATGCTCCTGTGCGATTGCGATGACCACGAGCTTGCCCTGTTCGACCCATTGTTTGGTCTTCTGGTTCCAGACCGGCACGGCCCGGCGACAACCGCTTCACCATGATGCAAAGTGCAC
>SDBV01011637.1_pt1 | contig 11373 bp, 14 predicted proteins | sample 2277081 | NCBI WGS metagenome assembly SDBV01 (sample SAMN10402039, study PRJNA504765) | marine sediment metagenome | isolation source: marine sediment core GS10_PC15, 223 cmbsf | place: Arctic Ocean: Southern Knipovich Ridge | collected 2010
CTTAGTAAACCATTCACAAAAAACATAACACAAAACTTTCTTCCACCAAGGATGTTCAACTGCCATTTAATAATTCCTCATATAATTTTATAAATTGTTTTGTTATTATTTTTACATCAAATTGTTTTGATTTCTTATAAGCATTTTCAACTAACTTCTTTTGTAGTTTTTTATTTTTTATTAATCTATTAATTTCATTTGCTAAACTTTCAACATCTCCTGGTTTTGCCATCAACACATCTTGTTCAGGGGTTACTATTTCTCTTAATTCAGGCAAATTAGTTGTAACAACAGGTGTTTTACATGCCATTGCTTCTAATAAGCAAGATGGATTACCTTCTGTTGCAATCAGATCTTTATAAGGAAGAATAACAGCTTCTGCTGAATTAACATAATCTTCTATATTATTTATTGGCCTGTCAATTATGATCACATTCTTTTCAATCCCAAGAGATTTTATCATTTTCTTATATTTTTCTGGAATCTTATATCTTATTATCAAGATTAATTTAAGTCCTTTATTTTTCTCAAAAATATATTTCATAGATTCAATTAATACAGAAAATCCTTTATGTTCTGATGTATTTCCATAATAAAGAACAAATCTATCTTTTATCTTTAGTCTTTTTTTATGATTAGATTTAAATTTTTCAAGATTAATTGGAGACCGTATTATCTTTATTTTATCCTTATTGCATCCTCTTTTAGCAATATCTTGTGCAAATATTCTTGTTGGAACTGTAATAATATCAGCTAAGTTCAATAGTCTACTAAACTTATTTCCTAGTTTGAAACGTGAGTAACTCTTCAGTGTATAAATTATTTTAACATCTTTATTTTTAATTGCCATTTTAGCAAACATGGCCATCAAAACAAAGAATCTTGCAGCACTAAAACTATGAATAACATTAAATTCAATCCCATCCCTTCTTAATTCCTTCAACTTTAATACAGGAGAAACGATCTTGTTTAAAAACTTAGAAAAAGGCAGTCTTGGTCCTCTACAGATTGAAACCCCTTTAAATTTCTCGTATCTAGGAAATTCTTTTCTTCCTCCACCTATCACATAAACCTCGTGTCCTTCTATCTTTAGTTCTCTTGCTAATAAAATCAAGGTAATATGCGAAGATTCGGCATATTGGTTTGAAAATGTTGTTGGTAGGAATGCGATTTTCATTATTAATCAAAATTATTTAATACATCAGATTTCAAGGAGATTAAATTCATCTGTTTTCCTATCTTCATATCCATCTCAAATATCTCTTTTTCTCCCGAAGAACTGGAAAGTATCCACTTTTCTTTTTGTATTCCTTTTATTTGGTCAACTTCTAAAGGCAAACACCTTTCCCATTTAATCATTTTAATAACTCTCCTTCACCAACCATTTCAAATCGCATTACATCTCCTTTTTTAATTTCTTTTAAACTCTTTTTTCCAACAAATTTAGATAAATATTTTGGAGGCAATGATCCTTTTGGAGCCGGTCTAAGAACTGTTAACATCTCTCCCCCTATCTTGGTTTCTTTTGGTATATCTTGTTTCGCTCTGATACATCTTCTTTGGATTATCACTGTTTCACTTTCTTCAGGATATACTTTTTTTCTTGTTTTTAAACAAATTTTTATATTCCATTTTTAAGTTTTTTCTAATAAAAACATCTCATCAATATTTTCATTCTCAAGATATTTGATTATTTTTTGTTTGGTAATCTTTAAATCTGGATGTCTTTCCAAAAACAGTTTTAAAAAATTATTTTTCCAGAGTCTGTTTTTATGGCCCCTATATTCTATTTCTTGGCAAACAGAACATTGGAAAGCTATTAGAGCTCTTAACAACAAGATAGGAGAAGCACTAAAATGATGTATAATATCTATTCTTTCTTTTTTTAGTATTTTTTGAATTATTTTTTTATGAATAAAAAGTTGTTCATAAATATATATGGGATTTAAAAAAGATTTATTGCATCTTTTCCCTTCTATAAATATTTTGACTCCTTCAACTTCTTTATATCTCTTTTCTTTGCCTGCATTTGATACAATAAAAACATTATTGCCTAATCTTTTAAGTTCTTTAGCAAATTCAAATGTAGTTATATTTATTGATTCCTTCATAAAATTACTAAAATTTGAGATTATTGCTATGTTCATTTTATAGGTTTTTGAAATATTCAATGTTTTTAATATCTTGATCTAATCCATTCCCTTTAGGTGTTTCAATTGTAATCATCTTATTTTCGTTATTCTTAATACATTCTTTTAAAAAATTTAAATCAAAATCTCCTTCCCATAAATTTAAATGTTCATCGCGTTCGTCTTTAGCATCCCCACCGCCAATATGGAATATAAAAGGTTTTAGTTTTAAAAATTCTTTAATATATTCTTTATAATCAAGATTCTGAGAAAAAGCTGATTTAATGGCATGACCAAAATCCAAACAAAATCTAAATTTCCCCATACTCAAAAAATCTTTAATCCCCTCAACAGTATACCCAATAGCTGGATTACCCACAGCAACCTTTGGCATATTTTCTATAATCAATTTATCAGTATCTAATTTTTTTAAAAAAGCCTTAAAATTCTCATTAGTTCCAGTTCCTGGATGTATTATTATTCCTTTTGCATTTAGATAGTCAGCAATTTCTAATAATTCTTTAAATATCTTCTTATTTTTTTTGAGGTTTCCATCACTGAAACAAACCCCTTCAATACAATTTTGAGAATGAAGAATTACAGGAACCTTGTTGTTTTTTATTAGGTTCAGATTTTCTTTTTTTCCCAAGATATATTTTAATTCTAAATAATTTGCCTTCCCATCTTTATAAATCTCAAGAAAATCATTATACAAATTGTTATTTGTAGTCCAAAGTTTAATTCCAACTTTCATATTATTTTTTATAATAATCAACGATCTTTTTTACAGCTTTAATAACACTTTCAATGTCCTGCTCACTCATTTTTGGAAAAAGTGGAAGAGTTATCATTGAGTTATATACTCTTTTAGTGTTGGGAAACTCTTTACCTTTGAACTTATTTTTGTAATATGGCTGTAAATGAATTGGAATAAAGTGTATCTGTGTTCCAACATTCTCTGCTTTTAATGCCTCTCTGAACCCATCCCTATTTATTCTTAACTTGCCTAGATTTAATCTTATCACAAACAAATGCCAAGAAGATTTAACATAATCTCTAACAACGGGGTTGTGAATTTCAGGCATATCCTTAAAAGCATTTATATATATTTGAGCATATTTTCTCCTTCTCTCTTCAAAAAATTCTAGTTTTCTTAATTGAATTATACCTAGAGCTGCTTGTATCTCATTAATAGTATACTTGTAACCCAGAGTAATCATTTTGTATTTATCTAATCCATGTAATCTTAAAAGTCTGCACTTTTCAGCAAACTCTTCATCATCTGTTGCGATTATTCCTCCTTCTCCCATGGTCATATTTTTGATTGGATGGAAACTGAAACATGCTGCTTTACTTATTGTTCCTATTTTCCTTCCTTTATATTCTGCAGAAATAGCATGAGCAGCATCTTCTATTACTTCAAGATTATTTTCTCTGGCAATATCCATAATTTCGTCCATTTCACAGGGTTGTCCAGCATAATGAACAGGCACAATTACCTTTGTTTTATCACTCAAATTCTTTCTTATTTCTTGAGGATTAATATTATAAGTTTCTTCATAAATATCTGTTACAACTGGTTCAGCTCCTAGCATAGAGGGAACACTAGGAGTAGCAGCAAAAGTTAGATCAGGCAATATTACCTCATCTCCATGTTTTATTCCTAAAGCTGTTAAACAAATATGTAACGCCCCAGTGCATGAGCTAGTTGCTATGACTTTTTTACAACCAAGATAATTAGCCATTTTTTCTTCGTATTCTTCTATTTTAGGGCCAGCAGTAATAAAATCTGATTTTAAAACATCAGTTACTGCTTTTATTTCTTCATCACCTATCCAGTGTCTAACATAAGGTAAATACTTTTTTCTTACAGGATCTCCTCCTTCAATTGCTGGTTTTTTCATTTTCCCCCTTAAATATAATATTTTTACTATCTTTTCCATGATTAAAGAGCAAATCAATAACAGATAAATGGGAAATAAATTCTCCAAATAATTGTTTGTATTCTACAGGTTTATAATCCATGTAGCTAACAGTTATTCCGGCTTCATCAAAAAAGTGCATTTCTTTATCCATGTAACTTTTTGAGCCTATATTTGAATGATAATGATCAGCTCCAACTTTCTTACATATATTCACCAATAATTCTGATCTCTTTCCTGAAACATTTAGTTCTGAAGCTTTAATAAATTGAGTATTGACCCCAAGCTTTCTAGCTAAATATTTTATAATGAAAATATTAAGATCTAATAATTTTTCCCATTTTTTAGAATAAATTTGCTCAAAAAATTTTTCATAATTTCTAAAAAATTTAGCTTTTGAGTAACTATGTCTAATAGCTTTCCAATGTTCTGTTTGCCAATCAATCAAATTATTAATTTCGACATCTTTTATCGGTTGTCCGAAGTTTTTGATTACAGGAACAGTAAGCCATTTAAACCCATTTGGAGTTTTTATTTTATTTCTGTTTTGCCAAGACCTAACTTCAAACTGAACGTTATCAAAAAAAACAAATACATCATTCTCATCAATAAATTTAAAAAACCCACTATAAGGAAGATAATGTGGTTGAAGTATTCCTACAGTTGTCATTTTAATTTTTTAATAACTTCTGACATCCTTTTTCCGAGTTGTTGAGCTGACTTTATACAAAGTTCATCTTTACTAACATCCTTTCCAATACCAACTGCTCCTAAATGGCTGTCAAGCTCAAAACCCTCAGAACTAATATTAATCATATCACATACATCAAAAAAATTCTTTATAGTGCTTATTACACAGGTCTGCCCTCCACAACGATGCCTTCCTGTCGCAACAACACCCCCCACTTTATTCTTTAAGAGATTTCCATTTTTAGAGCCTTTTAAATGGATAAGTCTCTGTAAAAATGCAGATATCAATGAAGAAGGCATAGCAAAATAAGTGGGACTTCCAATTATTAAACCATCTGCCTCAAGAATTTTTGGATATATCGTTTGCATATCATCTTTTAGAATACATCCTTGAGAACATATTTTAAAACCACAGGCCCTACAATGTTTTATATCTTTATCATAAAGAATTATCAATTCTGTTTCTATATCATTATCTACAGCTTCGAGAGCTTTTTTAACTAAAAATTCAGTATTGCCCCCTTTCCTCCGACTTCCAACAACTCCAATAATTTTCATTTTTTATCCCTATTATCTAGTTTATCAAAAGTGATAAAATCATCAGCTCTAATATCTTCTTTTGCTTTACTCCCAATGACTTCATTAAAAAATTTTGGTTCTATTCCAAATGCGGGCCTTTTAATTATAATCATATCTTCTTTTATTATAGTATTTTTATGTATTTTTACTTTTGCATGAATACTTCTTCTAGCTAGCAGTTTGTTTTCTTTTTCTGATTCTAAAGATCTTTTATCCGGGCTTCCCAAAGCTTTTTCTATTGATCTTATACCTTCAACTAATTGTTTCAACTCATCAGGTTCTATAGCAAAAGAATGATCTGGTCCTTTTTGTGTTTTATCTAATGTTATATGTTTTTCAATTACTTTTGCTCCTAGAGCAACTGCTGCAAATGCTGCATAATTTGAGGTTGTATGATCCGAAAATCCAACAACAACCTTAAATTTATCCTTAAGAGTATTTATGCATCTTAGGTTTACATCTTCTAATTTTGTAGGATAATTGCTTGTGCATTGAAGTAAGATGATATTTTTATTTTTTGTAGTATATATAGCATTTAAAGATTCTTTTATATCTTTTAAATTAGATGTACCAGTAGACATAATTATAGGTTTTTGTTTTTTCGCTATATGTTTTATGAAAGGAATATTTGTTAAATCGTATGAAGATATCTTAAATAAAGGCATTCCTAAATCACTCAGTTCATCTACTGCCTTTATATCAAATGGTGTTGATAGAAACAATATACCTTTTTTTTTACAGTAATCGAACAATATTTTGTGCCACTTCCTTGGCATTATTATCCTTTTTATTAATTCATAAGGGGTTTCTTCCTTCTTTGACCTTCCTTCCATCTCTGATAATCTAGGAGCATATTTTGAATAAAGTGTTTCTGCTGAATAAGTTTGAAATTTTACTGCGTTTGCACCTGCTTCACTTGCAGAATCTATTAATTTTTTAGCAGTATTTAAATCTCTATTATGGTTACTACTAACTTCTGCGATTATAAAACAAGGCGCATTTCCACCTATTTCAATTCTTTTGGTTTTTATTGATTTTATCTTCTGCATTTTTCCAATCTTCAAGTGTATCTATATCAATTAATTCATTTGGTTTCATAACAATAAACCCAACAGATTCTTCATCGACAATTTTATTTTGATTTATAACAACATCATAAGTATTGAAATATATAGCACCATTTTCTTTATATAATGGTTTATAATATTGACGATTAATTCTTTCTTTTGGGTAAAAAACAACATATTTATTTTTTAACTTATCAAGTTTCCAAAATCTCCCATAATCTTCTTCAACACTAACAACACTATTACATTCCTTATTCTTCAAAAGATTTATTGCTTTGATTACTGTTTCTTTTCTTAAAAAAGGAGAGGTTGGAAAAAGCTGTACAACTATATCTGTTTTATATCCTTCTTGTTCTTCCAAATATTTAACACAATGCTGTAATACTGGAAGTGAAGGTGTATCATCCTGACAAAGTTCTGGTGGTCTAAGAAAAGGGATTTCTGCACCATATTTTTTTGCAATTTCAGCAATTTTTTCTGTATCTGTACTAACAATAACTCGATCAATTTCTTTTACTGATTTTGCCATCTCAATAGTATAAGCAATTAAAGGTTTATCACCTAAAATTTTTATATTCTTTTTAGGAATGCTCTTTGAACCGCCCCTAGCAGGAATTACTGCAATTATCTTTTTCATGAAAATTCACCAACAACATTTAAAAAAATTGCTTGCAATATTACCATTTTACAACAACCCAAATTTCTTAAATAATACAGAAACATTTTCTTTACTTATAACAACATCTTCTGAACTGTACTCTTTCATGTCATTATCAATCAACCTATTCTTTTCATCCATGTATTCAGGACGTTCAATTTCATGGTAATCTTCAATAGAAGAAGTTATAACATACATATTTTTGAATTTAAATGTTCTAGGAACTTCTACAAAATTAATCATCAGTTCATGTATCTTTTCTCCAGGCCTCATACCTATCAATTTAGTATTGTTATCTGCATTATGCTTTTCTTTCAATATCTCAATCAAATCTGTGATCCTAAAAGCAGGCAATATGGGAACAAAAACTTCTCCTCCAACACAGTATCTTAAAGCATTAACTACAAGCTCAACTGCTTGTTCAGAGCTAATTATAAATCTTGTCATCCTTGGATCAGTTAATGGAATTTCTTCTCCATTCTTTATTTTAGAAGTAAAAAAAGGAATAACAGAACCTGTGCTTTCTAATACATTCCCATATCTAACAATAGTAAATATTGTTTTTTTATTTCCTTTATTAAAATTACTTTCTGTAAAAATCTTTTCACTTACAAACTTACATGCGCCGTAAGTATTCACAGGAGAGCATGCTTTATCTGTAGAAACAAATAGAGCTTTCTCAATGTCGCATTCTAAGCAAGCATTAACTATATTTAAAGTGCCAATTATGTTTGTTTTAATCGACTCTCCTACATTATATTCAAGTATATCTAATCTTTTCAATGCAGCTGCATGGATTACAATATCGACCCCTTCACAAGCTTTTTTAAGTCTTGGGTAATCTCTTACATCGCCGATAAGGTTTCTTAGCTTTTTATTATAATTAAATAATTCTTGTACCTTATGATGTTTAACTTCGTCCCTACTGAACACCCTTATGCTATGGGGGTTATGTTTAAGAATTTCTTTAATCAATTGTTTTCCTAAGAAACCAGTTCCTCCTGTTATAAGTATTGTTTTATTTTTGAATAAATTCATTTATATCACCTTATTAAATCATTTTTCTAATAAAAACATTTCATCAATATTTCTATTTTCAAGATATTTTAATTTCTTCTGCTTTACAACCTTCAAATCATGATGCCTTTCTAAGAATAATTTAAGAAAATTATTTTTCCATAATTTATTTTCATTCCCCCTATATCCAATTTTTTCAATTTTTTCAGAAAAATATTCAAAACACCAGATGTATTTCTTTGTTGTTCTATATATTTCATCAATTGCCTTAGGTAAATCTTCAGGAAATATATGTATTAAAACTCCGCTTGTGAAGACTAAATCAAAGAATCCATCTTTAAAAGGTATATCAAAGGCAGAACCTTCTATTAGATTTAAAGATTTATTTTCTTTTGCAATAGATAATGCCTTTTTGTTTATCTCAATACCCCATAAGTTCTTAAAACTTATTTTTTCTAAAAGATTTAACTGGATACACATATTACATCCAACTTCTAACACTTTAATATTATTATTTAATTCATTTAAAAATTCATTATTTAATTCAGTTCTTGTTACACCAAACCTTTTTTTATAAAATTTATCTATATCCACATCATTTCTAGAGATATATTTGTCTCCAAATTCTCCTTTCCAAAATTTCATTTGTTCTGTTTCTTTCATATTATTACCTCATTCAATTGAAATTTAAAAGTTTTTTCACATCATATGTTTCAAATCTATAAGCTTTAAGGGTAGTAGATTCATTCCATGAATTTATTATCTTACCAAATTTGTTTTTTATTTCAGAAGTGATTTTTTCTTGGTCTTCTAAATTTTTTGATACAAACACAACAGACAAATCCCACCCCCCGCTTACACTAAATAATTCAGCCACTCTTGGATTTGCTAAAAGATATCTGATAAAACTGTCTGTTTCTTTTTTTGAATGATTATTAAACTTAATCTTCACATCTACAATATTATTAAATCCTAAACTACGAGGCCTGATCTGTATTCTTGGATAAAAAATTTCATTCTCCATCTTTTTGATTCTTTTTGTTACAGAATCTATAGAAAGACCTACTTGTTGGGCTATATCTGTTAAAGAAGTTCTACAATTATCTTGTAATATATTCAAGATAATACAGTCTTTTTTGTCTAAATCCCCCATTTTATCTTAAAAATTAAGATTAGTATTTAAATATTATGAATATTTAAGATATAATAAACTTTTAGGCAGAATACCTGCAAATTTATTTGTGGGATGAATGCCGTGCCTCTATTCACTGTTTGTGCAAGAGGCAGAAGAAATAAACAAATGTATATCAATTTAGTTCTATCTAGCTCTTAAGAGCCTTCAAGAACAAGAAGCAAGGGGGAGTTCCGTTAATTGCAGTCTTATAATAGACAACTATTTAAATATGTGTTGGAAATACTGAATCAATGTAGATGTAACATGGCTCTAACTAACATATCTTTAGGAGTTGATATAGAAGAAATTTCAAGGTTCAAAGATTTGAATAGAAATAAAGATAAAAATTTTTTAAATAAGATTTTTACGGAAAAAGAGATAGATTATTGTTTTTCAAAAAAAGAACCGGCTCAACATTTAACAGGAAGATTTACAGCTAAAGAAGCAATCATCAAAGCAATAAATTCACTAGGAGAAAAATCACCATCTTTGAATATGATAGAAATAGAAAATGATAAAAAAAGGATACCTTTAGTTATTTTAGAGGGGTATAATATTAAGATTAGTTTATCTCACTGCAAGGATAAAGCAATAGCTTTTGCAATAGTAGAAAAAACAGAATAATGAAGAAAAAAATGTCAGCAACAGAAAATATTACTGATTACTTTAAGGAATATAATTCAATTAGAGACCAAACTGGAACAAAAGATATTGGCCAATTCAAAAGGATAAAAATTGCTGTATTATCAAGTTCAACTATTAAAGGATTGAAGGAAATTCTATTTGTTAAATGTTACAAACTTGGAGTAATTCCAGAGATCTTAATTGGAAGTTACAATCAATATAATCAAGAGATATTAGATGACAACAGTAAATTATACAGTTTTAAACCAGATTTGGTAATTCTTTTTATTGATACAAAATCTCTACTTGGAGAGATATTTTTTAAGTATTACCTACTGTCTGAAAAGGAAAAAGATGACTTTTTTAGAAGTAATATTGACCAAATTGAATCACTAACAAATAAAATTACAAAGAATTTGAATTGCAAGGTAATTCTTCATAATTTTGAAGTGCCTGTTGATTCTCCGTTGGGAATTATTGATAACAAACAAAGATTGGGCTTTATTGAATTTATTAAAAACATAAATTATGATATTAGTATACATTTCAAAGAAAATAATCAAATTTTCGTATTTGATTATGATTTATTCTGCTCTAAGTGGGGGAAAGAAAATATAGTTGATTATAAGATGTATTACTTAGGAGACATAAAAATTAATTTTAAATATCTTCCAAAATTGTGTGAAGAGTATATCTCATACATAAAACCATTAATGTCTTTAACTAAAAAATGTATTGTATTAGATTTAGATAATATCTTATGGGGAGGAATTATTGGAGAGGACGGTTTGGAAGGTATAAAACTGGGACCTACTCCAGAAGGAAGACCTTTCCTAGAATTTCAAAAATATATTCTTTCTTTGTTCAATAGAGGAATCATATTAGCTATCAATAGCAAGAATAATCTTGAAGATGTATTAAATGTATTAAGAAATCATCCATATATGATTCTCAAAGAAAAACATTTCGCATCAATTAGAATCAATTGGGATGATAAAATATCTAACATGAGAGCAATCGCTGAAGAGATCAATATAGGATTGGATGGCCTTGTGTTCTTTGATGATGATAAATTAAACAAGGAAATGATAAAAACTGCTCTACCTGAAGTAAAAGTTGTGGATTTGCCAGAAGATCCATCACTATATCTAAAAACTTTAATGGAATCAAATGATTTTAATTCATTTCAGTTTTCTGAAGAAGATAAAAAGAAAGGCCAAATGTATGCAGACCAAAGAAAGAGGCAAGAACTTAGCAAAACAACCACAGATATAACCGAATACCTTAAAGCTTTAGATATGGTAGTGACCATAGAAAAGGCGACTTCTTTTACAATCCCGAGAATATCTCAGCTTACGCAAAAAACCAATCAGTTCAACACGATGACAAAAAGGTATCTAGAAGAGGATATCAAAAGATTTGCGGATAGTGACGATCATCTAGTATTTTCGATAAAGGTGGAAGATAAGTTTGGAGATAATGGGATTACTGGAGTTTCAATAGTAGAAAAGAA
>SDBV01011638.1_pt1 | contig 11372 bp, 11 predicted proteins | sample 2277081 | NCBI WGS metagenome assembly SDBV01 (sample SAMN10402039, study PRJNA504765) | marine sediment metagenome | isolation source: marine sediment core GS10_PC15, 223 cmbsf | place: Arctic Ocean: Southern Knipovich Ridge | collected 2010
TGCAATAATAATTGCATGTAAAAGAAACAATATTTTGACTATTGGTTTACAGCATGGAATGATTTGGGGTGATAATCCTGATTATGGACATAAAAATTTTCGTTCAACAAATAATCCATATGGCATGCCTCTGCCAGATTATTTTTTTGTTTTTGGAGATTTTGCTAAAAGATCTTTAATTAAAAATAATAATTATCCAGAAGAAAAACTAGTAGTTTTTGGAAATGCTGCTTTTTTTAATACCTTTAATATTTTAGATGAAATTAACAAAACCGACTTATTAGAAAAATATAATATTCCTAAAAATAAAAAAATCATCTTACTTACAACTTCAAAAGATCAAAAATACTATCGAGAACATGCTCAACAAAATTATGATGAACAACTTTTGGAAAAATTATTAGATAAATATGCTAAAAATCATTCTTACTTCATTATATTGAAACCACATCCTGGAAATGAATATACTGGATTTTATGAAGAATTAATAAAAAAATATGATGCAAAAAATTTTAAAATTATTCAAGGCGATATAATAGAACTTCTTTGTTTGTCTGACGTAGTTACATCTGCATTTTCAACTAGTTTAATTGATTCTGTGGCTATTGGAAAAATGACATTAAGGGTTGCTTTTCAAAAAACACAATATGCAATACCATTTGATGATTATGGTGTAGTTTTAGTTTGTGAACTTGACTCTATTGAAAAAAATATTGAACGATTAATTTCCGACTCACAATTAAAAAATGAACTTCTTTCAAAACGTGAATTATTCCTAAAAGATCAATATAATTTACCAAATAAAAAAATTCAGGAACAACTAAAAATTTTACTTGAAAAAAATTCTAGTTGATTTGCTAATTATTTATTAAATTAAATTTTTGACTATTCTTAAATACATGATAAAATTATTGAAAATATGCAAAGATCAGAATTGGATAAAATCTACTCTTTATGCAACACTTTAACACGTAAACAAATGGTTGATAAAATTTCTAGCTATGAACAGTTAGACCAGTCAAATAAAGGAGAACCAATGAAGTATATTGATCAATATACTGGAAAATTGAAAAATGAGATTTGTATTACAAGGGACAAATGTCCTTTATGTAGTTCAAAGAACTATGAATTTCTTTTCATAAAACATGGATTTGATCATATGTTATGTAATACCTGTGAGTTAATTTTCACATTGCAAATAATGGATACAAACAAAATCAAATTCTTAGAAGAGGGTAAAGAAGGTAATACTTATGGAAATTATAAAACGAATCGTGTAACTAATGATTTAGATCGTAAAAAATTTGAGTTTATTTTTAATCAACTTCAAAAATACAGTGAAATTAAAACTATTTTTGATTTCGGAAGTCATGTAGGAACATTCCTTGATTGGGCATCAGAAAAATTCGAAATTGTAGGACATGAATATCATAAACCAATTAGAGAATTAGCCCAGGAAAAAGGACATACCGTTTTTAGTGATGAACTTGAGACAATACAATTAGATAAAGAATTTGATCTAATCACTTGTTGGGATTACTTAGATCATGTTTTACATCCACATGAAGTAATCAAGAACTTAAGTAAATATTTGAAAAAAGATGGATTGTTCTTCTTTGCAATAAATAATAAAGATAGTCTATCTGCCAGAATAATGCATTCCTATTCACCTATGTTTATTGGGCCTCATCATACAATGCATTACGGAATAAAACAACTTCAACGTCTTATGGATGGTTATGAACTACTTCATGTAGAATCCTACGTTTCTGAATTAAATTGGCTTTCAAATTGGTTAAATTTTAAAAATCCTGAATTTGGAGACTCGGCTTTAATGACAGAATTTCTTGATTCAGAAAAAATATGCGAACTCGGAATGGGCATAAAATTAAATGCAATTTTCAAAAAATTATAGCTTATCCTCTGATATTCCTATAGCACGGGATTCGAAGTTTCATTTTGTTTCGCAATGTCAGATATGTAGTCACAAACAACTTTTTCCAATTCCCACTAAACAAGAGTTGAAAGAATTTTATGATAAAGATATGCAATTGAAACTTGGTAAATTTTCTATAGAACAAGTTCATAAACAGAGTTTGATTGATGTTGAACGACGATCAAAAATTGTACCAAAAAAAGGAAAAATAATGGATATTGGTTCCGGTTACGGAACTTTTCTAGAAAAAATGAAAAATTATGATATCACAGGTGTTGAACCCTCAATTAAAAGAAGACAAATAGCTAAAGTAAAAATTTTAAAGAATTTACCAAAACGTGGAAAATTTGATACAATTTGCATGTTTCATGTACTTGAACATTTGAATTATCCAATAGAATATCTATCCAATTTAAAACCACTACTAAACAAATCAGGAGTTCTTATAATTGAAGTACCAAATTCTGATGACATTCAATTAAAAAAAGAAAAATATAGTAAACAGTTTTGGCAATTGGCACATTTGCATTACTTTAATCCTTCCACTCTGAGACTTACATTAAAAAGCGCTGGATTTTCAAAAATAAAAATTAAAGGAGTTCAAAGATATACCAAAGAATCTTCAAAAATTTCATTTGTTCCTGAATCAAAAGTGAAGCAATTAATAAAAAACTTAAAATGTGACACAATATTGGCATTTGCAAAATTATAATTTTTTAAAGAATACTATTTTTTATTTATCGTGCTTACTTCTGCAAACATCTCATGTCTAGCTTTACATACTTCGCAATATTTTGACCATTTTTCATCGTGGTTCCATTGAGCTAATCCTGTTTCTTCAAATTTTTGATGGGCCATTTTTAAGAGACGACCTGTATCATGTTTATACATTAAATGTCTTATAGCGAATAATTCAGGAATTGTAAAATATTGACTAACTGTGGCTGTATATTCAGTTGCGTCCCCACACTCTGTCATGAATTTATCTAATGCCTTTAATTCTAACTTTTTGACATACTCTTTACTAAACTCTTTTTTAGAATTGTAAATTATTTTAAGACGTTCATCATATTGTTGTAGAATAAAATTTCTATTATTATAGAATAACGGACTTCCTACATAAGGAGTACAGATAAAAGGATTGATAGAAGCATTATTTTCTATCCAGAAATCTAATGTTTCCATCAAATCATTAATGTCTTCATGCGGATTTCCTATCATGAACGTAGTTATTGGAGCAAATCCTACTTCCCTCACAGTATCTATGGTTTTTTGTAGATGGGCCCTTGTTTGTCCTTTTTGAATATCTTCATCCAATACTTTATTTGAAGCAGACTCGAATCCAAATGAAATATAGGTACAACCTGCATCCTTCATAGTTTTCAATAAAGAAGGTTTTGTTGCAACGCTTGGAGCATCCCCTAATGTACCCCATTTTACTGCTTTATCTAGTCCTTCATTACGATACAATTCACAGAATTCTTCAGTCCATTTTTTATTACTTGTCATATTTTCATCTAAAATTGTAATAAAATCTACTTGATATTTTTCATGAAGTAATTTTACATTATCTACTGCGTATTTAGCTGTTGGCCACCTAGCAGGGAGCTGAAACGTATCATATTCTTTATCTACTTGCCTAGCTAATTCTTCTCCTTTTTTCCTATCACCTTTTCCTAAGATATTCTGAATATCAATCCTTGACATCCCATTATGCGAACAAAATGTACATCCTCGTGGACAACCTCTTTCCCAAACAACGGAAGCTCTCCTTTTAGAATTAAATGATTCAACAGAGAAAGGAATTGATGAATATTTGAAGTAAATTTCATTTTCTAATAAATGATATGCAGGATATGGTACCTCATCCAGATTTGATATCAATGCTCTAAAATTGGTAAATTTAAAACCATTTGTAGTTCTAATACACAACCCGTCAATATTTTCAAAATTTTGTGATCCTTTTTCCACCTCATCATAAAATTTTGAAAAAGTTTCTTCTCCTTCTCCAATACAAACTGCATCAAGTTCTGGTACCAACTCTAGAATTTCATCTGCATTATAGGTACTCCATCCACCACCACCTAGAATAATTGTATCTGGGAGAGATTTTCTAATTAAGTGAGTAAGCTCTTTGATTCTATTGTAAGTGGTTGTTAAACCTCCAATTCCAACTAAATCCCATTTTTCTGATGAAATCTCCTTTTCTATCATTTCTTTTGAAAGATATTTTCCTCCATGATTCATCCTTACTGCATTCAAATCTAAAATTCCAACATCGGCACCTTTTTTTTCGGCAACTGAAGCTAAAATTCCTGCCCAAAATGGATAGTGCCATGGTTTTCCATCCAATCTTACTTCTGGGGCTACAAAAAGAACTTTCAATTTATTTACAATCCTCTGTTTCTTAATAAAATTTTACTATTATAAGTATACAAGCTCATTGTTTTACCTCATTATGCCTGTCTAAAAAACCTCTGAACTTCATACATTTAATTCCTTCACCATGTATTGCTCCTCCTTCGGTAGCATTGATGGTTGTAACATAAGGAGATGCTTTTTTACAAAATTCTTTGAATGCTTGGCTGTAATACTGAAAAATAGGATCTAAAATATAATGACATTGAAATTCTGGATTAAATTTTTTTGGAAATAATTTTTCTAAAGTAGATTTATCTGATTTATTATATGGTGTGTGGGTATAACCATGAGAAATAATTTTTTCCCAAGGATCATTTTCATTCCAACTATGATCCAATCCTATCAACGTAACAATTTTGGATTTTAAAATTTTCCAACTTACAAACCAACTTGCTGTACCAGCATTACCACCTGTTTGAATAGCAGGTAAACCCTTCTCATGCTTTTTAGCTCTAACCATTAACGCAGATATATTGTTGAAGGATTTTTTTCCTTCATGATAATCAAATAACGAATGAACCCAATGAATTTTTATTCCATTTTCCCTTGCACACTCTACAGTAGTAGGATCTGTAACAGTGGAAAAAATTCCATTAATTTTTTGACCATGTTTTTTAACAATTTCATGATCGTAGAATTTTCTAATTTTTGGATGAGCATCAATAGTTACAACATGAAACTTTGAAAACTTTTCTGGTGTGACCCCCGATTCTAATGCGGTAATTAGTACTCCATCAGTACATACTATTGCACCATCAAAATCACTATCTGCAAGTATTTCTAGATGTTTTTGTTGTTTTAATGAAGGTCCTCTTCCTATGACAATTGATGGAATGATATTTGATTTGCCTGAACTGGTTAGCTCTAGGATTCTAGCTGAAGGTTCATTCCAAATATTATTCAAGTTTAAAGCAAAATTTCTTACCCATCCATCAAATAATTCTTCATAATACTTGTCTGCCATGATTCTTTCTAATGGTTTTCTTTCGATTTTATAATCAGAATCTGTAGTCAATTCTATCGAGATATAGATAACTGAAAGTTATAATTCGTCTATTCCTAATTCTTCATCTTTTTTCGTAGAACGATAAATCATGAATGAGCCCATAGCACCTGATTTTTCAACAAATTCCTCAAACTCGTCACTTGAGACTTGAGTTTTTTCCTTAGTCTCAAAATTTGAACTATTGGTTTTGTCCTCAGTTTTATTTACTTTGAAATTTGTTTTAATCATATCGTTCTTTATTGATCTAAATATTTAAACTTAGAAAGAGGTCTTTATTGAATTTGATTTGAAATTGAAAATCATCCTTAATCAATTTTTATTTTTAATGATCAGCTCTGCAATCTTCCATTCATATTCAGTATCAATCATTAATCCTCTTTCACTTGGAATCTCGTATGGATGAATTTTTTGTAAATACCATGTTCCATATTTTAATAATTTTTTTGCATTTACGGTAAATAGTCCTACCAATTGGTAAACTTTAGTAGCGTCTTGCCTATTCTTAATTTTATTTTTTGGTTTATTACATACTTTCAAATTTCCTCTACTATCTAGTTCCATAATGTTAAAGTAAGGATTATGATGTGTTTCATAAACTCCCATCACAGTATCGGATTTCATCTTTTTATATAATTTAATTGAACCAACTAAATCTTTTTTATCAAAAAATGGACATGTGCAATCACGTAATTGTACAATATCAAAATTATATCCTAAAGAATACAGTTTTTTTACACCATGAATTAGTACATCTTCCCCTCCAACTGAATCACTAGCTAATTTTCTTGGTCTAGTAAATGGTATCTCTGCACCATATTGTTTTGCAATACGGGCAATTTTTTTGTCTTCAGTTGAAACTACTACTGAACTAAATGCATTTGAATCAAGAGCAGCTTCAATTGAATAAGCTATGAGAGGTTTCTTACCCAGAATTCGAATATTTTTTCCTGGAACTCCTTTTGATCCTCCTCTAGCTGCTATAAAACAAATTGGTTTAGACATTTTATTCTATTTTTCTTGATTCTTAATATCCTTGTCTACCATTAGATGAACCAACTCTTTGAATGCCATTTCTGCTTTCCATCCTAAAATTTTTTCTGCTTTTGAAGAATCTCCAACTAAATTATCTATATCTAAAGGTCTGAATAATTTTTTATCAATTTCTACATATTTTTCCCAATTACCAAGACCAGCATGTTCAAATGATTCTTCTAAAAATTCAGTAATTGAATGTGATTTTCCGGTAGCTATAACAAAATCATCTGGTTTATCTTGTTGTAACATTATCCACATTACTTTAACATAGTCTAAAGCAAATCCCCAATCTCGTCTAGCTTTAATATTTCCAAGATGAATTTTATCTTGTTTATTTGTTTTAATTCGTCCTATTGCTGAGGTGATTTTTCTAGTGACAAATTCTAAACCACGATAAGGACTTTCATGATTAAATAATATTCCACAGGAGATAAACAAATTATATGTATTTCTATATTGTTGGGCTGTTTTATGTGCAAAAACCTTAGCTACTCCATATGGGCTAGCAGGTAACATTCTAGTATTTTCATTCTTTAGCTCATCCGAATTTCCAAACATTTCGCTTGATGAAGCTTGATAAACTTTGGAATGTGGACTATATTCTTTAATAGCTTCAAAAACTCTCATTGCTCCCACTCCTGTAATATCTGCAGTTAATAGCGGTTCGATAAATGATGCGGCAACATAAGACATTGCAGCTAGATTATAGATTTCATCAGCTTGAACTTCTTTAATTAGAGTACTTAATGAAATTTGATCTGCCAAATCAGCATAACGTAATTCTACTTTGTCAAGAATATTCATCGCTTCTAATCGTTCTAATTGTCTATGACTAGTTCTTCTAATGCTCCCATGTACTTGATACCCTTTTTTCAAAAGAAAATCTGCTAAGTATGATCCGTCTTGTCCAGCTATTCCAAGAATTAATGCTTTTTTCATAGAGGATGGTAAAAAAGCTCAGATATATTATTGCTCTACAAATTTCTTTACAAATTGACGAGAATTTCTTTCTTTTTGCCCATAAATTAATTTATATTTAATTTTTTGACAATGTACTTAGATTGAAAAATATCCCATGGTCTATTCCTTCTTTAGATAATAAAGAAAGAAAAGCTATTCTAAATGTATTTGATTCAAAATGGCTTTCTCAGGGTCCAAAAACAAAAGAACTTGAAAAAAAAATTTCTAAAGAAATTGGAGGCAAATATGTAATTATGACTAACAATGGAACTTCTTCTTTAATCTGTTCATTATTATCACATGGTATTGGTCCAGGTGACGAAGTTATTGTCCCTTCATTAACATTTGTGGCTACCGTAAATTCCATTTTAGCAGTTGGTGCAAAACCAATATTGGTTGATAATAATCCTAATACTTTCAATACTGAAATTAAATTTATTAAGAAAAAATTAACTAAAAAAACTAAAGCAATTTTGCCTGTTGATATTTCTGGGATATCTATTGATATTGACGAATTCCGAGATTTTACTCTAAAAAATAATTTAATCTTAATTGAAGATGCTGCAGAAGCAATAGGAGGCGAATATAAGAATAGAAAAATTGGTTCATTTGGTCATACAACAATTTTTAGTTTTCATATGGCAAAAGTGATTACTGGAATAGAGGGAGGATGCATTATTACAAATAATAAAAAAATTTCAGATAGTGCAAAACTAATTCGCTCTCATGGTGAAGTAGATAAATATAATTCAAAAATTTTTGGACTAAATTTTAGAATTTCTGATATTCATTCTACAATAATTTTAGAACAACTCAAAAAAATTAAAAAATTTTTGATCCACAGAAATAGATTAGCCAAAATATATCAACAAGAATTATCAGATTTTAATTTCCAAGAAATTCCAGATTTTGTAACTATGCATCCTTACATGTTATTTGCAATACTAATTTCACCAAAAAAACGTGATAAAGTAAATTATTTTTTAAATAAACATGGTATTGATACTCGAATATGTTGGCCACCAATACATCGACAAACTTTTCATTCAAAATTATTCAAAAAAGAAAAATTTATCGGGGCAGATTCTGTTTATTCACAAATTATCAATCTTCCAATGGGAAATGGATTGTCTGAAGAACAAATAACCTACGTTTCAAAAATGATAAAAAAAGCTATTAAACAATTTTAGAAAAATAAATATAACCTATTTTCTTTATCGATCTCAAATTGTTATTAAATTTTCATTAGGAAATATTATCCTTAACCATTTGAATGTTAACTTTTATTTTCTCAGTTGAGAGATTCATTGTTTCTAATATGATTGGAACATTTTTGAACAATTTAACTTGGGATATTTGCCAACAATTTTTTGATAATCCTTTATGCTGATCTTGTTTTCCATTATTATTACTTATATGAACTGCATAAACACGTTTTTGACAGTTTTTTACAAATTTATTTTTATCAAAATTCAACCAATGTGATGTAACTACTGCATGTCCAAGATCTAAAAGTATTCCCAATTCTTTTTTTCTAAACAATTTAAACAATTTTTTTATTTCAAAAAATTCAGCTAATAAACATAATTCATTTTTTCCATCTACCAAATTAAATTTTTGAACTACATTAGGCTCTATTGCAATCTTTATTCCACGACTTTGAGAATATTCAACTAATTCTCTTACTGATTCAAAAAATTGCGCTAATGATTTTTTTCTGTTTGAAATATGATTTTTTAGAAAAGGCCTTCCAAGTTTTGTCGGATCAATTGTAAATCCTGCATGAAAAGTATAGAGTGGACTTTCAATTTCACAACACATATCAATTGCACGCTTTGCAAGATCTAAACTATTTTTCTTTATTGATTTGTTAAATGAAGCTAAATTAAAATTAAATTCATTTTTTGGTGGCGGAAAATAATTATGAATTAAGAAATTAAAATTAAATTTTTTCAATTTTTTAATATCAAATGATGAATGCACTGAACCTAATTCGACGTTTTCAATTTGTGCTTTTTCATATTCACTTAATACTGAAATTACATTTTTAGGATTTTTTAAACAACTTGTAGAAACATAAATGCTGTTCATATTTTTATCTCTATCCTCTTCATATAAATTTGTAAAATTCCTGAAATAATTATTATTTATCAAGTGATTTGATTATTTATTTTAATCCAGAGAAACTTAAGTATACCATTCTATTTTGAAAATTATCGTTGAACATTATAATAGAGAAATTAAAAGTGGAAGATGAAGCAGGTTTTTATGATTTTATCAAGCGTCAAAATGAAGAAGATTTACTTTTGTTTACTAGGTGGAGAAGTTATATTTCTTCAGAGTCACTTTTAAAAAAATTTATTCATCAAGAATGTATTATTGATGAAAGTTCTGGATTAAGAATAATCGCAAAAGATTCAGTCAATAAAATCTGTGGATATGGTTTAATTGATTTTTTTAAAGAAAATTCAAAAAAACATGTTGCTGTGGTGGGAACTATAGTTGATAATAAATTCAGACAACAAGGTATAGGTAAACAATTATTATCAAAAGAAATTGAAATCTGTAAGAATTTCAATAAGAAGAAAATAAGAGCAACCGTTCATGAACACAATATAGGTTCCGTGAAACTGCATCAATCACTTGGGTTCTTAATTGAAGGTAAATTTATTGCTGAAGAATTTTATGGAAAATATATAAATGTACTATCCTTAGCTCTCTTTACTGAACCAATCAATATGTAATTATATTTTTTAAGGAAAAATAGAATAGGTGATTTAATTGAAAATTAATAATAAAAAAATTGGTCCTAACCAACCCGTATTCATTATAGCTGAAGCAGGAGTCAACTATAACAATGATTTAGCTTTGGCTTTTGAAATGGTTGATGTTGCCAAAAAAGCAAATGCTGACGCGATAAAATTTCAAACATTCATTGCCGAGGAAATTCAATTACCTGATTCTAAAAAACCAAAATATCAAAAGAAGATAAAAGGAAAAAATTATTTCAATATAATTAAAGATCTAGAACCTGATTTTCTTTCACAACGGAAAATTTACAATTATTGCAAGAAAAAGAACATTCTTTTTCTTTCAACTCCTTATGATCGCCCAAGTGTTGATTTTTTAGATAAATTAGGTGTTTCAGCATTCAAAATTTCATCATCAGATGTAACTAATCATTTATTCTTAGAATATGTTGCTAAAAAGAAAAAACCAATTCTATTATCAACTGGTATGTCTACATTAAAAGATATCAATTCAGCTTTTAGATTATTCAAAAAATTAAAAATGCAAAATAAGTTGTCAATATTACATGCAACATCTGATTATCCTACAAATGATGAAGAACTAAATCTTAACATAATTAAAGAATTTATTAAAAAATATGGAATCCCAATTGGTTTTTCTGATCATAGTCCTGACTATATAGCTAGTTTGGGGGCTATTGCCTTTGGTGCTTGTATTGTTGAGAAACACTTTACACTAGACAGGAAACTTCCAGGACCTGATCATTCTTCTTCATTAGAACCTGTTGAATTAACTGAATGGATAAGAAATATAAGGAAATTGGAGAAATCTTTTGGCTCTTCAATAAAAAGAATTACTAAATCCGAAAAACATAATCTTACCATGAGAAAAATCTTAGTTCTCAAACCTGCTAAACAAAATACTAAAGTAACAATAGATATGTTAGATACTAAACGAGGAAATACTCAGGGCGTACTTCCATTAACAGAAAACATTCAAAAAATTTTAGGTAAAAAATTAAAAAAAGATCTTAAATCTCCTACTCAATTTTCATGGTATATGTTAAAATAAAATATTAAAATATCTGTGAAAAGATCAAAAACTAATTGATGTAAAATGGCTAATAAAAAAAGAGCGTTTTTACCCTTTTACAAAAACTTTCGAAAAAAATTTTCCGGTCGTGGCTTAAAAAAATATTCATTAATACAAAAAATTGATAATTACACTCAATCAAAACTAAAATCCAATTTTACTATAGTAGAT
>SDBV01011639.1_pt1 | contig 11372 bp, 11 predicted proteins | sample 2277081 | NCBI WGS metagenome assembly SDBV01 (sample SAMN10402039, study PRJNA504765) | marine sediment metagenome | isolation source: marine sediment core GS10_PC15, 223 cmbsf | place: Arctic Ocean: Southern Knipovich Ridge | collected 2010
TTTAATCAATATATTATACTCCTTTCTTCGGCAAGCAAGGTCATTTCCCTCGTTTTTTTAAAAAACGGCCAGTCTTCTAAATGAAAAAACGCTTTTTTCTGATATTTCCCCTTGACCTATGTTCAGAATATGGTATAATACCCACGTTGTTTACAAATTAGTTAACATAGGCAACCCAAATATGACCAGAACCCCCTAAAAACCCATGATTTGGCCAATTTTACATCCTAAATCCTTTGTGGCTAAATATTTAGTGTTTATTAGTGTTAATTCGTGGATAAATCTCTCTGCGTTCTCAGCGGTGAAATATAAATCCGTGTTAATCCGTGTTAATCTGGGAAATCTGTGGTTAAATTATAAACCTTTTTTGAAAAAACAAACCCAATTTTTCCCGTTTTTCAGCCCCAAAACAGCGATTTGGAGAAAAAACGAACCCAAAACAAAGCCAAATCAAAGCCAATTCAAACCCAATTCAAAGCCAATCAAACCCAATTTTTCAGCTTAAAGATGAATAATCTTGTCTATCCTGTTATCTTTTCAAAAAATACAGTGTTAATCTGTGTTAATCAGTGTCTAAATATAATTCGTGAAAATTCGTGGATAAAAACAATACCTTTTTATGCAAAACGAACCCAAACTTCCACGTTTTCAGCCCAAAAACCGCGATTTTCCCAAAAAACGAACCCAAAACAAACCCAAACAAAGCCAAACTGCAAAACACCCAAAATCAACCTATACCCTTTATTGTCAAGGAGTTATGAGAAAATACGATGATACGACCGAAATGAAAACAAACCCAAAACAAACCCAATTCTCGTCCGCCGTAGCTTTAGCGAAGGCGGATTTTGTCAGTAATTTCGAGTACACTAAAATCATTAATGCATAATGACACACTGGAAAAAGTGTTAAGGAGATATTGAGCAATGACCAGAATACCTGTCGATTACAAAGATGTGTTTGATATGACTATGACCCGAATGGTCAAAGGAGGCCTGCTGCTGGTAACAGCCGACAACGCCGGCAAACCGAACGTAATGACAATCGGCTGGGGCTCTATCGGTTTAGTCTGGGGAAAAGATGTCTTTGTAATACTGGTAAGGCCGTCACGATACAGTTACTCACTTCTCGAACAGGTCGATGATTTCTCTGTTAATGTCCCAACACAGGGCATGGCCTTTGTCGCAGCATTTTGTGGAAGTGTGTCAGGCCGCGATTGTGATAAGTTCGCACAGGCTCAACTGACCCCAGTACCAGCAGAAGAGATCGCCGTCCCCGTGATAGACCAATGCCCAATCAATTACCAATGCCGCGTGATTCACAAAACAGACATGGTCGCAGGCGCAGTCCCCGACGATACCAAAAGCAAATTCTATCCCTCGGACGATTATCACCGGGTTTACTTCGGCCAAATCCTCGCCTGCTACGCCGATGAAGACCTCAAACTAAAATAGCCGCTGCTGAGTTATTCTGATAACGCCCGCTACTGACCCATCTTAGTCGCGACGGCTCTTGCGTCTCTCTTCGAGGACTCTTCGACGTTCCTCTCGCTCTTTCATACGCTCTTGTCTCCGCGCGTCTTTTGCCTCATCGAGAGCCGCATTGAGCTTAACCGACCGCATTTCAATCATCTTATCAATCGCCTCAACTGTCTGAGTCGCGCCTTCCTGCTCGGCAATCAGCCTTATAAGATTCAATTCCGCCAGGCTCTGCCTCTTGGCCGCCCTGGCCAGTCTAAAACGTTTATCCGTATCCAGGTCATTGAGCTGTCGCCCTTCACCGTTCGATGCCGACTCAAATTCTTTCCATGCTTCTGCAATCTTATCCTCAGGCGAATTCGGGTCTAAAGGCGAATTAGGGTCCAAAGGCAAATTCGGGTCCAAAGCCGCCTGGGCTTCAGGCGAATTCGGGTCCACCAAAACCGCACCCGCACCCATCATCTCGTGCATAATACTCTCGGCAACACCGGGGATTGTTTGCCCTTCCTGTGATTGGCCTGGCTCGGCTTCTTCCTCCGGCCCTTCCGCCCATGCAAACAATACACAGCCCGATAAAATCGCAGCTAACACTAACATAAACTTAATCTTTTCCACAATATAACCTCCAAATAAGAACAGTTAACAATCATATACATTCAAACTCAACGTGCAATTATACCTTCAAAATACTTCCTCTGTTCTTGAAATCCACACTGGATTCACAGTCGCTTCAAACTTCCTCCATCAACTCCATACCCAATTGTTCACCTATTCGGTCAAACTCATCGAGTGAGTTGAATTCTATCACTATTTTTCCTCGCTGACCATTTTTGCGAGTCACAATTTCAACCCTTGTCCCAAGTTGCCTGCTCAACTGCGTTTGGAGTTCCACAATATGTGGGGCCTTATATTTGACTCTCTTGTTTGTCTCCTTGCCGCCCTGCAGATATAACCGCACAAGCCGTTCAACTTCTCGAACACTCAATCTGCCAGCCATTGCCCGGTTCGCCAGCTTTGTCTTAAGTTCATCAATCGGCAGTGCAAGGATTGCTCGCGCATGACCCATAGACAGGTCTCCAGCAATCAGCATTCTTCTTATCTCATCCGGTAACTCAAGCAGCCGTATATGGTTAGCAATCACTGACCTGTTCTCGCACAATCGCTCGGCAGCCTGAACCTGGGTAAGTGAAAAGACATGTAGATATTTCTGATATGCTTTTGCCCTTTCCATCGGATTCAGGTCGCTGCGGTGTATATTCTCAATCAATGCCAGCTCGAGTAACTGCTCATCCGTAGCCTTGCGAACCAAAGCCGGTATCTTCTCAAGGCCCGCTTCCTTCGCAGCACGTATCCTTCGCTCGCCAGCTATCAACTCATAACCACCGCCGGAAGGGCGGACCACAATAGGCTGAATCACACCATTAGCACGAATCGAATCTGCAAGCTCGGTCAGATCTTTCTCCTTCCAGCTCGTTCGAGGCTGATAAGGGTTAGGCAGCACCGAGGCAATAGAAACCTCACGCAATGATGACTGTAACTCCTTGTCTGGAGGGAAGTTACCTACACCCCCTGCTATTGCTGCATCAATTTCTGCCATCTGTGCATGCTCTGTTATCGGACCTAAAAGTGATTGCAACCCCCTGCCCAGGTGCTTCGGTTTCTCACGCTTTTTCGTGCTCATAAGGCCTCCTATGCCTATTCAGCGATGACCCCATCTATTTCGGTGACTACAGCGCCACATCCTTGTTTCGGAAGTTTTACCCAAAATCCTGCAGCATTACCAGCAGAAAACCCTTTTTTACCCAAAAATGTTCCACGTGAAACACAGAGAATTGACTATTGAATATTTTCTATTGATGATTGCAGAACTTAGAATAGCGGGTTGACACTGAGAAACAGGGATTACAGGGTATTTTAGCTTCAGGCAATTTTACTTTTGCATGATAGGGCGCAAGTCTCGAATTGAAAAGCCATGGCGAGATTACGCACCCAACGACTGCGGCAATCTTGCCCCAATGTGTTGAACCGCTGAGATTGCTTCACCTCTGCCTAAGCTGAGGCCTTAGAGAATCCGAGGCCATGGCGGGATAAACTGTTCAGAGGAAAATTTCAAAGAGTCTCTTTAAAGAACATAATCATTCATCAATAACCCTTAATCCTTCAGATTGTTCCACGTGGAACATCCCTTTGATGATCACACTCATTAGACAAAACGAATCGTCGCATCGAAAGCGAGCGTTTTCCCGCTCCGGTAAGGCGGCAGGGCGGAAAATAAACCGCTTGATTGCAAAGGCATTTTGTTAAACGCTTCTTATTCCCCTTTCTAATCTACCAGCACCGACATCTACTCTAAACCTGTCCATTAACCTCCCACACTCTCCAAATATCAATCACCTTTTCCCGCTCCAACCTCGCCATTAGCACTGTTAGTTATTCATCCACCCAATATTTACTGTTGTTTTTTCTTTCTTGCGTTGTTCGTTAACCGCTAAACATATCATTTTCCTGATATAAGTCTTCTATACATGCCGCCGCTTCAATAATTCCCGAAAACATTTCTCCTGATTATCACTTGACTACCCAGCTCATATATCTATAATAGGTTCAATAAGAGAGGTATGGCCTTTAAGGAGGGGCGTACTTTGGCGGAAGATGTTCTTATAGTCGATTTCAAAGACCGCGCTTATTATATGCGCGTGCATAAGCCGCGTTGGAGATAAAACTCGAAAGGGCGATAAAGTGAAAAAGGCAACGATTTTAATGTTAGCAGGGGTTTTTTCGATTCTTATAGTACAGACCAACGCTATAGACACAACAGATCTGGTAGCTTACTGGAACTTCGATGAAGACTCAGGGCCAACCGCACACGATTCTGCAGGAACTAATGACGGAACATTATTAAACGGCCCGGTCTGGACAACCGGTATTGTCAACGGAGCATTAGAATTTGATGGCAATAACGACTATGTCGATGTGGGATATTTAGGGGAGCTCTCAACATGGACAATATCTCTTTGGGCCAACTCTGATACTCAGGGCACCTATCACACCTTTATCTCGCAGGATCAAACAAGCTGGAACGATGATATTCTTTTTGGCATCTGCCCGCAAGGTACTTCGTGGAGTACACGAGATAAAATCGCCGTAATATTTCACAGAGCTGACTATACAGAATATGTTGTTGAAGATAACGAGGATATTCAAATCGGTCAATGGTACAATACTATTGTAACCTACGATGGTTCTACGATGATTCTCTATGTAAATAGTATCCAAAAAGATTCTGTAGTTGCGACAGACTTGGTAATCTCTGATCAACGATGGACTATCGGCAGAAATCCACATGACAATTACCCCTCGGCATTTAGGCAATTTGACGGAACTATCGATGAAGTCATACTTTTTGACAGAGGTTTATCCGCAGCTGAGGTTAATGATTTATATACATATGGAATCGTAGAACCAAATCTAATTAACATTGAGATAGAAGGGCCTAATGAGGTGGCTGAAGAAACTGATACGGCTTACAAGGCGATTGCGGTGTATGACAATAACAGTACGAAGGATGTCACTGATCAAGCCTACTGGGCAGTAATGCCTGATAACTATGCTGATATTAACGATTCCGGTCTGCTGACTACCGACCAACTCGTAATGCCAACCGAAGACGTCACCATTTACGCAGAATACGAAGAAGCCAATGATATAGTCCAGGATGAAAAAGATGTAACAATCTATGCACTTTGCCCGCAGGGCAGCGCTCTCGAATTCGACGGGCAGGATGATTATGTAAATATGGGCAACGACAGCAGCCTAAAGCCTAACCTTCCGGTAACTCTTTCTGCATGGATCAAGCTGGACGAGTTAAACCGTTTCAATTGGATTATTTCTACGGACGACAGAACATCGCGATACTATGGCATCTGGTTCTATGTGGCAGATTATAACAGGCTGAACCTTGGTTATGGCGATGGAGGCATTAAGACCTCTTCACATCGGCGAACCAAGGTTGGAACAACTGAATTGCTTACGGATGAATGGTATCACGTCGTAGCTGTTATTCGAGGCCCGGCAGATATGGGAATATATATAAATGGAATCGATGACAGCGGCACTTATTCAGGCACTGGGGGTTCGTTAACCTATTCTTCTGGTGACGTCTATTTAGGAACCTCGAATGATAATAACTTGTACCGTCTTGACGGCCTTATCGATGATGTTTGTATCTTTGATAGGGCATTGTCAGCTGAAGAAGTCGCTGACCTGATGTACTTCGGTGCCAGTCCCGAGCCAAACCTTGTTGCTTATTGGGATTTCGATGAAGGCGAAGGTCAGGTTGCGCATGATTCAAGCGGTAATGCCAATGACGGTTATCTCGGTAGCGATCCTTGTGAACCTGATGATTCCGACCCGTGCTGGGTCGAGTCCGGTGCTCCTTTGCATTGTACTCCAAGGCAAATAGTTGTTAGAAATCTGCGAGGGGCTATTGAACGAAAGGCAATAGCAAATCAGCAAATTAACGAAGCCCTGGAGCGCGAAAGAGCGTCAATCAGGCTGCTGACAGATATGCGAGGGCGAAGGCATTTCGTAATTGAAATTTATAAGTCCATGCGAATGGAATATCTGTGTAAGAAGAAGCTACACGAGAGCGCTGAGGCTCTTCGAAGGGCGCTTGACTGGCTGCTTGATACTGCTGTTCCAACCTGGCCGCAAGAAAGTTCCGAACCCAAACACGGCGATTCAGGCAACCGCCCAGAAAAATAGCTCTGTCAGAATGGCTTTTATCGGACGCTGAAGGAGTTTGTACGCAGGCAGCGCCATTCTACCTTATAGTAGAGAGCTTACACTGCATACAGATAGTGTGGCTAAACATCTCAAAATACGGGCTGAGTTGCGATAGGCAAATCGTGTTTCCGCCACTCGTCGAATCCACCTTCCAGCTCCATCACGGAAAAACCTCGCTCGGCAAACTCCAGCGCCGCCGCTGCTGCCAGATGACAGACCTGCGAGTAGCAGTAAACGATATTCACTTTATCATGGGACAGGCCTTCGAGAGTATCCCATTTCTCCTCAGGCAGATTCACCGCACCGGGAATATGCCCCGTCATGAAGTTGGCCGGGTAGCGAACATCAATGATTTTGATGTTCTCGCCATTCTCTATCATGTGCTCCAGTTCGACCGACCCGGTCGTAAATTCCAGTTTCGCCCTGAAAAAGTCGACCGCCTTGTTTGTATCCACCAGGGTCATAATCAGACCTCCTTATTAAATACACACTAAAAATCAGTTTTTGGCTTCGTCAAAACATGCTTCTCAATATTACTACGCCGCCCGATGGAAATTGATTTGTCAATTTTACAAAAACCGTCCGTACCGGAAAATTAGGGTTTGACCGGCGGCACAGATGTGGTTATATATATTGGGCTAAAAAGGGAGCCCAAAATGACAACCCAAGCCACTTCCGCCAAAATCTCCGGCCAGGCTATTACTTTCGACGATGTACTGCTGATTCCAGCCCGCAGCGACTTCATCCCCGCCCAAGCCGAGACAACTACTCAGCTCACCAACAATGTCAGCATCAATATCCCCATCGTTTCAGCGGCGATGGACACAGTCACCGAAACAGCCCTGGCAATCGCCCTGGCCCAGGAGGGCGGCATCGGCATTATTCACAAGAACTTATCCATCGAGGCCCAGAAACACGAGGTCGCCAAGGTCAAACGCAGCGAAAACGGCGTAATCCTCGACCCTGTCACCCTCAGCCCAAACGAGCCGGTCAGCAGGGCACGCGACCTGATGAACGAGCAGAACGTCTCAGGCATACCGATCGTCACTTGTCACGGCGAAGATAGCCGTAGCCGGAAGGGCAAAAAGCTCGTGGGAATACTGACAAGGCGAGATTTGAAGTTCCTCAAGGACTACGACGTCCGCATAGCAGAGGTCATGACAAAGGATAAGTTAGTTACCGGCCCCGCTGATACCACTCTGGAACAGGCCAAAGAAATACTGCAAAAGCATAAGGTCGAAAAACTGCTGCTGGTAAACGGCAAGGGTGAGTTGGCAGGGCTGATTACCATGCGTGATATCGACCGCGTCCAGCAATACCCGATTGCCGCCCGCGACGATCGGGGCAGACTGCGAGTCGGAGCAGCCGTAGGTGTCAATGACTATGAAAGAATCGAAGCTTTGATTGCAGCCGAAGTTGACGTGGTCGTTGTCGATACTGCCCACGGCCATTCGAAGAACGTTATTGATACTGTCAAGGCCATCAAGAGCAAACACAATATTGACGTCATCGCCGGCAACATCGCCACCGCCGAAGCTGCCAAAGATTTGATTAACGCCGGTGTCAATGCTGTTAAGGTCGGTATCGGCCCGGGAGCTATATGCACCACCCGCGTAATTTCAGGTGTGGGTGTCCCTCAGATATCAGCGATTATGGATTGTGTCGCCGCCGCCGAACCGGCCGGTATCCCGGTCATCGCCGACGGCGGTATCCGCCACAGCGGCGATATTACCAAGGCCATCGCGGCGGGGGCCTCATCGGTTATGGTCGGCTCGCTCTTTGCCGGCCTGGCAGAAAGCCCCGGCCAGAGAGTCATATATAAAGGAAGGCAGTTCAAGGAATATCGCGGCATGGGCTCGCTCGGTGCGATGGTTAAAGGCTCAGCCGACCGATACGGCCAGGAAAGCTCCACCAGAAAAGATAAGCTCGTACCTGAAGGCGTGGAAGGGCGGGTGCCTTATCGAGGCCACCTCGGCGACTTCGTCTATCAACTGGTAGGGGGGCTGCGGGCCGGAATGGGCTACTGCGGCACAAAGAACATCACCGAGCTGCGTACCAAAACCAAATTCGTGCGAATCAGCTCCGCCTCGGTCAGCGAATCCCACCCGCACGATATACAGATTATAAAAGAAGCGCCGAACTACTCGGCAACATTGCCGTTTGAAAGTTAATTTGATATTGGAATCTCGAATCGCGAACTATGAGTAACATCAATCACGAGACGATAGCTATCCTTGATTTCGGCAGTCAGTACGTCCAGCTAATAGCAAGGCGGGTGCGAGAGCAAAATGTCTATTCGGTAATCTGTGCCGCTGATATCAGTGCTGAAAAACTGGCCCAAATGAATCTCAAGGGTTTAATCCTTTCTGGAGGCCCGGCCAGTGTCAACGACGCAGGCGCACCGCGATGCGATGAAAAGATATTCGATTTAGGTGTTCCCATACTCGGTATCTGTTACGGAATGCAGTTAGGCTGCTCAGTCCTCGGTGCAAAAGTAATCGGCGCCGACAAGCGCGAATACGGCAGGACATCACTAAAAATCACGGACGACAGTGACTTATTAGAGAATCTGCCTGATACGATACAGGCCTGGGCCTCCCACGGCGACCAAATTGGTTCGCTCAGTAAAGACTTTACCAGCCTCGCTACAACTGATAATTGTCCATTCGCCGCGGTCCGCCACAAAACCAAACCTTTCTTCGGCGTGCAGTTCCATCCCGAAGTCTCGCATACTCCCAGGGGCACGCAGATTCTTCGCAATTTCCTGTACGACATCTGCAAATGCGCCGGCGACTGGAAAATGAGCGATTTCGTTACTGACACCATCGGTAATGTCCGCAGGCAGGTCGGCGACGCTACAGTGGTCTGCGGCCTTAGCGGGGGGGTCGATTCGTCGGTTGTCGCTTCGCTGCTGCACCGGGCAATCGGTGATAAACTCATCTGCATCTTCATCGATAACGGCCTTTTGAGGAAAAACGAAAAGCAGCAGGTCGTCTCGACCTTCAAAGACCATTTCCATATCGATTTGCGAGTTGTCGACTGGTCGAAGCAGTTCCTGACGAAGTTAAAAGGCGTCACCGACCCGCAGCAGAAAAGGACAATCATCGGCCATGAGTTCATCGAAGCCTTCAAATCCGAAGCACTGAAAATCAAAAACGCAAAGTTTCTCGCCCAGGGCACATTGTACCCCGACGTAATAGAATCAGGCCACAAGGACGGCAATCCAGCAGCCAATATCAAGCTGCACCATAACGTCGGCGGCCTGCCAGCTGAATTGGGCTTTGATTTGGTTGAGCCGCTGCGCGACTTATTCAAGGACGAGGTGCGGCTGGTCGGCGAATATCTGGGTCTGCCCGAGACAATAGTCTGGAGGCATCCATTCCCCGGTCCGGGGCTGGCAGTGCGAATAATCGGCGATATTACTACTGAAAGGCTCGAAGTCCTGCGAGCCGCCGACGAAATTCTCATCGACGAAATCAAATCAGCCGACCTATACAGAAAGATAGCCCAGGCATTGTGCGTACTTCTGCCTGTATCGACGGTCGGGGTAATGGGCGACGAACGCAGTTACGAAAACGTAATAGCGATTCGCTGCGTCGATACGGTCGATTTCATGACGGCCGATTTCTCGCAGATTCCATACGACGTGCTCGGGACAATATCAAGCAGGATTATAAACGAGGTCCGCGGCGTCAACCGGGTTGTTTACGATGTATCGAGCAAGCCGCCGGCGAACATCGAATGGGAATAGTGTTTTGAAGACACTGCGCAACCACGGACGGTTATTCAGCATCCTCTTCTGCTTAGTCATAATATCTACCGCGTTTGCCCAGCAGTCCTCGGGACTCCAAAAGGAGGGCGATTCACCAACTCCGCCAAAAAAGGACTGGGTCAAATCGCTATGGAACCGGCGACATACCTGGCCAGACCGGCTCTGGGAAGATTCCATCGATACCTTCACCGAGCCGAATAACATCTGGCTGCTGTCACTGGCAGGCGCCGCGAGCATCGCCATGCACAACACCAGCGCCGACGACAAGATTCAGGACAGCGTTGAAGATAATCGCATCATTGACGGTTTCTTCAGCGAAACACTCAACGCCGTGGGCAATCCCGGAACGCACTTCGCCGCAACCGGTTTATGGTATGCGCTCGCGGCACAGAACAACGACACCCTCAACGAAGAACGGGCATGGACGATGATGACCGCATTGGCGATTAACAGCACGGTCACCGTAGGCCTAAAAGCCGCACGCAATAACGAGAATCCCAACGACGACCGCTGGGCCTGGCCAAGCGGACACACCTCAAGCTCATTCACCGTTGCCGCTGTTCTCGATGAATTCTACGGTCCGAAAGTCGGCATACCCGCTTACATCGGCGCGACCTTTGTCGCCTATCGAATGGTCGAAGAGGGCGACCACTGGGCCAGCGATGTTGTCTTCGGCGCGGCGTTAGGCTGGGCCGTCGGGCACTCGGTAGCAGGAAAACACATGGATTTGGAAATCGCCGGCTTTCAACTGATGCCGATGCCTCCAACAATGACAGGCGAACCAACCGTAGGCCTGTCACTCGTAAAGCAATTCTAAGTTTCGTTAATTTGTAATTGGTTAACTGGTTAATTGGTTAATTGGTTTGAAATCTCTCACCATTTAACCACTTATGTGGAGACTTTTTTGGTTGTCAAATTCTGCGGCGGGCGTATAATTCGCTGCGCTTAACAGTGGTTGCAACTTAATCGGTCCCTGACAGGAGAAGCAGAATGGACGAACTTGTACCGACCAGGATATTTCTGATCAAAGGTGTAGGCAGGCATAAGTACCGCCTCAAATCATTCGAGATGGCCCTTCGCCAAGCAGGCGTAGCCCAGCAGAACCTCGTACAGGTCTCATCGATTCTCCCGCCGAAGTGTAAAATAATCAGCAAAGATGCTGGACTCAAGTTGCTCACGCCCGGGGCTATCAATTTCTGTGTGCTGGCCCGCGGTGATACAAACGAACACGGCAGGCTTGTTGCCGCCTCGGTCGGTATAGCTGTACCCAAAGACAAAAACAAATGGGGCTATCTGTCCGAGGTACACGAACACGGAATGAACCAGCGACAGGCCGCCGA
>SDBV01011640.1_pt1 | contig 11372 bp, 35 predicted proteins | sample 2277081 | NCBI WGS metagenome assembly SDBV01 (sample SAMN10402039, study PRJNA504765) | marine sediment metagenome | isolation source: marine sediment core GS10_PC15, 223 cmbsf | place: Arctic Ocean: Southern Knipovich Ridge | collected 2010
AACGTTACTAGCGGTGGGAAAACACTCCATGTAGAACATGGAAATCTGTTACTTAAGCAGATAGGAGTATAGTATGAGTAGCTTAATAACCAATGCAACAATACAAATAAGAAAAGATACGGCGGGAAACTGGACAAGTAATAACCCGACTCCTGCAGCCGGTGAATGGTGCTATGAAACAGATACAAAATATATTAAAATAGGTGATGGTTCAACAGCTTGGACTAGTTTAGTATATACAGCAAAACCCAACCCTCCAACACTTACAAAATTTACAGGAGCTTGGACTATCTGTACAGCATGGACAGCAGGGAATAGTATTACTATAAATCATGCATTAAATACATCCTTCGATGAGTTAATAGGTCAGATATTTGTAAGAGATCCGGCAGTTCCGGGAAAGATTTATAATGTTACTAATTTAGACGAATTTAATAGTACTGCAGCACAACATTTAGGACAAAGATTAAATGGAATAAATAATGATCTTGATAATCTTTATCTACAAATAGCATCCACGTTACCCAGATATATAAATGATTCTGGTACTTCTACAAATATAGTTACAACATGGTATTACAAAATAGTAGTCTACAAACTATCATAGACTTTTTCTAGGATCGCCTGTGCACCTCCTTCGGGCGGTCCTTTATTCTCCCCACAGACTACAATCACAGACCTAGAACAGCTTTTGTAGGCTCAAATGGTAGTTTCATGCGGGTAAGCATCTGTTGAAGGGCTACACGGGACATGTTGCCTGCTGTCCCGTATCCTTTTTCCTTTGCTATCTTGTTTAAATACGCTTTATGCTCTGCTGAAAATGCGCTGTAGGTTATTGTTTTGTTAGGCATTAGGTAGGTCCTTGATTTCAGGCCATGTTTTCGGGTAACAGGCTTTTTCTATAATTGTAATAACATCTATGTGCATCTTTTCAATTTCTGCTGTTGTTTTGGATGCTCCATAATGATTTATGTACATATTTATACTGTCTTTTGTCTGCTCAATCAACGCCTCAAGCATTTCAGCGTTCTGCTGTTCAACTTCTCTGACTTCTGATTCATAGCAACATCTACCACCGCCATTATCTACATCATCTGTATATACATTAAATCCCTGTATCGGCTTAATCCCCAACTTCTCAATAATATTCATTCATCCCCTTTAAAATATATCCAGCTCATCCGACTCACTGACTGGAGCCTGATCTTTTTCATGGCTGACATCCAGCTCTTCAGGTTCGGCCTCTATCAGTTCAATGATCTGAGTAATAGGCTTGTAACCCTTCACATTGCTATCAAATTCCCTAGATAAACCTTTCAAATATTTGATAGCACCCTTGGCTTTTTCAAGTAAGTTCACAGTCTCTTTCCCGAGTGTGACTTGTTTATCCGGTATTCTGCCGGCAGTCAGATAGTCCTCTAATTTGGTAAGTGCTTCAGGTCTGGCTGTGAGCTTTTTTGCTGGCTTGGGCTTGTTGTCACCTTTCGCCCATTGTGCTAATTTCTCACCTATATCCTCAGTGATCTGAATACCATCGGTAGGAAAAAACTTTTTCATAGGGTCTTCAAGTTTGGTCATCATATCTTCGCCAGATTTTCCGGTTCTAAAATATGCTCTTCCTTCTGATCCGGGATACAATAAAGCAGATACTGACATTTCATAAACATATTCTTTTCCGGCTATCGGCTGATAACCGATATTATCAATAGTTGTCTTACCGTTTTTTTTGATAGTAGCAGTTTTTTCTTTAGCCCGGAAACATAAAATAATATTCAATGGTGTCCTTGTGAGATATTCAACAAGTTTTTTTCTAGGTGCTTTTACTCTCCCCCATGCTGCCTGACCTGCTTTTTCGTATGTCGTATTCCATTTGTTAGCTAATTCATGGGCAACTTTTTCATGTTCTTCCAAAATCCATGAATGTTCGTGAGACATCGAATCGACTATTACAATACTTGGATTATAAACCTCTATCTGTTTGAACATATCAAGATAATCAGTAGGGCTGAACGGCGGGACAAAATCAACATGTTGATAATCAAAATCATCAGCATAATGTTTTCCTCTGTTGTTTTCAGTATCAACAAGCACGATATTACCCGGAAAAACCCTTTGTATTCCAGTTGCAAGTCTAAGAGCTGAAAATGTTTTGCCTCCCCCTGATGGTGACCAAAGGCCGATATTTAAAGGTATCTTTTCTCTCACTGCTTTTTCTATTTGGAATTGTCGCATGTGGCCTCCTGTTTTGTAAAATAACAATCTATAGTTATCCCATATGGACATTTTGTAGGCCTTCCGTCAGATTTTAATACTTCAAGTATGCAGGGCCGACGACTGTCGCACCCGAAACATTCCCATTTAACTTTTTCCATCATTCCCCCTCCATCTATTTGGAATTGTCGCATGTGGCCTCCTTTAATTAAATCCGTTTATAAACTTTTCCATTTCTGGTGCTGTACTTAACAATCCTCCAAACATCATTTGAAAACCCATATCTGTGGCTGGGTGATTTCCTGTTTCTGGATGTTTTCGCATATCTGAAGCCATTGATGCATAAGCCTGCTGTAAGTCTCCTACTTCTATAAACTCAAGAGCTCTCTTTTTACACCATTCTAAATGCTCTGATCGTTCCATCACTACCCCTCCATCTCTTTGGTGATATCACCTTCGTATATTTCCTTGCCATTTTTATCTTTTCTTTCAATATATAGTCCTACTGTTTCGGGAATGACTTTAACAGCGTTGATTCTTGGTTTCCACTGACATATATAACATTTATTGTCTATATGTCGCAGATCTCCATATATAAAATCATTTTTATCTGGATCACTAGGTAGCCCCCTAAACTTAAACTCTCGCATCATTCCCCCTCCATCTCTTCAACTCGTCTCTCTAAAGTATCTATTTTCTCCTGATTGGTCTGATATTCAGAGCATAACCTAGCAATATCGGAGCTAATCTCCCTAACGGTATGTACCAGACTATCCAAAGAAGTCCGCATATTATCAATCTCACATAGCCTGCCCACAGCTTGATCAGCTTTCCTTTCAATTGCTTGTATTTTCCAGTCATCTCTTATGTCTCCGTATGCCATTTCACTCCCCCTCCATCTCTTCACGACTAACAGCCCAAGGCGGAGCCGAAACAATCTGACGACCATAACCCGGCCACTGATCAGACGCAAGGCCAGCCTTCCATTTATCAGCTGCTCTTTTCACTTTGCTTTCCCCAAGCCATGATATACTGCTGTCAGTAGTTATAACAGAAACCATATACGGCGGTTCGGGTTCAACAAAAATAAACTCCCAGGTAAACCGGCCGGCCATTTCAAGCCATGTTTTATTTGCACACTGGAGATATAATGCTTCCTGGATATCATAACCAAAATCAATTATTTTCCTGTCAAGAACTTTAGGATTCGCATCTGAGCATGATTTCAGGTCAATTATTTTTCCGGTCTCAGGCTGTATCCAGTCGAATCTTGACTGAGTTTTAACCCCGTTATCCATTGTCCATCTGACTGAAAGCTCATCTAGGTGGTCTTCGAAAAAATAGGGTGCAAGGTCCTTAATTTGAGCCTTTGCATTTTCAACAGCCTCATGGATGGTATCCATATCTTTTTGCAGGATCGGAATTTTACCGGTTTCATAAGCTTCTGCTTTGGCGGTCTGAGCTGCTTTAGTTCGGAAATTATCAGCCTGAATAATTTCTATCTCAGGTCCGGACCCAAGTAATAACCCGTGAATAATACTGCCCTTATCCATAGCAGCAGTCGATTTCCGAGGCTCGTTACCAAGTAACGGGTGTTGTAAATAAGCATGGTAGGCCGATTTTTCCAGAAGAACTTTTGCTGTCGAATAAGAGAACAGCGGGGTTTTTTCTCCGGTCTGTGAATGGTATTCTTGCTCTGGCATGTCTTGTAATATTATTGGTTTCATGATTCAAATCCTTCAATTTCGATACCATCCTCAATGTATAAATCATCATCAGATGGTTTTCTGAATACTTTCACATATTCAAGCAAATCTTGTTCTGTAATTTCTATATGTTCAGTTGAACAATATCTATTACAACCTTTATGCCTGAGAATGTAATTTAATTTAATTTTCATTTTTGGCCTCCAAATCTTTAATCAATTTAATGCTATCTGGTTTACATGGATATCCGTTTATCATATGGACGCATGGATGTTCAGGGTCGCAACCTTGACAATCATTGAGATATCCATACGGAGGTTGATAGGTATAATCACCCTGAATGGTTTTATTATCTGATATACGGATGCCTGAAAATTCAAATAATCTCATTTTCTGACCTCCTGTTTTTTATAACCACTTTTCACTTTAGCTGTAGAAAGTTGCAAGGGTTCTATTATTTTATCTGCCATTGGGGATAGATAATCATAAACAAGTTGTGTTAAATCTCTCCCACCGCACACCATCGTAAAAGGCAAGTCGAAACAATGCCAAAAACCTTCAGCCATATCAATACTGACATTGTCCTGATGATATTTAGAAAGCACATCTTTTAGTTCAACAGGAAATTCTATTCCCATTCTTTTTTCCATCTGTTCAATTGACTGATTTCCTAACATCATGATTTGGCCTCCAATGCACACTCGTTTAGTGTCATGTATTCTTCTATCAATTCAATTAATAAATCTATGCGATTTTTTGAAGTAATATAATTATTGTAAAGTTTATCGTTCCATTCTCCATCATGTTTATTGTATGAAAATCTTTCCTTAAATAAATCATCACAAATCTTGCCATGTATAGTCATTTGTTTTTTTAATTTTGTAATCATTCCTTCCCCTCCAATACCGCAACCCGTTTTTTCAGGTCTAAATTATCGTCAACTAATGTTTTCAGTATTTCACTCTGCCCTTCGATAACTTCAAGATTCTTCTTGATTAGCTCTATGAGCATTTCTGTATCGTTCATTTGTTTAGCTCCTTTCCCAGTAAAAATCTATCCATTTTTTCATAAATAACGGTGCTTCAATTATATCTGCTTTTTTAGCATGTTTGATAAGTCCCTCTATTATCGACATATAGGTTTCTTCGAATGCCTGTTCATAATCAGCCTTGGGTATTAATCCATCACTCATTTTGTTGCGCTCCTGACGGGTTAAACATATATTGACGACATTAAATACAAGTTTGCCCGCATAGGTACAGCATGATTCATATTTCTTGATAGCTTCCTGATCGGCATATCGACAAGAATCACATTTATTCTGATCGTGCAAATATTTACGACTCTGTTGCTCTGCTGTTAATCTTACCATTACTTTCTCTTTCATCCCTTCCCCTCCAACTCTGCAACCCGTTTTTTCAGGTCTATAATATCGTCAATTGATATATTATCATGCTGAGATTGTTACCAATTAGATCAATATTCGTTCTATTAATATCAGAATTAGCTCTGATCAGATCGGTATTATTTTCTATCAGTTTAATCATTTCTGTATCATTCATCCCCCCATCCCCCTTTTAATATTATTCTTCTCGCAGAAATCCGCCCATACTTCAGGCTCTATGAAAAGGCCTCTTAAACCTATTCGTTTTGTAGGGATTTTTTTTACTTTTATCCAGCGGTGGACTGCCTGCCTGGATACGCCAACGTCAATTGCGCATTCGTTCGGTGTCATGTTGCCTCCTTTATAATAATATATCTTCAGGTTCAGTAGTTTCCGACATTGTGAAAATAGCATCTTTACCAAATAGCCATTTGCAATACTCGGTAACGGCTTCTTTATTGCCTCTGATAACCGGTGGATATTTCAATCCTTTTTTCGGTTTATACTTAGCTGAAGTACATTTGTAATTTTTTATCTTTGTCATTTCATCCTCCATTTATATTCCCCTCTGTAGAGAGTTTTTTTTTGGTTTAATAATTATATAAAAGATACGTTGCAATATCCTCATCTTCTGAGGCATATTTTAATAAATCTTTTTTGTTTAATGATATGTTAAAGAGATTACAAATACCAATAACCTCTTTTCTGTTTAAATCTTTAATCAAATCAACTAAATCATTATACATAATCAAGCTCCTTTGCTTATCATCTACTATCAATATATATCTAATCGTATCACTTGTCAAACAAATAAGTACTTATTTTGCCCTATCTCGCATCTATTTTTTATTTTTTTCTTGAAACTACTGTACAAGTGTTAGGTAGGGTAATCCACTGACCTACCCCATAAATTACGCTATACTGGTATATAGACGACTTGAAGTATATACGTAATCATCAAGTCAAGCGTATGTGAGTACAGCGCAAATATGAAAATCAATATTTCAAGCATCCTTCCAGACTACTATCATAGGCCATGACTGCATTTACCCTATCAACAGGTATCATTTGTCAAGATAGATATTAAAGTAGCGTATATGTAACGTATGAGAGAGTTATCTTTCACAGATTGTATTATCTCTCCAAATCTGTTATATTAAAATAGTTCGGAGGGCATAATGATGAAAACATATACTGTCAGATTTGCACATCTTGAAGAATTACCTATTGCAAAAAAAGGCGATGTTATATTCAGAGGTGATAAAGTCGGCAGGATGGGAAGTACTGGAAAGTCAACATTAAATCATTTACATATTGATGTTATTGAATCCCTCATTGACCATATTGTTAGACTTAAAGAAATAGGATATGAGCCTGAAAAAACTTACTGTCCTAATATCAAACAGCTCAATTATTTTATTGATAGTGAATTGTTTGGAATAGAGCCGGTAATTACAACTTATTTTTATGATCCACAATACAAGATAGACTGGGATAAAAACCACCCGGGGTATGATGTAGTGCCATTGAATAGAAAAATATCAACTGATAATTACAATATCTATTGGAACCGGTCGAAAACAGGAGTAATATTAAACAGTGGATTTGATAAAAATGGATATGGATTCTATATCCTGATAGGATTTGAGATATGAAAACGGAGGCAACATGAGTAAATTAACAAGTAGAAAGTTCTGGTTTGTAATCTGGGCGGGGTTGATGTTTTCAGCATTAAGTCTGGCAGCGGTTTTTATGAATTTTGATGCTCCATGGATGTCCGGTGCAATGACCCTTTTAGCTGGTATCATCGGCGCATATGTCGGTATTGGTCAGGCTAAAAAGAAGGCGGACAAATGAGATGGATAATCACAATACCTATTATTAAGAGGCTACTTATTAAAATTAAAAAAAGTACGTCTGTAAATGATTGTAGAATCTCTTTTAATAGTTTGACTGCTACTAATAACAACAATATTACGGAGGTAAAATGAGATGGGCTGGTTTATATTTGGTGTTGTTTGCGGTATTGCTGTTTATATCCCCGTGTTTTATCTACTCCGACGTAACTCTGACAGATCAGGAATACAAGATAGTATCGGACACGCTGACACAATTGGAAACGGACTTGATGAACTCGGAGAAAGCAATCAACGAGCTGAAGCAGGAATTGAAATTATCGAGCAACATAATAAATCTGCTAAAGCTGGAATCCGGACTATTAAAAGAATCCTTGAAGCTGCTAAAAAACGATCAGATAATAAGGGATCTTAAAATATTTGGTTTCGGGATCCTTACAGGTATGGCCGGCGGTATTCCGGCTGGAATTAAAATAGGTATTACGCTCTAGGTGGTTCAGGAAATGGCATCCAGTGAGTAATAAGCTTTGTGTGTTCATAAGTTACACCATTAGACGATGGATATGATATTTTACCATTGTTAAATAAACCAATCTCTACATATGGATCACTATGAGCTTCAGAAAAAAACAATAACACCCATTCATAATTTTCAGGTAATCTTTCATCAATACTTATCCATTCATTCATTATCTACTCCTTTTATTTCTCACGGCAACCTGCAGAAAACCATAGTCCCCAGCTTCCATCTATCAGAGCATTTAAGACCCATGTTACAAAGCCGGGATTTTCTCTTACAGTAAATACAAGTATGCGCCTCTTTCGGCCTGATAGTTTCGTGTATCGTTGTCGGCGGTGCATCTTCGCTGAAGTCTAGGTATTCCATTAGAGTAATGCCTTGATTTCTTGCCAAAGTAATCCAGCTTTATCTGTTATAGGTTTTCTTAAATCATCAAGCTCGTCGCAATGCCTACAATCTTTATGATTAGGATTTAATCTTACACATAATTCACAAACAACTTCACAAGCTTCATATAGATTTTCAAATGCATCATTTCTTTGCTGTTCTATTTCTCTGACTTCTCCCTCATGACAATAGTTCTGGTTATATATACAGAAAGCGCCACCGTATACTTTTATCGGCTCTATTCCCAACTTCTCAATTATATTCATCAAATAGCTCTCCTTGCTGTATTACAGCTGGTTTTTTAAAGTACAATTTACCACCAACATATTTTTTAAACACTAATGCAGCGCATAAATTTAAATAAATGAATATTTCTTCTCTGTATTTTATGTAGAATTTCAAAATAGCTCCTTGATTTCTTCCCATTTTTTCGGGTAACAGGCTTTTTCTATAATTTTGGTTTTTTCTCTTGCCATTACACACAAACTACATTCACAACCTTCAAAAATGCTTAACTGTATTTCTACCATATCAATCAAAGCCTCAAGCAATTCTCTATTTTGCTGTTCAAGATTATCCAAATCTTCAATATCAACAGATACATTATCTTCGTCAGGTGTTCTTTTACCACGATCAATCAGTGTTATCCCCAATTTCTCAATAATGTTCATTAAATAACTCCTTATCTTTATAAATATTTTCCTGTATCTCTTCAGGCTTAAATAAATCAATCTGCTGTATGTGTCGCTGAAATCTGTCTTCATTATCTTGGCAATAATCGGGGTCAAGTTCACAACTGACAAGATCAAAGCCTAAGTCGTGGGCGGCTATTCGGAAAGAGCCTGAACCGCTGTGAGTATCAAGTAATTTGTCTCCGGGTTTTGCGTAGTTTTTTAATAGCCATTTGTAGAGGGCTACGGGCTTTTGGGATGGATGAATTCTTTGTTCCCTATTTTTCATGTTTTCTTGCCAGAATCCATTCCACAAATATTCAAAAACTGTACTTTTTTTATGCATAGAGTTGCAGGCTATTTCGCATTGAGAAAACGGTCCTTCTTTTTTCATTTTAATCCAGACAGTCCGTCCAACAGGAAAACTATAATTAAAATAATTTACACCCCAAATTATTTGATTTTTTGCAATTCTAAATAACTGATCAAAATATTCATTGCTTGGAATATCCCAAGTTTTGATTTCTTTATATTCTGTACAATCAGCAAGATTATTTTTACCTTGATAATAAGATTTCCCTTTATTTGGCCCTTCAAAATAAGGCGGATCCACAATAGCCAAATCAAAAGCATTATTCGGGCAGTTTTTCATAAATACCATGCAGTCCATATTCAATAATTCAATCCTGTTCATAATTTTGGTTCCTTATTAATTTTTAGCCGTTTGTTTATTTTGTAATTATTCCCATCTTTACATTTTAAACAAGGAGAATATGTCCCTAAATTACTCATATATGGATTACGTTGATAAAGACATTTAATACAAATATTAACATCAACATTACTATTCAGATAACTCATTTTTCACCCTCCATTCTCCTCTAACCACCGAACACAAGTACCAAGACATTCTATAATTTCTATCCTGATAAACGCTTTGCTTGCGCCTATTTCCAGATGACTATTAGCCGCCTGTATCGCTTCCCCGGATTCTTCTACGATTTTAGCCACTTGATGAACCTGATCAGCAGGCCATACCGGGTGAAGCTTTTTTGCCCGCTTCATTTCTTTTTTAATAGCTTTTAGTGTTGATCTTTTTAGTTTCAAGTTGGCTCCTTTTCTACACCTGACCCGCCGCAACTACTGCATTTAGTCCCATCGTGCATCCCCTCGCCTGATCCGTTGCACTGTGGGCAAGTCAAATCGTCTATCTCGCCTGTAGCATTGCATGTTTCACAGGTATAAATATCATCTGCCGCCTTTCTGATTTCCCCTATTCCATTACAATCTGGACATTTCATTATTACTCTCCTTCTATTTTCTGGATTAAGGATCTCATTTTCTCAGTATTGTGTTTTGTGTAATCCTCGTATACTTCCTTCAATGCTTCCAGCATCTCTTTATTCTGCTCTGTTAATTTAGATATCTCTTGTTCTAATTCATATATAAAACAACCTGTTTCTTTACTCATTTTTCTGACACTCCTATAATTGTTAATGCTGACTTTCTAGCAATCTTCATATACCCTCTAAATTCACTGATAATTGCATTTTTGTCCGTTATATCTTTCTCCAGTTGTTCTATTTTATTCTTCTGATATTCCAAGGTTTCTACTATTTCAGTTTTGGCGTACCGGTGTATTCTCGCTTTCCAGAATATATTAGCTATTATTATCCCGATAATCACACATATAGCACCGATAAGATAAGGAAATGATTCACGTAGTATTTGTGATATTTCATAGTCTAACATGCTAACCTCCAATAAGTATAATCATCAATAAAATAGCTGGAATTAAAGAAAACGCCAACATAATGAAAAATAATCTCTTGTTTCTAATCATGTTCTGCATCCTCTAAAAGTCTATCACACTTCTCATCTGCCCGTAAGTCAATTGCTATCTGACAATCAGGATCGCATTCTATCATATCGCAGTCTTTGCATGCTTCAAGGGTCATAGGGTTACCTCCTGTAGTTCGTGGGCTGTTGCGAGTCGAGTATCATCTATTTTAGTTGTCATATGGGTTGCAATGCCAGAAACTAAAAAACATGTTTCTAAGACTGCTATCAATTTCCATAATCTATTAGATTTTTCACAGTAGACACACATCGGCCTCAACAATGCCAATTCATCCGTTAATTCTGTTATATCAGGGTTTTCTCCGGTGAATGATTTCCAATATGAACCTGATGCCTCTTTTAGATCAGAAGATGAAAAGGATGGTTTGAATTGTAATTTATCTCCAGTCCACAAATAATCAACACCCTCCCAAAATGCTACATATCCGGGAAACTCCAGACTTCCACCCGATTTTACTATCAAGGGTTTTTCTTCCAGTTTTCGGATATCAGCACCACAAAAAGGGCAGTAATTAAATGCATTATATCCATCTGAAATAAAGCTAGATTTTGCATATGATGCTATTTTCATTTTCATTTTTTCACTTATAAATCTATCATTCATAATTTCACACGGTTCAAACTTCCCATCTTTCCATTCACATTCATTCATTCCATTTCTCCTTTTTTAATCTTCTACTCATAAAATCAGTCCATCCCCGTTTATAACCGAGAGCCGTTGCAAGCCCCCGAGTCCGGTCTGAATTCCCATATCTATATAAATTACTGATCATTGCC
>SDBV01011641.1_pt1 | contig 11372 bp, 14 predicted proteins | sample 2277081 | NCBI WGS metagenome assembly SDBV01 (sample SAMN10402039, study PRJNA504765) | marine sediment metagenome | isolation source: marine sediment core GS10_PC15, 223 cmbsf | place: Arctic Ocean: Southern Knipovich Ridge | collected 2010
CTGAATCCATCTAAGGCTCACAACATCTCATAAAAAGCACGTGATAGTCACCCCCTCGAAGTACGTTTTTGTATGCAATCCATAATAATAATTGACATAGTCATAGCGCTTGAAATCCCAATCATCATCACATCGAGGCTATATTCGCTGTAGTGAAAAGTATCTGACTTGACAAAAGAAACACGCTCAGAGGGGTGGCGTACTCAGTCAAGTCCAGATTACAATAACCCTACTCAGTTAGCAAAAATGTCATGAAGCAGAAAGGGTGTACTCAGTCGAGTCCAGATCACAACAAGCAGCCTCATTCACCCCAAGAAACTCATTTTTCCTTTGTCCTTGGTCGTTACACGTTCTTAGCCAAGAAACGTGAATGTCTCATTTCTCTAATCAATCACATTTTCTTCCGTTTCCAACCTTCGCGATCTGCGATCCAGTCGGCGTAAACCTCGTCCTTTTCTCCTGATAGGAGAGGCTTCAGATACTTTTCCAGATAGATCATATACTTCCCTCCCTTCATCTCTGAATGTCTAATTATCACCTGCTCTCCTGTCGAACTTATCCTAAGAAAGAGCTTCATAGGCCAACTAGCACTCGCCCGGACCTGTCTTGACAAGATCCATTTCTCGTGGTATTCATCTCTCTCTGCTTTCATCTCTAGATACATGATTTTCATTACTTCTACATCCTTTATCTCGGCTAACGACAAATCTATCTGAACCTCCTAGCCTCCGCTAGTAGCATAGGTTTCTTGACATGAGCTATTATGACATCATCTGGTTCTAACTCACTTATCGAAACCAAGCCCGACAGTTTAATCATTTCAACATCTGGGTGGTACGGGCACATCCTATCTTTCTTTTTCAGTTCAGCTACCCATTCCTTCATGGGCTTTAATTTTCTAGTTTCTCCCTTCACCTCATTTACTTTTGCAATAAACCGATTGACGACGTTGTCCGACATGAACCCTTTCGAGAAGATGTGTCTAGCTTTCTTCTTCCATGAAAGTAATTTTGGTAAGAATTTGGTCTGATCTTGATTGGGAACTTCTCCTCTCTCTATCCACTTAGCGACATCCTGAACAGGATACCTAAACTGATATGCCAACCAATGATTAAGCGCTCTTAAACCGGTTGAGTAATGCGAATGCACCACAATTTTCCCAACTTTGACCTTATACTTCCTCCTAACTGCAATTTTCCAATCTTCATTGAACCTGACAACATCGAACCATTGAGGAAGTTTTACAAATCGATTCAGTCGTTTATTCCAAGCCGTTCTCGCTATCGTTGCATGAACGTGAGGAAACCATCCATCTAGGGGCCTCTTACTATGCCAATAGTGTGGGGATGATACCAAACCCACTTTCAGATCCCTACCAAACTGCTGTTCAATTACTTCATTCACTAGCTTTACTAATTCTGCAAGATTTGTCTGGAATAGGTCTGCATCTGTAATGATCTTCTGAACATCTGGAGGAAGGGTCATCGTTACTTGCATGAACTCAATTTCAGAAGGTTTTCCTAGGCTAGTTAGGACGAACTTCTCTCTCCATCTATCCCGTAGCCTATTATTCTCAAGACTGGCACATCGATAGCACTCATGCCTCTTCTTGCAGAACTGCGGAACATGCATTACGGGATAGTGAGATTTGTCCTTCATGGCTTTTGGACATTCTTTTCGAATGAACCTCCTTCCGCATAATGCAATCTCAGCGGTACTACCGGTTCCTGCTCGGCGCAGTGTTGATATAATTCTCTCATCTATCTTCTTCACAGGATTTTCGCCAAGTGAAACTAATGTTCTCATTACGGTGTCTGGGATTGATGTAATTACCTTTATAGTCACGGAACCCCGAACTATTTTCGAATGAAATACAAAGGATTCTCTAAGAAGTTCACGCCAAATGATATATCCGTCCTATCAACTCTCGTCTACGGACCGGCCTCTTGGTCCCGACTAATGCAGGTAACTAAGTTGAGTTCGTCCTCTCTGTCCGATTCAAAGAACAGGTTGATATCGGAAAAGATTCTTGAAATCAATACTCTAGGACGAAAGAAATTCTTCCAAATCAGGGCCCGAAGAAGGAATGAAATAGCCTTCGCTTTTTTACAAACAATAATTTTGTCAAGATCACTATTTTCTTTCGCAGATACCGATCACAAGGTTGCATTTATCTCGGCGCCGTATGAGATGTCCAAAGCTTTCTGGAAAGGAATCAAAGACGTTGCTTCTAGAAATAACCTACCCAAGAATCCACAAGATAAAGCCTTGATGAAACTATTGGATGCTATTGTGGAGTTCTTACACGTTTTTGGAATGAACTATCCGATTGATATTACCATTCTGACCGAACCCAAAGGTAAGACGGATTTCACGCAGAACTACTTTGATCTAATTGGCTTGGGCGCACAAACAAAGCCTGAGGATATGAAACCGCCTTCTGGCGTATATATCCGGTACCCGAGATAATCTTAGTAAGAGTATTATCTAATTCAGCTCTATTAGAAAGAGCTGAATGAGCCCACTAAATAACTCAAACTGCCAATTTGCGCCCATGCTACACGAGACCTACGTCTTTCTACGTGGCAAAAATGTTTAAATGAACAAGTACTACATTGGCATATCATGCAACCTACACAACTCATCAATCCTGAGTTAAGGAAAGCATCTCTTGCAATACTTGCAAGTATACTCGCAGCAAGCCTACTCCTAGGATCTATACCAGGAGCCTTAGCGCTGCCAAAGGATGTCGAATTTACATGGACTATTGCAGCACTTGGTGAAGGAGCTTGGGGAGGCGGGGCACTCTTCGATGATGGGAGTGCAAAGGGCAATCTTCCTATTGAATTCGGACATGGTTTCGTAGTAGGAATCTTAACTCCCGTAAGCTGGTCGCAGTCAAACGGATTTGTTGAGATCTGCTTCGAGGTAAAGAAAATCATACGGGATCCCATTGGGGCCCTTGTGGCCGACTGCATTCCTGACATTCCAATAACCGGGATAGCAATAATAGTACCCGACTTCGGTGGTATGGGACCTCACATCGTCAGAGTCACACCTGCCTAAGAGTTAGAGAAATAAACTGGGCTTCTACCCAGTAGCGACCTAAGTCTTGAAGCGGACATACGGTGGGCCACAATTGGCCCATTTACTTTTTTTTTCTAAATATCCAACTTAGAGTATCTCTTTGCTTGAATTCTAATCTTGGACGAGCAGATTCGTCAACCGAAAGAGATTTACCTCCAGCGGCTCTATCCAGAGCCATGATAACTAAGAGTTGCTATTACTACATAGTTGCTAAGTTACTATTACTGCGTAGTAACTTCTCTAAAGTAACTCTTTATCAAGATAATGAGTTGCTTGATCTTAGTCTCGGAGTTGCTATCCCTTGAATCTTACTTACGACTCTGCCAAGATGAACTCGCAGAAGAGTACCGCAAATTTCTTCTACCGTCTTTAGCAATTGCAAATTCCAACCGGAAACAACCTCCTCATCTCATCCAAGATTCAGATTCCAACAAAAAGAATACAGAAGTCGGAGAAATGCTAAAGGAAGCTAACAAGACCATTCATACTCTAAGGAACGTCATCGATTCGCTACCCTCCAAGCTCTCTCACTGAATCAGCATAAACCCAACTCATACAACTCCTTCTATAGCAAACCACCATAATACTCTCGATAACTCAAAGGATGTATCCATCAAAGAATTGCAAATAGCGCGCGCGCGACAAACTAGGTAGAATAACGTATATTGTTTCCGACGTTATCAGAAATTGACCGCGATTCATGTTCTGAATATGGTCTCATAAACCCTATCCGCTCGCTTGGCCCCAAACAACTAAAATATGGAGGAACTAACGGCCTCTGAATCAGGATGAGGTTTTCCCGCCTGTTGGATATTACAGTTGGCGATCACGCACACAAAGAGCACCTCCGGTATTATCCATTGGCTGATTACACCGTAGGAGTCGATATCAGAAATAATGTCCTTGGGAAGTATGATGTCGATGAATTCCTTACAATGGATTGCGAGAACAAGCTAGACTTTGAGGATGATAGTTTCGATATGGTAATCTCAGACCACACAATTGAGCATCTTGAGAATCCTCTTCAGTTTTACAGAGAATTGCAGAGGGTAGGAAAAAAGTTCGTCGTAATCCTTACTCCTCATTGGCTTGCTGATTCGATGAACAGAACACAGAAGAAAATCTTTCCTAAGAAGGAGACTGATGCACGGGGTCACGTTTACCAGTTCAGGCCGCAATGGTTTCGTAATAACGTAAATCAGCAAAAGTGGCTGATTGATGTCAGATTCAACTACAAACCCCTCACCGTTCTTGAAAAGATCATAATTCCTTTCCCTCATGTGAGTGAGATAGAAGTGACGTTAAGGCGGACACAGCCCTAACATTCATTAAGCAAAGCGCTCACGCGAGAGCCTGCCTATGAATCAATTTCTACAAGAAATTAAACCCAAGAGCGATTCTCTCAGTGGTCGGGCCTGCTCTTAACATCGCTTAGGCCCCGGATACCCTTCGGCTATGACCGACTGAACCTCTTCTGGAGTCCTTGGATTAAAAGTTCCTGCACTCTTGATAAACCGCGGAAGGTTAGCCCGATCATATCACCTTTCGATGTTGCCAGTTCGGCCTTATTTACATCATAAAATGCTTTCGAGAACTCACTCGTACTTTTCTTATCCATTTTATTCCGTCCCGCCTCAGCAAAAAACTTCTCGACTGTCTTTGTCTCAATCATTGAAGTTTTTCTCTCATTGGCCAACATATACACGACTAAGCACAATGCATCTTTTCCAGACAATTCATCGGTAATCATAGGTCTCCCGTGAAAATATGTTATTAGGGTCTTAGCAGAATCCAACTCTTCTGAACTGAAATATTTACCTAAATCTGTCATTCTAGCGCACTCTTAGGCAAAACAATCATAATGCTTTCCCTTCTCCAAGTTGTTTCAGAATCTTACCAAGTTTCATGTAATTTAATCTATATACACCGGCTTTCTTTTGTACTATGTAATCACTTTCAGTCAATGACTTAATACCGGGCTTAACAGTGCCTTCCTTAATCCCCGTTTCTGCGATAAGTTCTTTGTTCTCTACTGAATCTTCTTCCCTTACATCGGCGATTTTATCATAAGCCGCACCGATGAAATACCAAATTAATTGTTCTTTTGCGGGAGCCTCACGATTTCTAATCGTCACCTTTCCATCACTCCTAACTCTAAAGTGCTCAGCTACACCATCTTTACTCTTAGCCAACACATCAACTACGACATTTGAGTCTTCTTCAGGACTCGATACCAATTCCCTTAACGCCCAATCTTTCAGCTTTCGACTCGACGTTTCATCGGCTGAAGCCATAATCAGGATATTTCGTTGTATTATTAAGGACGCCAATCACCTTCTTTAGTTTCTTGACGTCTTGACTATTCGATATATCATAACCTAGTACCTTAACGCGTCCTTTTGTCGACTTTCGCAGGGATTGGAGAATCTCTACAGTGGTGGTCTTTCCTGCACCATTTGGACGCAGGAACGCGAAGACTTCTTGCTCTTTGATATCGAACGAGATGTCATCTATCGCTCGAATTGTTCCATAGACTTTGACTAATCCCTCGACACTGATCGCGGTATTAGCCAATTTGAGTAGGTCCTGGATGCCATCTTAATCAATATTCTCTTCTAATCAGGGTGATCTGGATTGTAAGAAGGTTGAGGTGGGTATGAACAAATGCAGATACCATAAATTTCCTGGCCCACGGGAAGCTCTTTATCCCGTACATTTAGCTAACTAAAGATTATTTGAATACCAGGATAGCGTTTTTCTCAGATATCCATTCCAATCTGGAGGCCCTAGAGAGCACAGCGAACGCCGTGAGTGCCGACAAGATAGCTATTCTTGGAGATAGTGTTGGTTACGGACCGAATCCAAACGAAGTTCTTTCCTGGATCAGATCAAACGCTGACGCATGTGTTAAAGGGAATCACGACGAGGCAACGATCACCGGAAAAACATCATGGTTCAATCACACCGCCGCTTCGGCGATAGAATGGACAAGAAAAAGGATCACGGATGAGAACCTTTCATTCCTTCAAACACTTCCAGAGATTAAGATATGGGAGGTATCTGGGCTAAAGATAATGATGGCTCATGGAAGCCCAACCGATCCACTGCGGGAATACGTCATGGAAACGACTCACCATCAACTCTTTGACTACTATCTAGATAGGTTTAAGGTAGATATCATCGCCCTCGGCCATACCCACTTTCCAATGGCATGGTCCAGCGGGAGGAAGTTGATAGTCAACCCTGGATCAGTCGGACAGCCCCGGGATGGAGACTGGAGATCGAGCCATACGATAGTTGAGATAGTCGATGGAGTTCCGGTACCAACTAATGCGCGGATTGAGTACGAGGTTCAGCGTACGGCAGAAAAGATTAGGAGTCATGGGCTTCCGAATGTATTGGCAGAGAGACTCTTTGAGGGCCGATAGAAGACAAGTCAAAAGAGAATAGAATAATAGAATAATAGAATTATAGAATAATAGAATGATATGGTTTATGATTAGATCCGGTGTTCAGGGAGAAATGTAACTCCGTGCAGTTAGAAGCGATCGTTCATCATGATATAGATGAACTAGTTAGAATTGATCAAGAGTGTTTTGAGAAAAATCAAACATATGATTCCAGTTTCTTTGACAAACTATTGTCTGGAAATCAAGTTTCTAGAAAGGCAATAGAGAATGATGAGATAATTGGATTCGCTATTAGTGTCTTTACTGGGAAACTCGCAGTCATCTATACTCTTGATGTTAGACCTAGATACCGCCGTCGGGGAGTCGCCAACAAGCTAATAGAAGTGATAGAAGATGAACTCAATGAACGAGGCTGCCAAGAGATCATTCTCCAAACTCGCGTTAACAACTTAGATGCAATCAACTTATTTGTCAAACGCGGATATAGGCAAACAAAAAGAATTAGCGACTACTACTCGAAAGGAGTGGATGCATATGAAATGAGGAAGACCCTGTGAGGCTCCCCTCGGCAGATAGATCGTCTTAAAAAGCTCCATCGGAACTTACGCTCCTGCTCGTGGGAACCATTCTTGGCCTGATCCGGGCTCTACTCATACTAAGCACACTCCCTGTAACAATTCTAACAATTGGCATGACTTATGATGCCTCTAGGATTACTCTGGACCAATCGGCATTGCTTAATTCGTATACTACCCGAGTAGATGGATCTGACACAATCAGCCAGTTCACTCTCGAAATAACAAACAACGGCTATCTTTTCACATTTAGCGAGAGTAATATTACGTTATCAATATTCGATCCGCAATCCCCAGACACCCCTTTGGGTACCGCAACACAGAGTTTTGACATCCATCCAGGCCAACGCCAACAAAAACAGTTTGAGATTAGGATGGCTACTGAAAGATACGTAAAGACAGCCATCTTCAACGTTACTGCTACGGTTGATGGACGGTTAGCTCTTGACTATCAGGATAGAACGATTCCCTTCGTGATATTCACCATGACAATGTGGGACCTTGTGCAGAGGAAGTAGCCAAAGATGGGTCTTGGAACAGCAATCTTGAATTCTGGCATAATGTTTGTCTTGGCAGTGATTCTGCCTCTCCGAGGTACTGCGATTGCTCGCGAACAATTTGGAATCGTCCTGATTCTTGTCGACGAGACTACCATACTCAACGTTGGGCTGGCCTTGACTGCCTTAGCATTCATAACTTCCTATACCAGAGGAACATGGCCAAAGATTAGAGCATTGTCAGGTATCACAGGCACCATCGTCGAAGTCTGGTTCTTCCTTCTTTTCTTAGGTATTATTCAGAGAGTTCTTATTCCGTCAATAAGTAATACAGTAATTAACATTCAATACATGGGTGACCTGACCGAGGTGCCAGGGCGTCTTCAGTTATTGTATGAAGGAATCATAAATCCGAACTTACAGCTTGGAATCCCCATCTTGGGCGACATCATAGTTCTAGCATTCGGGATAAAGCTGGTGAGGCACTTTTTTGAGATGTTCGAAACTCCGACGATCAGAAAGGCTGGTAAGGCGGCCCAGGTAAGACAGATTATAAGACTGTAGGTCCGTGTGCCGACTTTAAGTAGAAGACTATCCGATCATCCAGTTCTGTGAGCAGAGTAACCAAACAGCTGCTTGATAGCAAGGTCATAGGTCAGGATGAAAAACTTCTATTCGAGACCAGACAAATCCGGTTCAGGAATATGATCCATCCAATGAGTCTCATAATCACCGATAAGCAGATAATAATCTACGCACCCAAGTGGACTGGTCACGATGTCAAATCCTATGGATTCCGAGCGGATCGTCGACTAATGGATATCACGGTAGATAGCGGTTTCAGAAGAAGTAGCTTAATCATAAGAGGAATGACCGATACCATCAGGTTCTCAGATATCCGACGGAACGTCGCGTCACAGGCCCTTCGCGCGATAAGGCAAGCGGCGGAATGAATCTCATGTATGGGTTGTCGTCTGTTCAGGCTTATTCTTAGACTCTAACCACGTCCTCACTGCACTCACAACCTGATTAGCACTTTTTCTAGGTAAGCCGCCGAGCTCAACATCAGCCCACATAGTCCGAATTCTGACTTTGCTCGCGACTGGCCGATTTGTAACAAAAACATCCTGGATGAAGCTGTAATCATAAGAGAGTAATTTATATCCAAAAAACCCGGGCAAGAAAAAGAGAAGCTGTTTATCCGTCACCACCAAGCTGCGTGGATGGATCAGATTGCTTAGTCGCCTCTGCCTAGCGTGATAAAGAACTTTCTCGTCTTCAAGAAGAACATACTTGGAGATCGCCTTCGGGACCTTCAATGGATGATTGAAGCATCTAGGCGCTAGACCTTAAGTTTTTTTCTATTCTGGATTGACTGGGGTTAGCTTTCTAAGTTCTGGTCCTCTCATTGCCTCATGACTGAATTCTTATCAAAGTCCTGGGCAGGGACAGCCTCCAGTGTCTGCACGTTCGTTATGCCCTTGATCGAGCCAGTCATCTTGTTGATTCTAAGCATGGCGTTTGGATCGGCAGTTTCGAGGATCGTGATCAGGTCATAGCTACCGGTCACGTATTCACTAACGACTCGTACCCCCATCTGTCTAGCGCAATCATGGAATTGTGTTCGTGCCATTTGGATAGCACGAGCTCTGAATTGATTATTCTTCTTGAGATCCTTATTGGCAAAAGATAGGAGCCTGACGAAGTGTGACAAACTCATTCACTCCGAATGCCTCATAACAGAAAGGGCTATTCCGCTCTTTATTTTCACAAACATGATTGTACACATGGATCGAACACGAGTCTATAAGGCTAGCAGAGTTCTGCTCTCGAGATCTTGTCCGCAAGATTCCATATCTGGACTCCGAAACAGAACGCTATCAGAGATTAGAGTCCCATCGTCTCTCTATGGCTGTCGCTATAGATTTTTCTAACGATCTCATCGTGTCGGAAGTGGAAGTGTAAGAGGAGAAAGTTCCTCACCACATTGATCCCCTTTGGAGGTAAGGGCTTTCTAATCTTTAAATTGTCTACCTCCCACCATTCGAGAATTGAATTTTGGTACTAGAGCATTTGTCATAGCCCCCATCATACTTTTTCTGTTCTTCTCGCCGTATCTAATTCAGAATGTCGAGGTTTCAGCTCAGATCAACGTCCCATCGAGAACAGAACGAGCCAATATTGACAAAGCGTTAGAGAATCTGAACGAGCTCAATTCGACCCTGTATAGCTGGATCGAGTCGAAAACCTTGCGAGACTCCGCCAAGAACAGGCAGATGCTGCAGAAATTTAATAGTACTCTAAGCAATCTCGAGTCGAAAGTAAGTGGTGGCGAGATCAAGTCTGTACCAGATCTTGATGATAAGGATCTGAAAAAGTATCGCCACGGAATGAGAGAGAAGGACAGGGGTTCCCCGATAGGTGCGTACTGTGACGGTGACACTTGGGTAAGAGATGGTAATCGCTGGGTGAAATGCAGGGAGGGGGATATTATTTTGGACAGCACCGTCCTCGACCCAAACAACGGTACCCCAATTGACCCCAGCACGCAAGACGGCTGGGAGAAGAAGGTGAGGCTGGCTCATATTCTCTTCCATGAGAAGATGCATGAAGTGATGTTAGCCGATCAACTGCTGAGACTTGAGTCTACACCTGCATGGAAGTTCAAGACCGATGCGCAGAAGGCCCTACTAAGAGAACAAGCAACTAAGAAAGCATCGAGCCCAGAGGCACATGGAGAAGTCTACAATTGGCAAAAGGCGATTGTCAAAATGTACAAGAAGATGCTTGAAATAGAGTTGAAGGAGCTCAAACGAAATCGAAGGGCTAATAGTGAACAGATAGAGGATGTAACTAAGAAGATAGATTGGATAAAGAAGGAACTTAAGGATCTGGAAAGTAAGAAGAAGAGTGCGATCAGGGGGCATGGCTTCGGATTTCAAGAATGCGGATGGCCTGATGATATTCTGAATGAAGTAGTTGGCATATACGTCACCTATCCGGGCGGATACTGGCTTCTTGGAGTCGAGCTCCAAGATGGGGAGGGAATACAGTACTCCCTGTCTGACGAAGTTTTCTTGGACGAGTTGAACGAGGAAGAAGAGATGCCAGGTCCTCCAACGATATACTTGATCATGGAGGAGGGGGTCTTCTCAGGCCTTCAGGTTCAGCCTGAAGTTTGTGATTACATCTCATGGGCAATCGAGACCGACCAGATTGTAGTGACAAGGGACAATGCTCAATTGAGGGACCTCATACCTCAGCCTTTGGAGATTATTGCAATCGACGGACTAACAAATGAACCCTTGGTGGATACCGCCATACGGATCTACACCGCCGATGGAGTTCTAGTGCAGGAAGTTATTCCCGGAGAAACAGGAAAGTTTGGAACCGTACTTGAGAATCAGGAATACTATGTCTCTGTGGAAATGAGGATTTTCGGGCAGGATGTGACTTTGACGACTACTGAGCCCTTCGATCCTCGTTTCACTAATCAGATCCAAATAACCGTCTCTGCTTTCCTATTTCCGATTCGATTCCTCCCATTAGTGGCAACAGGGTCAGTTTCCTTAATTGCTGGGTGGTCCTCGGGGTGGCTGTTTGGTAAAGTAGCGCGGGGGCGCTTCCACCGAGCGATTCCCTGGATTGTTGGAGCTTTCGTGGGATCTGCTATCCTCATCGGATCTGGCCAAGTCTCCTCTTTGCTTGGCTTGTTTTGATGTTAACCATCCACTAAAAAAATTGCCTCCCTGAACCAGCTAGCAAGATAGGCCCATTCTCGCCAGAAAAAATACAAAGAGAGG
>SDBV01011642.1_pt1 | contig 11372 bp, 9 predicted proteins | sample 2277081 | NCBI WGS metagenome assembly SDBV01 (sample SAMN10402039, study PRJNA504765) | marine sediment metagenome | isolation source: marine sediment core GS10_PC15, 223 cmbsf | place: Arctic Ocean: Southern Knipovich Ridge | collected 2010
TATAGAAGCAACATAAGAGTCGAATAGATCACAACCCATACCCGCAATATCCCCAACATTATCGCCTACATTATCAGCGATTGAAGCAGGATTTCGAGGATCATCTTCAGGTAACTTGTATTCCGCCTTACCTACTAGATCAGCACCAACATCAGCAGTTTTTGTAAATATTCCTCCACCACACTTTGCGAATAATGCCACACTACTTGCTCCAAAACTAAATCCCAAGATTACTAAAGGATTAGGTATCAAGATATATAAAACAGAAACACCAATTAACGCTGCACCTACTACTGCAAGACCCATAACTGCGCCTCCAAAAAATGCTACATTAAATCCTTCTTTAGTTCCAACAGTACATGCTTGTGCTGCTCTTGTATTGGCTTTAACACCAACTTTCATTCCAAGCCATCCTGCCCACATTGAAGCGATAGCTCCAATTAAATAAGCCACACTTTGCTCCCAGTTCAGAAACCTTAAAATTCGAACATCACCTTCACCTTCAAGCGGAGAAGGTAAAAAGAACAACGCTACGGCAAGGACGGCTACAAATATTATTAATGTAAAATATTGTCTTCTAATGAAAGTAGTTGCACCTGACTCGATATAACCTGCGACTTCTACCATTCTTTCATTGCCGGGATCTTCTTTCATAACCTTTCTAGCAAAAACAATCGCCATTATAATTGAAAGGATACCAGCAATTAAAGCTATATAAATATATATTGGTACAATCATTTTTTAAAAACACATTTTTATTTATATTTTTATTTATATTTTAAAGATTTTTTTGTAACTTAGACTATTAAACAAACATTATTAATTTTTTTTTAAAAGCAATTATATGGATTGTATTTTAAAGATTTTCTGACTTTTATGTCTTGAAAAATTAGGATTTAAGTTAATTTAAGTTATCCCAAAAGAGAGGGTAACCTAGATTTATTTCATTAATAAAAAATTCTTCAGCTTAATATGCCTTAAATCCCACCCTAAAAAGAGGAGCATATAAATCTAACATAATTATGCCTAGAAAATTGATATCCCAATGAGATGAATAAGGAAATTCATTCCAAACCGCAGCTACAGGCCATTTTGAACTATCTTCATTTAATGCCTCAACTAGATCATATAATCCTTCTGTACCAAATGAATATAGGAAATAGGATAGATCCCAAATCTCTAATCTGAGCGTTTTTAGTGGATAGCCCAAGACCAGTCTACTGTCCGCTATCGCACATTTAATATCTTCCCAACATAGATACCCTATGTCTTTCCAAGCATTAAGAATAATTGTATCTCCATCTTTTAAAAATCTGGCATAGTCAATAATCTGGTTTTGACCATACATATACCGTCTATACACCATATAACTCATTTTTGCTTTTTCATAGGACATTAAACCTGCTAGATTCATGAGATCATCATCTCCATCTTTGTGATCTATTGCCTGATTTATGTCGGATACAATTCTAATTTTTAGACCATACTCTTTTCGGACTCGGTCATTAAATTTAATAAACTTTTTTTGAACTTTGTTATATTCTTCCATTTTACTTATGATGTTAGGATTTAAATTGTAAAGGGGAAAGGGCTGATCTCTTAGCATTTCCATATCATAAACCAAGGTCGTAATGAGATCTCCTAAAAATCCACTTGAGTTGAGAAAATCGAGTATCTCTTCTATATCATCTCTGAGCTTTTCAAAAGTCCAGATGTTAGTATAACTTAACTCTGTTGGATTTACAGATATGTGTATTTTAATACCATGATCTCTCAGTTTGATAATATTATAGTAGAGATCACTTCCTATTTTTTTTTTGTTGACTCCATAGACGAAATATACGTCAGCATTGCCAAGCATCTTTAAAGTTTTATTATCTATATAATAAGGTTCATCCTTATTATCGTCATTAAGTGATTGTCCATATGTCCAAATCCCGAAATCTGTTTTTGGTGAAGAATTCTGTCGTATTATATCATTAGAAAAAAAAGTAAATTTTTGAATATAAATAGGGTATGGGACTGTTATCAACGAGATTGATAGTATAAGCCAAAAAATTAGTAAATACTTAAATATTTTTTGCTTGAATTTAAAATATTTACCCAATTTAGACCATACTAGCATCCAAGAGAGTAATCTTAAATTAATTTTTTTGAAAGGTTGGTATTTGATTGTCAACAAAAAATAGATTCCCGAACAGATTAAGATAGTCAATGATACAAATATAGTGGTTATATTCCAATGAATAATACTAATCAGAAGAGCAAATAAAAAATTAGTTATTATTAATATAACCCCGATTAAATGAAGCTTAAGATATTTAGCCGAATTTTTTCTTCGTTCAAATAGAACAAATCTGGCAAAAAATAAAATAACAATACCCAAAATAATATAACCCGTCATAGATAAGTATCCAAATATTATTATAAAATAAGCCAAAGGATAAATAATTAGAAAAGTAACTATATAAAGTCTAAAACAAATAAGAATATCCCACTTAGTGTTTGTTTGATGCCAACTTGTTGATTTTAGTTTAATAATCTTTTTTAGCAAGTTTTATACCTGACTTCAAGATGATTTTACTAAAAATTAAATTTTAAATTTTAAGGTGTGTTCAAAAATATGGTTAAAATTTAAAATATTCCTATTCTAAAATATATTTTAGACTATATTCGAAAACATCCTATGAAATAATTCTTTTAAAAAAAAAATTATTCAAAAACTTAAGTATAAATTTTCTAGCTCTACTTTTCATTTATAATTATTTTAATCAGATTCTAGAATATATATATTCTTAAAAAAAATTGAAAATGAAAATTTACCCAAAATTATTAATATTCTTATCTGTTTTTATGCTTTTATTTCTGTTTCGAGCGATTTTTGATGTAAATCAATCAAACATGAAAAATAGCAATTATGAAGATAATAATTTTATTGAAAAGGAAAAGGAGCCTAGAACATCCGTTGGGGGAACATTTATAACGAATTGGTCAGATTCTGCCTATGTTTCAGGAGGAGACGGTAGTTCTAGTAATCCTTTTATTATCGAAGATTTAACCTTTTATGAATTTCAAATTGACTAACACCTTATCACTCACTCTTTAAAAAAAGCCTATCCATCCATTTAGGAAGGAGAAAACCCCCGTAAAAAAGGAGCGAGTTGAATGTTACAATTTTTTACTTAATTTTAATTTTTAAAGATTCATAATAATATATTTATAATCACTCAATAAAATTAGTGCTTTATTGAAATAACTCATAAAATTTTTTATGATGTTATTGATTTAGGTGCTTTTTTTTCCGTTTTCTTGCTTTATTAAAATCCTCTCCATCCACTTAGGAAGGAGAAAACCCCCGTAAAAAAGGAGCGAGTTGAACATTACAAGAATTCTTGCCAAAATGATTATAAAGATAATAGGAATTAAAACTTCTAAAAAAGCAGCAAATGCAAATATACTGAAACAACTCAATAGTAATTTACCTTTTAATCGAATTCTTTTATCTTCTGATCTTAAGGCTCGGTTTCCCATCCATAAACCTAAAACAATCGTCTGGATTATTGCATATAAGAGGAAAAGTTCGCTAAAAATAGCATAGTCTACCTGAATTTCGTTCAATGGAGTTCCTAAGATAGTTGTGTCAGCAAATATAATTATTATATATATAATATCAAAGATCACAAAAAGAACTCCTGTAATAATTATTATCATTTTTCTTGTTGGTAGTCTTATATTTGACAAATATAAGCAACCCACAATCCAAAAGAAAAGAGATATTGGTATATAAGTACCGTGTAATAAAAAGTATAGTTCCATCGAAATAGTAACGTCAAAAAAGACAACATTTATAAAATTTGCAGCAACTCCTGACCACGGCGAGGCTAATCCTATAGTACTTAAACCTATGTATAGGAGGGTTTTATTCTTAAGTTCAAAATATTTTATTATTATTTTTATTGCTATAGCTATAATAACTATAATATAAATCAAAGTAAGAATTCCTAATATCATAAGCTCCAAACTTAAAATCAAATTTAATTTCCTCTTAACCTTTTTTAATATTATACAATCTAATTTTTTTTTTTAAAATAATGTTATTTTTTAACTATATTAAATTATTGAAACTTTCAAATAGAGATCATAATAATTTTCAATTTTTAAGTCCCAGCTAAGCGTTTAGGATATTTAGTTTGAATTCTAAGATACTTTATAGGTGTTTATATAAAATGGTCCTTTAATTTGACTAAAAACTATCACTCATCCTTCAAAAAAAGCCTTTCCATCCATTTAGGAAGGAGAAAGCCCCCGTAAAGAAGGATCGCGTTGAATGTTACGAGAATTCTTGCCAAAATGATTATAAAGATAATAGGAATCATAACTTCTAAAAAAGAAGCAAACGCAAATATACTAAAGCTACACAGTAAGAATTTTCCTTTTAATTGAATTCTCCTATCATCTGATCTTAAGGCTCGTCTTCCCATCCAAAGACCTAAAACAATCGTCTGGATTATAGCATACAAGAGGTATATTTCGCTAAAAATAGCATAGTCGACTTGAATTTCGTTCAATGGTGAACCTAAGATCGTTGTGTCAGTAAATATAATTATTATGTATATGATATCAAAGATCGCGTAAAGAACTCCTGTAATAATTATTATCATTTTTCTTGTTGATGGTTTTACATTTGATAAAAATAAACAACCCCCTATCCAAAAGAAAAGAGATATTGGTATATAAATTCCGTGTAATAAAAAATATAGTTCCATCGAAATAGTAACGTCAAAAAAAACATAGCTTATAAAGCTTACAGCATGTCCTGACCACGGTATTGCTAAGCCCATAATACTTAAACCTATGTAAAGGAGGATTTTATTCTTAACTTCAAAATATGTTATTATTATTTTTATTGCTACATACATAGTAACTATAAGGTAAATGAAAGTAAAAGTTCCCAATATCATAAGCTCCAAACTTAAAATCATTTTTAATTTCCTCTTAACTCTTTTTAGTATTATACAAAAAAATATTATTTTTTAACTATATTAAATTATTGATACCTTCATAAGGGATTGTAATCATTATCGATTTTTAAGTCCCAGCTAAGCGCTTAGGATATTTAGTTTGAACTTTAAGACATTCATGTAATAATTTATTGACCATATCAAAGCAAGTATTTTTGTAACTCTCATCAAACCAGAGGTTTTTTAATTCAGCTGGATCATTTTTTCGTGAGTATAAATCTCCATAATTTTCAATTCCCTCGTAAATCGTTAATTTATAATCATTTGTAATTAAATGTCTTAATCTTGCGAAAAGTGGGCCCATAGGACCAACCTCCTCATCTTCAACTATTAAACAACAATCCCTAACTTTTTTACTAGGATCTTTTAAGACAGGAGTCATATCATAACCTTGCATATCAGGTGGTTGGTGCCTCTCTGGTATATCTAATAATTTTAAAATTGTTTTTGGATAATCAATTGAACTTATCATAGAATCTGAAATCCCTGGGCTACTTATTCCAGGTACTTTCCATATCATTGGTATCTGTAACACTCCATTAAACGGTGATGGTCCTTTAAAAAGCATTCCATATTCTCCCATTAAATCACCATGATCACTGCTATAGACTACGATTGTATTATCTGCTAAGCCTAATTTTTTCAAAGATGTTAAAATTTTTCCAATACTATCATCAATCATAGCAACCGTTCCATATGTATAAGCAATAAATTTTCGTGCTTCTTCCTCCGTTGTTTCTCTTAACATGGCTCCTCTGAAAACCGGATTAATTAGATGTTGAGCTAAAAATGGATGCTCATAAAGCTTTTTAATCTCATTAAAACTTTTAGGAAGTTCAACTTCTTCTGGTTTATACATATTTTCATATTTACCCGGAGGACACACTGGTCCATGTGGATCAGGGAAAGAACAGTGCAAATAGAACGGCTTATTTCCATAATTTCCTTTTGTATATCGTTCAAAAAATTGGATGGTACGATCTTCAACGTATTGGGTTGTATAGAGTTCCTCTGGTATATCATTATCACAGAATACTGAAAAAAAATTATTTATGTCACTCCACTTTTCCATAACTCCCTTTGCCACATCAGGAGCTTTCATTTCCAACCATTCTAAATAAGGTCCCGCAACGACAGATCCGTGTCCTAAAATCATATCAACTTCATTATAACCATAATAGGGCATAGGGAAATTTTCCCTTACAGGATAATAACCTTTTTTTTCAAAAACCCAATCACCAAATGATTCAGCAGATTTAGTTTTAGTTCGATAAGGAGGAGTATTAAATTGGTAATGTAATTTTCCTATAGCAATAGTGTGCCATCCTCTTTTAACCAACGTTTTCGTAATCGTTGGAATATTTTTAGATAAAATCATGCCATTACTTCTTACACCATGCGTATTTGGATATAATCCAGTAAGCAGAGTTGCTCGATTCGGCATGCACATTGGATTGGTACAAAAAGCATTTGTAAATCTCACACCTTCACTTGCCAGTCTATCAAGGTTAGGTGTTTTTAGAATCTTATTTCCAGCACAACTCATATGATCAGAACGATGTTGATCGGATATAATAAATAAGACATTTAACTTTTCGCTCATAATATTCAAATTAGTATCAATTTGTTATTAAATTAATTCTTATCTATTTAAATAGTTATCTACTTAACACAAAAGAAAAGTGTTCTAATATATTATAGAGCATATATTCAAATCGAAAATCATATAAATTATAATACCCAATATTCTCAATATACAACATTCAATTAATTTAATAAGCAATTGTTTTAGTAATATCTTAAAAAATATAAATAAAATTTTTACGTATTAAAGGTTGATCTCAATGATACAATTAGAAGAATATTCTTGTGAAGTTCTGATTATTGGAGCAGGTCCAGCAGGGTGCTCAGCTGGGATTTATTGTGGAAGAGCCCATAGAAATACAATTATTCTTGATGGGAAGGTGGAATCCGCAATAGTTCAAGCTAAAGAAGTTAAAAATTATCCTGGTTTTGAAAATATCAAAGGAATTGAGATTTTAGACCAACTCAAAAAGCACGCAGCAAGCCATGAGAGTGTGAGAATTATTGCGGGTGATGTGATTTCGCTTATGATGGGAATGGGAACAAATATGATTTCTACACGCTCCGCCAATATAACTGCGGATTCAATTATAATTGCAACTGGAAAAGGGGTACGTAAGGAAGTAATAAAAGGTGAGGCTGCATTGGCAGGATTCGGTGTTTCTTACTGTGCCTTATGTGATGGTCCATTATATAGGGAAAGGGTAGTATATCTATATGGTTATGATGAAGAAGTCATAGAAGACGCTTTAGCTCTCGATCAAATGGGTTGTATTGTGAATATTATTATAAACAAGGGAATGAACGAATTTCTTGAAGAGTTAGATAAGACAAAAAAAGAAGAGTTTATTCGCCGTTGGCACAAATACAATGAACATCAATCTAATGATCATCAACACGACGATCACCAGCATCATGACGACCCACATCGTATCAAATTAATTGATAGAACAGAAATTATAGAAATAATAGGAAGTCCAGATAAATTGATTGAAAAAATTTTATGTAAAAATCTAGAAACTAATGAAATCATAGAATTCGAATTAGCATGCTTATTTATATTGTCCCATGTGCCTTCAAATTCAATTTTTAAAAAGGCGGGCATCGAACTAGATGGAAATGGTAATATTATGATTGATAATGAACAAAAAACTAATATAGAAGGAGTTTTTGCAGCTGGAGATGTGACCGGTGGTTTATTTCAAGTTGTATTTGCAACAGCAGAGGGCGCAAGAGCAGGAATAAGTGCTAATAAATATGTACGCCAATTAAAAAAAGAATAGAATGTTTCTTATCCCATAATATCTGGATATTACTTCCTATTTTGTAATATCACAATAATACTTAATTTATTATGGAAGATAATAAATTTTCTAATTTCATTGATGATTATCTAATTGCAAAGGAAATAGAAGAAGGATGTGCTCCTTCAACAATAAAAGCCTATAATTACGATCTTCAAAAATTTCTCAACATTGTGGGGGATCTCGATATCAACTCTCCACTCTTACGTCAAAAAATCAGACTCTTTTTAAAAAAGCTCAAAGATAAAAATTATACAAAGAGAGCGATAGCACGTAAAATTGCTTCACTAAGATCTTTCTTTAAATTTTTAAGTCTTAATGAATTTATATCGAAGAATCCGATGGCTCAAATTAGGACACCAAAAATTAGAATCGAAGAAAGCCTTCCAAAATTTTTAGACCTTTCAGATATCGAAAGGATTTTAATAGATTTAAATGATTATAAAAAGTTTAATTCAAAAAAGAGTCAACGCTACTATTTAATGGTAAGATTGCTCTATTCGACCATGGCAAGGGTGTCAGAATTATGTAATATTAAAATTAGTGATGTTGATTTTGATACAGGTTATATTCGATTACGTGGAAAGGGCAATAAAGAAAGAATTGTCCCAGTTGACAATAAAACCTTAATCATTATAAAAGAACAATTGTTAAACAGGATCTCCTATGAAGGTGATGACTTTTTATTAGTTAATACAAGAATGCAGAAGCTAACCCCTCGGGTAGTCCAAGAAGATATAAAAAATATTAAAGAAATATGTTTTCCAGGTCAAAAATTCAAAATTATAACTCCACATGTTTTTAGGCATACCGGAGCAACCCACCTTAGACGTTCAGGAATGGATATAAGTGAATTACAAGACATATTGGGGCACAGTAATCCAAATACGACAAGAATTTACGCCAAGAATTGTCCAGAAAAATTGTTAGAATCGTATAATAAGATGCATCCATTTACTAATAAGCTTAAATTTGCGTAAAAAGCTCTCCCTTCTTGAATAGATCTCTTAGAAATAGTTTTATTTGTCTAACATTCACTATGGGATAAACATATTCTTTAAAAATCCTATTTATCATATTTTCTATTAACTTCTTATTCTGAACAGAATTTATAAGACCAAAGGCTTTAGCTATATCTCCTAAGCTTAAATCGGGATTTTCTTGTATTAACATAGGTGTTAGTATTGGTGCTAAAATTGTGTTTTGCTCTTCCTTATAACTCCTATTGAGACTCATAAATATCTTTAGTAATTCACCATCATATTGTGGTTGTATGGCACTCTTTTTAGTCTTGAGTCTGAGAGGAATTCCTTGTTTAACTAGCTCAACTTGAGCTTTAGATACTAAATTGTTTTTTGGATCTCTCATTAATATTTTTACTTTATTGTATATAAGAAGTCTTCTTAATCCTGTTAATAACCACTGCCCTTTTTGAAAATTGATAATTTTTTCCATATCAGATCTCCAAATGTGGTTAATCATAGATCTTAAAAAATCTTGTTTAGACCATTTTTCAACTCCAATGTTATCAAGAAAAGTAAATCCTTCTCTTTTTAGAAGAACAAAAATTTCATTGGGATCTAAGATTTTTTTTAATACTAATTTTTCTAATAACGGTTTTATAAGAAAAGCTCTCATATCCTTCTTACTTCCCGTTCCATCGATGGTAAAGCCATATTTTCTTGCTTTTTTTTTAATTGTTGTTGGATCCTTTATTTTGGCTTTATTGAACTTGTTAAACCTAGCAAATATTTCGTCCCATGTGGAACATTCCTTGACGGCATTTTTAAGTGTTTCTAACGGTACGATCTTCAATGTAGGATGAATATTGCTGTGTTTATAATCTCCATCAAAATAATCAAACCAATCTCCAATTATTCTATTATAATAATCATTTATGGATAAGTCATATCCTAACCAATTTTTGTATCGATTTTCGTAGATAGTAAATAACCTTTCAAGAGTTTTAACTTCAGCTCTTGTATTAACAAGAGAGATAATCTGAAATTCATACATATCTCTAAATTTATGAATATCTCCTAAAGCTCTTATATCCAAGTGAATTTGAGCTTCTTTTTTTTTATCTGGTGTGCCAAACGCCATACTTAAGTATTGTGCCAGTCGAATTTCTGGAAGGTCAAACGTGTATCCGATTCTGACAAGTTGTCGTTTCTTATTGAGAATTCTGTAAAGGATATAACTATTATTATCATATTTTTGATCAAAGTCTTTTTTAGATTTTATTGTGTGTAAGCTGATAATATTTTTGAATTCTTTGGAGAAGGCGTTGCTATAGTTCTTTATGTAGTAATTCAAAAATCTTGTTACATTCCTCTGGTATGATGATCTTGCTGTTGTCGAAAAATTGGCAAAACCATCATTAATAGCGTTCCTTGCTGTGTCTCTGTATCCCTTACTTATTACCATTACATTTCTAAGTTTAAACTTTTCTAATTTTAAAATTCGATCTGAATTCGATACTCTATGCTCCTCAATAGGACTTGTTCCACAACCAGTTGTTCCACAATATCCTAATTCTATTCTTTTTTTTTGAAGATCCTTTGGCAATTTCATTATTTTACTCCTTTACTCTATTTAAAATAAAATGATTTGAAAATTTATAAATGCTTACATACGCTCTATAACTAATAATTCCATCGGTTATATCGTTTGAATGTTTAACAATTTCCTTTTTTTTCATATTAAAATAATAGAAATTTAGATATTTAAATATTTAGTTCATAGGGGTATGAATTCATAGGGGTATGAATTGTTTCAAGTTGAAAACAAACTTGAATTGTTTCAAGTTTCTACAACAATTACGGTGTGAAGTATTTAAACCCCACCTTTTTTTATTTATAATAAAAATTTATAAGAAATGTGCTAAGACGATGGGAGTACCAAATTTTATTTATATATACAATATGACTGAGTTTAAAAATCGGGATAACCGTACGTTCTTGAGAGATTCAAAAAGTAATTGATTCCTTAATCCGTAATATAATTAATCTGTTACATATCACACAGTATTGGAGTGTGAATAGGTTACTCGTTCTCAATTGAATTTTTATCATTTTCTGCATCTTCATATGAAAAACTAGAAATAACTACTAAAAACATAAATATACCTACTGTTACAATCCCAAGAATAATATAAAGAATCTGATAGTTAAGACATAATATGATGATAAAAAGAAAAAATAAAATAATATTAAAAAAATAAATTCTGAATTTATGTTTTTTTAAGATACGTCCTTTGATAATCTGAGAATAGTCTATAATTAGAATCCAATCGTCTATTATAAAAAAAATTGCCCAATTTAATAGTAGCACAAAAATAGAATCTACTCCTTGAATTATAAACATCCATAATGAAAATAAAATAGTTAGATAAAAACCATATTGACCGAATATGAAATATGAAAAATCAGTAAAATCCCTAATTTTAGGAATATCCTTAAGC
>SDBV01011643.1_pt1 | contig 11370 bp, 11 predicted proteins | sample 2277081 | NCBI WGS metagenome assembly SDBV01 (sample SAMN10402039, study PRJNA504765) | marine sediment metagenome | isolation source: marine sediment core GS10_PC15, 223 cmbsf | place: Arctic Ocean: Southern Knipovich Ridge | collected 2010
TCGTTTGTGGAAAAAGTTATGTTGAAATTAGCTGGAACAATTTTGTCGGCTAATGTTAGTATAAAAGAAAAGATGGTGAAACGATAAAGGCAAGGGTTGACGATCTTAGGGGGGGAGGAAGCATCGAACTTAAGGGTTGTTGGAATGAATGCGCGTGGTTGTGACGCAAAACACCATATATCTCATGCTGACTTAAAATGACTAGCAGGTCGTACTCCCACCAAAGGTCAGGCTTGATGCAACAGAAATTACAGCGATAGGCTGAAAAATACTTACGGCCTCACTTCTTGAAAATCCGGCAGTATCAAAGATCGATACAACATGAAACGTAAAACCTGTGATGTACAAGGCCTGCATGCCCAGAAGGAGGGAAATGACCCAAAAAATCATTCGCCGTTTGGCTTCTGAAAGAGAAAATTCCTTAATGATTGGAAAGAGCAAATTAGGTTTCTTTTTAGTTACTTTTCCACCATCAGGGATAAGTCCGACGTCCTGTGGGTTGTTCCTGAAAAACACAATAACAATAATAGGAAATATGAATGCAGCAACAATTCCCAAAAGCATCCAGGCGCCATTCCAATTGTAATGCTTAATCAGCAGCTCAAAATAGTAGGGCGATGCAGAAAATCCCAGGGCAACAAACACACTGCTAAAACTGGTGGCGAATCCTCTTCGTTCGTCAAACCACTTCATCATCATAGTTCTGGATGCTAAGGTGAGTACGCCTTGACCAAAAAACCGGATCAGTGAAAATCCGAATATCATTAAAAATATGATTGGAATGATTTCCCCGGTGATGTTGAGCCATTGTGCAATTTTGTCAACCTGGCTTAATAAAATCAAGGATATACCCAGGGCAAAAGATCCAACTCCAGCGACTGCTCTTACTCCATGTGAATCATAAAGTTGTCCGGCCCTCGTCAATAGTAGTGAGCTGAGCACTGTTCCGATCATATATGCTAAACTGATTTGATCTCTGCTTATGGACAGCACATTTATCAGGCTATCGGTAAAAGTAGATACACCAATAGTCTGTCCTGGAATACTCATCAGCATTCCGAGTGTGCCCATTATTATGATCATCCAACCATAAAAAAAAGGCCACTTAGAAGGGTCAAAAGGTTTCCTGGAATATTTTGATGCATTCATATTTGCAAGAATCGCGATAAAATAAGTATTTCCCAATTCTTGCTAGAAAAATGGAGTGTATACGACATAATTCACATTTTTTTGATAAAGCGCCTGATGTGGGATCCCAAAAGGTTGAGAGTTTTACCCTTACATTTTTTGAAATACCCCCAAATTGAGTCATGAAAACCTTCATTAATTCCAATTTTACACCTCAATGTGGCAAATAATCAACAGGATGCATGACTAAGATTTTGAAAATTACCAGTTGTAACCTGCTCCATCTTAAAGAAATCAAGCAAATTTGAATCTCCATTATAATCTCGCACAAGGTCTGTTTCATACACTTACCGTCTATCACAATCACGTAAATGGGGTGATTTACTTTCACACTACGACTCTCTATCTTGTAGAATATATTTCCCGAAGCGCTGCTTTAGGACAAATATAAACTTGATTAAAGATGAAAAAATACATAATTATCCTCATCGGTCTGATCTTTGTTTTTAATAGTTCAATAGCTAATGATGATTCTAAAAAAGAAAAGAAGGCTTTAATAAAAACGATAAAGAAAGAATATGTCACATGGTTGGTAAGAGATAATCAGGATTGGAATTTGGAAAATTCTGAAAAAGTAGACACGATAGGTGAATCCATTACAGGCTTCACTGCACAAATAACTAACAAAAATTTTAATTACCTCCCTGATCCTGTTGTACAGGCAAATCGTTTGAAGGATTTCAAATTTCAAATACAAAATAATCAGGCGGTCGTCAAATTTATGGCTGGTTATCAATTGAAATCTGCTTTTCTTGAAAAGGAAAGTGGAGTGTGGAAATTGCTTATTGTTGCAGATCAAAGTCCATCTTTATGATGTATTTGCCAGATTCTAATATACCCTTTCTTTATGATTGAATGTCCGCTTACCTAAATCCTCAATTGCATTAACATACCGCCACCCCCATTTTATCACCATACTCCATCAATTTCCCATTGATAGCGTAATTCTTGATAAAAGAATGCATTCTGTTTATTTTTGTACGTATTATTCCAGTTATTCGTAATCATTGTGTTATTCGGATTTCTGTACCGGTACTTGTTGAAAGTAAGAACAAACAGCTTGCTTAGAATTCAGAATGAACAAATAAATCGGGCCAATCTGAAGCTCATGGATTCTGAAAACAATTTGAAAAAACTCAACGTCACTAAAAATAAATTTTTCTCTATCATTGCCCATTATCTAAAAATTCCCTTTTCCAGCTTGCTTTCCGTCAGCGACATGATGTCAAAGGAAATACCTTTAGTTTGCGATACCAAAAACCGAATATTCATAGCAAGTATAATTGCCATATCCTACAAACATCAAAAAATGAGCTAACAGGATAGTCATATCAGATTGCGTTATTCAAAAAATTAATTAATCTTGTAAGCTTAAAAATTATAAATTGATGATTTCATATATAATAAAAGCCAAAAATTACTCCACACCACTCAATATAGCACTATTGCTTGTGAGAATTAGTGTGGGAATCATGATGCTCACGCATGGTGGACCTAAATTTATGCGATTGCTGGATGGAAACTTAAAGTTTGGCGATCCAATTGGAATGGGCTCTGAACTATCTTTTATCCTGCTTGTATTTGCGGAGTTCTTTTGCTCGATTTTTATTCTGATCGGTTTGGGAAGCAGACTGGCCAGCATTCCGCTACTCTTCACCGTGCTCGTGATTCTCTTGGTAGCCAAAGGAGCAGATCCTGTATTTGATCATGTAAACATATTGGCATATATAGCCACATATATATTATTGTTTTTTACCGGAAGCGGAAAGTATTCATTGGATTATAAACTATTTCATAAGTAAAACTGCTGGATTTATGGATATCAACCTTAAAGGAAAACATGCTATCGTTTGTGGCAGCACTCAGGGAATAGGCAAAGCCATTGCCGTTGAGCTGGCATCGCTTGGAGCTAAAATTACATTAGTTGCCCGTAATGAAGATTCTATGAAGTTGACAATCGGCGAGTTGGATAAAACATACGATCAAAAGCATGATTTTATAGTAGCAGATTTTAATAAACCTGAGGAGGTAAAAAAGGCTATTTTAGCCTATGTGCAATCCGTTTCCATTATTCACATTTTGGTAAATAATTCCGGAGGGCCGGCACCGGATCTGGCCATTGATGCCGATCCTGAAGATTTTATACAGGCTTTTTCCCAACACCTGATCTGCAATCAACATATGGTTCAGGCGGTAGTCCCGATGATGAAAAAGGAAAGCTATGGAAGAATTATCAATGTTATATCTACTTCAGTAAGAACTCCGATTCCCGGTCTTGGAGTTTCCAATACCACACGTGGCGCAGTAGCTTCCTGGGCAAAAACTCTGAGCAACGAATTGGGCTCTTATGGAATTACAGTAAATAATATCCTTCCCGGTCTGACCGAAACGGGTAGGCTGGAAAGTCTAATTCAATCCAGGGCAGATGAACGTGGCGTATCCTTTGAAACATTGGCTGATGAAATGAAACTAAGTATTCCGGCAAGGAGATTTGCCGAACCTTCCGAAACTGCAGCACTTGCGGGATTTCTGGCTTCTCCTTCTGCGGCATTTATCAATGGCGAAAGCATTAGGGTAGATGGCGGCGCAAGCCCTTCGATATAGCGATAAAAAGCTTGAACTATTATTTTTGGTGATTACATGTACACCCACTATCGCAGGTTCTCAGAACCTGTGAGAATAATGAGTAATAGGATTCCATCCGTCTTCATTACCCAATAATTGAATTTATCCTGCTGTGAACGATTTACCCCAATGAGATAATCATTTGTAATTCGAATAGTAAATTATTTTTGCTCCAAACAAACATTTACGCATGCTTCGCGGACAGCGTCCTGGTAATCATAGTATTCACAGGTGTCCCCTAACTACTAATGGCTGTTTTTTAATGATATGAAGCTTATGTATCTTAAGCTCAATTATAGATGTACAATATGAAATGGTTTGGTAATAAGAAACAAGCAGAATGCTTGCTAAAGTCTTTTGGAGAAGTAAAAAGTGATTCCTTCTCCTTCGATTTTATAGAAAGATATTTCAGGAAAAAGAGCAACGCTGATGCTTTTCAGATTATTTCTGACAAGACTTGCAATGACTTGGATTTTGAAGAATTGTTTATGCTTGTCGACAAAACCAATTCTAAAATCGGGCAGCAATATTTGTATAATATGTTACGGGTGATTCCATCGAATGACATCAATACCGAAAGGAATGAACAATTTATTGATACCATCATAAAGGATGTCGAATACAGACTTTACATTCAAAAGCAGCTAAACAAATTGAATCATAACGATGCGTACTATATTGCCTCACTTTTTCAAGAAGAGCATACAAAACCTCCGGCATGGTTTTGGGTAATTCGTGTACTTTCACTTACCAACCTGGTGTTATTAATAGCTTCATTTATATTACCACAGTTTATCCTCCTGTTCTTATTCCTGACTATAATCAATCTTGGATTTCATTATTGGAATAAGCGAAACCTGTATCAATATATAGTTTCTATTCCTCAATTATTAAGATTAAATGAAGTAGCAGGTTATTTATTTAAAAATGATCAATTAAAAGCGTTCAGTCCTAAACTTCAAAAATCCTTAAATATCTTGAAGGGCCTTAATATTAGAATGTCCATTTTTAAGTTTGAAGCGAATATGGGAGGTGAGTTTGCTTCTTTGGCCTGGGCTTTTATGGAACTCATCAAGATCATATTTTTATTAGAACCAATTGTTTTATTCAATGCATTAAAAAGATTAGACACAAAGAGAAAGGAAATTGAAAATGTGTTTCAATTCATCGGTCAAATTGACGCTTTGATATCTATTGCTTCTTTGAGAAAAGGAGTAAAAACCTACTGCGTTCCAGATATTGTCAATAGTCGAAATATGAAAGTAAAAGGAATTTATCATCCTCTGGTATTTGATTGTATTTCAAATAGTTTGCATGTAAATCACAAATCAATATTACTTACCGGATCGAATATGTCTGGCAAAACTACTTTTATCAGATCAATTGGAATAAACTCTCTGACAGCCTTGACGATCAATACCTGCTTTGCTTCGTCCTTTTCTCTTCCTCGCTTGAAGTTACATACAGCAATCAGAATTAGTGATGATCTGATGAACGATAAAAGTTACTATTTCGAAGAAGTGCTGACCATCAAAGAAATGATAAATGCTGGAAAAGGTGAAAATACAAATTTGTATTTGCTGGATGAAATCTTTAAAGGCACCAATACGGTAGAACGAATTTCGGCAGGTAAGGCGGTGTTATCTGATTTAGCAAATACAAAAAATATAGTTTTTGTTTCTATACATGATATTGAGCTTGCCGACCTTCTTGATGAAGAATACGAACTTTATCATTTTAGTGAAAATGTGGATAGCAAAACAGTAGATTTTGATTATAAGCTTAAAAGGGGAATGTTAACAAATAGAAATGCCATCAAGATTCTTCAAATAAATGGTTATCCTGATCACGTTATTGAAGAAGCCTTAGAATTAGCTAAAAAACTAAGCAAAAACTCATTAACAAAAGGGGTGCAGAATAATATGAAAAGCTAAGCATTTTTTGCCGACCTGATAAACCTCACCATCTTCTCATACCTTTTCAATTTCAATTGAATCCAGAGATATTTGGCCAGAACGATCATAAGTAATAATCTGAATACCAAATAAACCAATGGGATTATAGAAAAAAATATGGACGCGCCGCGACTTTCAAGAAAAGAACGATCCAAATCGACCGGACTTTTGAGGAACATGCCATGGGAAAATTCGAATATAGTATGCCCCAAATAAAAAAACAGCGCCAGAATTACCATAAGGTAAGCAGACTTTTTTCCAAGCCTGTTTAGAAAATAATATACCACTCCAGCAAATGCTAAAAGCAATACATAAGCATAATGATGCTCTTTAAAAATCAAGGAAAACAGGAGTACAACAGATGCCATAAATAGAATAATGATCGCAAAGGAGAGTATGCCCTTGACTGATTTATCCGAATCTTCGATCAGGTCCTTTATCCGAAAAAGTTTGCTGTTGTAAGAGATCTGTTCAGCCTTTGTGCCATGTTGAGGGTATCCGCATGAAGGGCAATTTTTTTCTGTGCCGGCTAGTGGTTTTGTGCAGTTTTCACACGGATATTCACTCATCTATAAAAATCAGTTTATAAGTCAACACGAGCGAAATCAATATAGTTTCCCTCTTCAATACCAAATTTATCACAAAATCCGGCGGCTGTCTCTACGACATATTTGGCCCTTTTGAAAGATGGAATGGGAGACTCCGAATAAGGCTGTGTATGTTTATAGATCGTTACTATTTCCATGTCTCCGTTCACATATAGGATGTCAAGTGACATTTTTGTATTTCGCATCCAGAAAGATTGCTCGCGTTCATATTGCATAATGAACAACATGGCCCTGTCAAATGACATGGCAGACCGGAACATCATACCCTGTGTGCGGGCCCGATCGTTATCGGCAATTTCGATAGCAACACTTTTAATAGAATCTTTTTCGGCATTCAAAAACACCAGATTGCCTTCATTAGAAAATTGTGGTTCCATTGTTATGGATTTGTCTGCTGGTTTTGGAACACTTTTACTTTTCCATGAATCGTAGAGGATTGGTTTTAAACCTATAATGGAAGTTACTCCTAAAATAATTATCAATATTATTCTAGTTTTTTTATTTAATTTCTTCTTTGCCACAGACCTTTCTTTTTTTAATGCAATATATTTTCGTGGCGAAGATATTAAAAATGTTTTGCAAATTAATTATTACATCAAGCGCTTAGATTTTAATTCAAAGCCTTTTGCTGCTTAACTATATGCTTAGGAACAATTCCAAAATAACCTCCCCATTTTGACTTCCTCTTTTGAGCCTCAGCTTCGTTGAAAATACTCACCTTAGCGGTGCTAGGATTCCGTTTTTCGCCTTGCTGGAACTCAAAATAGATTGTCAATTCCGGTGACTTATTTCGGAAGTGTTCCTTAGGAAAATGGAATTTCCGTTTTCTAAAAAGCCACTATGTTTGGTTTTTTGAGCAAAATTTTTATATCGTTTTTTTTGACAACACCAATAATAGTACGAACAGGTAGATGGATTTCTATAGAAAAAACCACGAATCACACAAATGAAAACGAATTATTAATATTTGTGCAATTTGTGGTTTATTGTAAAATATTCAGGTTAATACACTATTTTTAAGTACTAAACACAAACACGTATAATTATGAGAATCAGATCACTTTTTTCCTGGATTACACTTTTTATTTCTGTCACCATACTTATTCTAGCCTGTTCTGAAAAGGAATTAGCAAAAGAAAATATTCCCCTTCCGGAACATCCCCGACCGGATTTTGAACGGGCTGAATGGGTAAATCTCAATGGCTATTGGGAGTTTGAATTTGATGGTGGAGACCAGGGCGAAACAGAAAAGTGGTTTGATGGAAGCAAAGCATATTCCCAAAAAATACTCGTTCCTTTTCCATGGGGATCACCGCTAAGCGAGGTAGAAAATACGGACGACATCGCCTGGTACAAGCGGCAAATTACAGTACCTGCAGAATGGAATGGAATGCGCGTATTTCTTGTAGTTGGCGCAAGCGACTGGCTCACCAAAGGGTGGATCGATGGCCAGCCGGTTGGAGAATACCAGGGTGGTTATACACCTTTTGAATTTGAGCTTACCGAGCATACAAAGTTTGGATCTTCGCAAGAGATATCCCTGCGTGTCGATGATTTGCCGCACCACTTCAAATTGTTTGGCAAACAAGGTTATGGAGATGCAAAAGGTATTTGGCAAACCGTATATCTGGAGGCAAGGCCAAAATCCTACATCAGGAATTTCTATTTTACCCCGGATATTGATAAAGAAAAATTGAATGTAAGAGCCACATTTGATAAGGAAATTCCATCGAACACCAAACTACAGCTCAAATACATCGGCAAAGAAAGTAACTATACTATCGGTGAAGTGGACGTTAAATCAGGGGCAAAGGAAATCTCCTTTGATGTGGAAATTCCCAATCCCAAACTATGGTCCCTCGACGATCCATACCTTTATGATGTAGAATTGGTCCTGCAAGGTGAAACACCGGATGTCATTAGCGCTTATTTTGGGATGCGAAAAATCAGTGTGGTCAATTTGCCGGGAACCGATATTCCTTATGTGGCATTGAACAATAAGCCGATTTATTTGCAAACTGCGCTCGATCAGGCCTACCATCCTGAAGGATACTATACTTTTCCAACTGACGAATTTATCAGGGATGAAATTTGGAGGGCCAAAGAAATTGGCCTCAATGGGCAACGGGTACATATTAAAGTTCCTATTCCGAGAAAATTGTATTGGGCAGATCGGCTAGGCCATCTGATCATGGCCGATGTGCCAAATAGCTGGGGCGAGCCCGATGCTGATATGCAAAGGGAAACTCTGGTAGCTATGGAAGGAATGTTCGCCAGGGATTATAACCATCCTTCTATTTTCTCATGGGTGTTGTTCAATGAAACATGGGGACTTTTTTCAAAAGATGAAAATGGCAAAAAGAGTTACAAAGAGGAAACACAGCAGTGGGTTTCGGAAATGTACGCCCATGCCAAGGAACTGGATAAAACACGGCTTGTCGAGGATAACTCACCCTGCAATTATGACCATGTGATTACCGATATCAATACCTGGCACGCGTATCTGCCGGGATATGCCTGGAAAGAATTTTTAGATAATGCCACAAAAAGAACATTTGAGGGTTCGCAGTGGAATTTTACCAAGGGAAATCTGCAAACAAATGTTCCGATGTTCAATAGTGAGTGCGGAAATGTTTGGGGATATGAAGGGAGTACAGGCGATGTGGACTGGAGCTGGGATTATCATATTATGATGAATGAATTCCACAGACATCCCAAAGTTGCGGGTTGGTTGTATACCGAGCATCACGATGTAATCAATGAGTGGAATGGCTATTGGAAATATGATCGAAGCATGAAATATACGGGCTTGGAAGAATTGGTTGAGGGCATGAAAATTAATGACTTGCACAGTTATATTTACCTGGCTCCGGGTATTGATCTTTGTACTGATGTGCAAGTGAACGAAACCATTGAAGTTCCCGTACGACTTTCCATTATGACGGATAAGGTACCTGAAGGCGAAGTGGATTTAAACCTAAAACTGTATGGATGGAATGCGCTGGGTGAACAAATTGATGTTTCTTCCACATCTGAAAAAATAACTCTGGTTGCCTGGGAGCAGCGTGATCTCAATCCTTTATCGGTCACCATGCCTTCAGAATCCGGATTGTTTATCTATAGCATGCAAGTGGTGGATGGGAATGGAAAATTGTTGAATTCCAATTTCACCACATTCAAGGTAGAAGGAGCTGAAAAGAGCGAGGCCAATATCCTGACTTTTGAACCATCTTCATTTATAAGTGAAAACTGGTCTAAGAAGCAATGGAATATTCTGGACGGACTCAAGGTGAATGGTGCCGGGCATGGATTTTTTGAGTATGAAGTAGCTGTTCCGAATGGTATGGATTTATCGGCATTTTCTAAGGGAACATTGATCGCCGAGCTTTCTTCAAAACCGCTAAACGGAAAAGACAAGGAACAAGCGGAGGATAAAGGAAGGGATTATATGCGGGGAAAAGGCATGCATGACCCAAGTCAAAATCCGAACTCTTATCCTATGACCGATGAATATTTGAATCCTTCCAAAGTCAAAATTTCAATCAACGGTACAGCGGCGGATGAAATTGAGCTGGCAGATGATCCGGCAGACCACCGTGGCATTTTGTCCTGGCATGCCCAGCTAAGGGATCGCAAACTCAGGGAGGCCGGAACCTTTGGATATTTGGTAAAAATCCCTATCCATAAAGCTGCAATTGACCAGGCCTTAGCCGATGGAAAAATGACCATTCGTTTTGAGGTGGAGGAAGCCTTGCCAGGTGGTCTGGCTATTTATGGAAAAGATTTTGGAAGGTATCCTTTAGATCCTACAATTGTTTTTGAATAAAATAGTAAACATCAGTCCGTGTTGAAGTTGTCTACGATACGGACTGATGCTTTAAAAATTAGTTTACTTCCTTAAAACAATTCCCCCATATCCTCTAATTTGGCCTTGATTCCCCAACCGCCAAACCCTTCAGTGACCGCAAACATGATTTCATTGTCGCCCTTTTTCAGATCCAAATAAATGGAATCGAAATAACTGATGGAATAGTGTTTGGGCTCACGATTCTGACGGTTGGTTATGAATTGATGAAGGCTTCTACTGTGAATCCAGTAAATGCAATTAGATGCGAGTAAATATTAATGGTCTTTGTGTATAACCGATTATGAAAGTGTTAATAGAAAAATTGAGCGAGAAAGGTAATGTGTGGATAGTCACAATGTGAATTTATTGAGTATAGTTAGCAATGGGTGTGATTCATCCATTTGATATTAACGTTAAGTTGGTGTCTACTTAGAGTTTGGCTATTCGCTGTAAAAAGCAATACGCATAATAAATTAATTAGGTAGAAAGCCGGTCGTAGAAATCCGGCTTTCATTTTTTCTATCCTTGATTTAATCCGAATTATTAGGATGGAATTCTATGATGGCAAAATTGGTCTTTACAGGGCTACATTTTGTGAATTTAGTGAGAGATAACAAAGTGATTTCCACTCTTTATAAATAAAACCTGATTTAGGAATATAATCGTCAGAATATTCCTGGCACAGATCCTCCGTCAGCTTTTAATGTCGCGCCATTTGTGGCAGAAGATAAAGGACTCGAAATATATGCGACCATATTGGCTATTTCTTCAGGTGAAGCAAATCTTTCCAATAATGATGTGGTTCTCACCTTACTGAAAAAATTATCACTTACCTCTTTTTCGGATATCTGCTCTTTTTTTGCCTGCTCATTCAAGAAGCTCTGGGCTCCTTCGGAGAGTGTAGATCCCGGAAGTATAGCGTTAACAGTTACCTCCGTGCCCCGGGTCAGCTGGGCTAATCCACGAGAAACACTTAACATCGCAGCTTTGGTCATACTGTAAGCGATGAGGTCTTCCGGTACAAGTATAGTACTACCCTTTGTTAAGACCACAAAACCCACTTTCTTAGTTGAAATTCAGAAAGTGTTTTATCTTTACCAGATCAGGAAAAACGGACAAGGGCTCTGCTGGAGAGCAACCTTTTAGG
>SDBV01011644.1_pt1 | contig 11370 bp, 10 predicted proteins | sample 2277081 | NCBI WGS metagenome assembly SDBV01 (sample SAMN10402039, study PRJNA504765) | marine sediment metagenome | isolation source: marine sediment core GS10_PC15, 223 cmbsf | place: Arctic Ocean: Southern Knipovich Ridge | collected 2010
GGACGCCCGCCCCACCCCGGATATGATGCAAACGACGCGAGAAGCTATACCAGGCAACGGAAAGCCGAGGACCGGAAGCCGTGCAATCCCGGCCGGTCGGTGATTCGGTTATTCTGTGTGGGCCAGCGCCGCACCGCGTGCCGGTCACAACGAGCCGCACGACGTGCGGCCGATTCTTATTGGGTATCGAGAGTTACGCGCACCAAGGAACCGCCATGTTGCAAACCCCGCTCCAGGCCTTCCATCGCGCGGCGGGCGCCCGGCTGGTCGACTTCGCCGGCTGGGAAATGCCCGTCGTCTTCGCGAGCATCATCGACGAGCACAACTTCACCCGCCGGCATTGCACGATCTTCGACGTCTCGCACATGGGCCGGGTCGAGTTCCGCGGCCCCGACGCCGAAAAGTTCATGGAGCGGCTCAACACGCGGAACATCGGCTCCGCCCAGCCGGGCATGTGCCGCTACAGCCACATGTGCAAAGAGGACGGCGGGGTGCTGGATGATGTGATCGTCTCCAAGGCGGAGGATTACTTCCTGGTGGTCTGCAACGCCGCCAATCGCGAGAAGCTGCTCGGGTGGTGGGACGCGCAGCGCAAGGGGTTTGACGTCGAGATCACGGACCGGACGATGGAGACCGCGATGGTCGCCATTCAGGGACCCGAAGCGTTTGAAACGCTCGGCCGGTTGCTGCCGATCCCGGTCGACGACGTCAGACGCTACCGCTTCAAGACCGGCAACGTGATGGGCCATGAGTTCTATCTGGCGCGCAGCGGCTACACGGGCGAGGACGGCCTCGAGATCATCCTGCCGGCGCAGATCGCCCTGATGGCCGTGCGGATGCTGGTCAGCCAGTCGGAGGAGATGGGACGCCCGATCCGGGCCGCGGGCCTCGGGGCGCGCGACATGCTGCGGCTGGAGGCCGGCATGCCGCTCTATGGCCACGAGCTGAGTGAAGACTGGGACTCAATTACCGCCGGCCAGGGCTGGGCCGTTGACCTCACGAAGGACTTCATCGGCGCCGCGGCGCTGCAGCGCGTCGAGCAGGAGGGCCCGCGGCGCCGGATCGCCGGCTTTGAACTCGACGGCAAGCGCATCGCGCGGCCGGGCGCGGTGATCCTGCACGACGGCGCCCCGGTGGGCGAGATTACCAGCGGCACGCTGAGTCCGACGCTCGAGAAGAGCATCGCCATGGGATTGCTGAAAGCTGCGCTGGCGGAGCCGGGCACGAAAGTCGAGATTGATATCCGCGGGAAGACGACGGGCGGCACCGTGGTGCCGCTACCGTTCTACAAGCGCCGACGTTCGGGACAGAGCCCGAACGCTACACGCGCATGAAGACCGCGCTAATCGGCGAAGATGTCGTCTTCGTCGCCGAAGATGTCCTCTTCCTCTGCGGGTGCGGCCGGCGCGGCGCCGACGCCGCTCAGATGATCGCGGAAGCGGACATAGTGCTTGACGTAGGGTGATTCTTCGCGACGCTCGACCGCTTGCTGGATGAAACGCGCGGCCATCTCGGCGTGGGCCCCCGCTTCGACCTCATCCAGGCGCGCGAGCAGGTGGTGGGTCGCGGCGAGCGCCGCCAGGGGCACCCAGACGGTGGGCTCGTTTTCCAGCTTCTCGAGGATCGTGGCATAGGCGTCGCGAGCTTCTTCGACCGTCTGGCGACCCGCGTCCCGCGCCGTATCGAGCAGGTTCTCAAACGGGGACGCGTCGAACTCGAACTCCGGGTTTATCTCGGCGTAGAGCTCCATGTCCGCCAACAGCCGCCGGCTGCTCTCGATGCGCTGCGCGTGGATGCGACCGGCCAGCACCCGCGCCGCCGCCTCGGCGCTGCGGCCCACGTGCTCGATGTACTTGTCCTGCAACAGGATCCGGAGCCGGTCGTTCTTCCGCTGCGGGTCGCGCTCGCGTTGCTGCTCGCGGATCTGACGCAGCCGGGTGTCGGCGGCGCGCTGGGATTGATTGAACGCCCGGGCGGCCTTTTCGGCGGCGCTGAGCGCCTGGCCTTCCTGCTGGAGCGCCTCCGTCGCGAGTGAGAGGATCTCCGCCCCCGCCTCTTTCTGCTCGGCTTCGAGGCCGGCGAGGAGCGTCTGATAACGCTGCGCCTCGGCCTGCGCGCGCTGGCCCGCGTCGCGGACATACTTAACGTGCTCATCAAGCGCGACGTTCGCCCGGTTCACGCGCCGCGCTGCTTCCTCCGCCATCGCGAGTCGGTGATGCAGCTCTTCCAGCCCGTGGACCTGCTCGCCGCCCACGATCTCCGCCGTGACCGGATCATCCCCCACGACCTCCGCGGCGCGCAGGCCGCCATAGCGCAGCAACTGTTCCCGCTCCTGAAGTTCTTGCAGCACATGGGTCAGCGCCCGGTATTGCGCGCGATACGCTTCAAATGACGCATCGTTTCCGGGCGTGAAGCCGCGCTCCTCCAGATCGAGGAGCTCAACCCGGGCCGCGCGCAGTTGCTGCTTGAGTTGTGCCAGCGCAGTTTCTCGCTGGGCGACTTGCGCCGCGAGGTCGCTCACGCGGGCGGCCGCCGCCGCGCGCCGTGCGCTGACGTCGTCCACCTCGGTGCGGACCACGGCCATGATGGGCGCGACGTCCAGGCCGCGAAAATGGTCCAGGTAGCCCTGCGTGTGTTTCCAGTCGGCCGCCAGACCGAGCAAACGCGACTGCGCGATGCTCTGCCGACGCCGCAGGGCGTGCGCTTCGCTCAGCAGACCGGCGGCCCGCACACACTCGACCATGCCGAGCGCTTGATGTGCGCCGGGTACGGATCCGTCGGCCTGCACGGCCGCGGTGGCGTCCGCCAGCGCTTTATCCAGCAGTGCGTCGTTGTCGCGCAGCGCTTGTTGAAAGGCGGCGAGCGCCTGCCGCGCACCGGCCGCGGTGGCCGACACCGGACGAATGGGTCCCGGGGACAGCCCGGCCCGCTCGGCCGCCTGTTGCGCCTTCTGTAGCAGCCCGGCGTGTTCGCGCGCCATCTCCTGCAACTGCTCCCTGGCGGCCGCGACGATCGGCTCCAGGTCCGCTTCGCCCAGCGCGTCGGCGTCGATCAGCTCACTCAGCCGCGGTAGACCCAGGTTTACGCGGTGCAGCTCGCGCACCGCCAGGGCCGCCTGTTCTTCCGCTTGCTCTTGCGCCTTGCGCGCCGCGCCCCGCAATGCGGGCGCCAGCAAGCTGGCGGCCACAATGACGATCGCCAGTCCGATGCCAACGAGGATAGGCGGTTTCACGACGGTCCTCCGCATGCCGACACACATACCATCCCCCGCGCTCCCGCGCTCCCGCGCTCCCGCGCTCCCGCGCTCCCGCGCTCCCGCGCAACGGGCCGGGGGCTCGGGAGGGCCGGTGTCGCTGCGCGCCCTGAGCCTGTGTAACCCGCGGCGGCGGCGCTGTCAATCAACGGCGGGGCGCGTCCGCCTCGGCGCCGAGCACACGTTGGGCCAGTGCCTCCCAACTGTCGTCGGTGGCGGTGCCGGCCAATCGCCCGGAGCGGTCGATTGCGAATACGTGCGGAGTCCGCCGGATGCCCCAGGCCCGCACGAACTCGCCGCCCCAGCCCAGGCCGTCATTGAACTGCGGCCAGGCGATGGACAGCTCCCGGGCCGCGGCCATCGTCTGCGCCCGGCTCTCGTCCAGCCCGATCCCGATCACGCGCAGATCTGAATGCGCTTTTCGGAACAGCTCGATCTGCCGCACGCAATGCCGCGCAAACGGGTCGGAGGCGGCCCAGACGACCAGCAGCACCGGGTGTCCAAGATAGTCGGCCTGCTCGAGCGGACTGCCCTCCCCATCGGTCAGCCGCGGCCAGAACGGCTGGCCAACGGCTGACGTACGCCGCCATTCGGCCTCCAGCGATCGGGTCGCGGCCAGGTCGGGGAAGTGCCGGCGCAGCCCGGCGAGGAGTTCCTGCATGGCCGCGCGGTCGTCGCGTCGCGCCGCGTCCTCGAAGAGCAGCGTCGCCAGCCGCGGGGCATGTCGGCTGTGCGGATATCGCTGGACGTACAACCGGTACTCGGCCAGCAAATCGGGATCCGGGTCGGTCACCGTGGTGCTGGCCGGTTGAGTGGATGCCGCCAGCCGCTGCCATCGGCGACACTGGATGGCCCAATACGCCGCCTCCGCTGCCGCGGCCGCGCTGGGTGGGTCGCGCAGGATTCCTTGTACGCGCGCGTCGAGGTCGCCCAGCGACCCGTCGCGCAGCGCGGCCAGCTCGAAGCGGGCGGTCAGTTCGAGGCGGATGGCGTCATCACGATGGGCGCCGCCGGGATAGAGCGTCTGATAGAGCTTGAGACGGTCGAGCAGAATCACGCGCCGCTGCTCGACGGTTTGGAACCAATCGGTCCGCGGCCCGGTCATGGGCGTCGGTCGAGTGAGCGTCTCGATTCGTTGCCAGAGTCGGGCCTCCGGGGCGGACATGTCCGGCCCGCCGGGCGGGTCCGCGGCACGCGTGGGCAAGACGGTCACCAGGGCCACGGCCAGGAGTTTGACCCACGAACTGCACCCGCAGCGGCGAGCTACCCCCGGTAGGCCGCCCGGTGATGTCCTAGACCCTGTGCTGCCCATCAGAAGAACGTCCAGTCGTCGACGCGCAGGGTGATCAGGTAAAGTACTAAATTCGTCATGCCATGGAGCAGCACGAGGCACAGAATGCTCCGTGTCCAGTAGAACACCCCGTTGAAGGCCATCCAGCACAGCACGCTGACACCCCAGTTGTCGGGGTGTTGCAGCGTCGAGATCGCGGCCGTCCCCAGGAACGAAAACCAGGTGAACCTGCCCAGCGGCACGCGGTCAAAATCGTGCCAGTTGATCAGTGCCCGCAGCAGAAACACGCGCCAAAAGAGCTCCTCCACGACCGGGACCGCCGTGCACGCCACGAGCAGACGCAGCGACCACGTGGCCCAAAACAAACGTGCCGCTCCCAGCGCGTCGCGCGGATCGACCACGATCTTTTCACCGGGCATCAGCGGCAGTCGGCCGCCCAACCCGAGCTGATCGAACGCGTGCTGGCCGACCACCCACCCCCAGGCCACCACGGCCCCCCCGAAAATCGCGATCGGCCAGTGCGGCTGCCCCCAGGGCGGCAAGTGCCGGCGGAAGGCCCAGACCACGGCCAGCGACACCACCCCGCGCACCGCGATGGCCGCCGGCCGCCACGTCGGCGGCACGGTGCTCGCGAGGCCGAGCAGCGCGATGTAGACCATCAGCGGGGCGAAGAGCGCGACGTCGGGGCGGGCGGACCCCAGCCGAGCAATGTAGCCCCCCGGTTCCCGAGGAGCGTCGTCTTTCCCAAACTGAGGCATTCTCTTGGTCCGCGGCAGACGCCGACCGAAAGCGATGCGAGCCTCCGGCCGCGCAGGCTAAGTGGGGCACTATACCCGGCGCGGGCCGGCGTTCAAACTCGCCCGCGCCCCGTGGCGCCCGCCCGGATATCGATTATGCTGAATATCGGACTTGGGCCGGCTAACCCCAGCGTAGCGGCGTTGTCCAACCGGTGTGCGACGCCGGCCGCCGGACGGCCCGGGCAGGATTCGAATCCAAGCGAGGATAAAACGATGCGCAGGCTGCAAGTGACGCTATTGGGGGCTTTTGTACTCGTTGGCGGGCTGTTCGCCCAGGCTCAGGGCGTTTCCGCGGAGCGGAACAAACTGCTCGCGAAACGATCCGCCGAGGCCGACGCCTATCGCAAGCTGGCCGAAGCGGTGTACGGATTGCAGCTCAACTCGCAGACCTACGTGCGGGATTTCGTCACCGAGTCGGATGACATCCGGACCACGGTGGACAGCTTCATCAAAGGCATTCGGCTCGGCCAGCCCATCTGGTATGAAGACGGCTCATGCGAGATTTCCGCGGAAGTCACCGTGGCCAAGGTGGTCGAGGTGCTGCGGACGGCGCACGATCGGCACTACGACGGCCACGACGTCAAGGTGAGCGACTTCGAGTCAATCAGCCGGCGCATTGATAAGCAAGTGATCAAGGCTGTGGGGATGGGGGCGCCCCGGCCGGATTTGCCGCCGGACCTGCCGATCGGTGCCATCGAGCTGTTGGGCCCGGATCCGATCCCGGGCGCGCGGCCGCCCATCCCGAAGATCTGGCTGGAGCTGGGGCCGCAGGGCGCGCAGGCGCGGCTGCTGGCGGCCCGGGCCGCGCGCGTGGACGCCATGCGCCGCCTGGGGGAACGCATCATGGGGCTACGGCTGACGTCCCGTACGCAAGTGCGCGACTTCGTGGTCGAGAGCGATGAGATCATGACCGCCCTGGACACCTACCTAGCCAGCTCGGGCCAGGAAGTGGGCCAGTATTTCCATCATGACGAGCTGATCGCGGAGGTGACGTTGCGCGTGCCGGTGCAGAAGGTCGTCACGATGATCAAGGAGCTGCACAGCCGGTACTACAAGGGCGACGACGTCAAAGGGCACGACATCGAGACCATCACGAAGACCGTCGTCAAGAACGACATCGAGGAAACGGGCATGGGCGTGCCGCCGCCCCAGTATCTGCGGCGTTTCGCTCAGGTCGCACGGATGGACATGCCGGACTGGTCGATGGAGAAGATCGAGGCGCGGGGTGAAGGCACCGACCCGGCCATCGACACGCCGCAGGGCCGGCTGAAGGCCATGCGGGCCGCGGAGCTCGACGCCCACCGCCGGCTGGCCGAGCAGATCGCGGGCCTGCAGATCCGTAGCGAGACCACGGTGCGCGATTTCATGACCGAACATGACCATATCGGCACCACCGTGAACGCGTTCATCGTGGATGCAACCGTGACGGACGTGACCTTCACCGGCGATACAGCGATCGTAAAAGTGGCTCTGCCCGGCATGAGGGTATGGGAAATAATCAGCGTGGAGATGCGGCGGCTGGAGCGGCACTAAAAGGTGGCCCATAGCGCCGTGCCCTTGGAATCCCAGCAAGGAGTGGAACATGCGTCACTGGCATTCGTGTTTGAGCCTGCTGATTTGCGGGCTGTTCGCCCTGGTGCTCGTGATCGGCTGCGCCGAACGTGAGCATCGCAAGATGACCGTCAAACAGGAGCAGCAGGAAAGCGAAGTCGAGATCGAACAGCCTGGGGAAATGGTGGTCGAATAGCGCCGCGCTCGCTATAGGAACTGGATGGAACCGAAGCGACGAACGGCGTCCGCGCTGATCGCCGGCGCTGGTCTTGTCATCGCGCTGGCATCCGTGGTTGCGCCCGGCTGGTCACAGCTCGCCGCCGATCCGACTCCCGAGCAACAGAAGACCCTGCAACGGCTCGCACTGGCCAAGGCCCACACGTCCCTAATGGAGCGCCTGCGCGCATTGGACATCGGCCGCGGCGTCACGGTCGCGGACTGGCTCGCCCGCGCCGACGCGGAAGAGCAGGCCGGCCTGGGTCGCGCTCTGCACCTCTGGGTGCGCACGCTGCCGCGCTACGGCGCCCCGCGACTGTACTCGGATAGCGTCTGCGAAGTGGACATCCGCGTCGATCCCAGCGCGGTCAGCGAGCGGCTGCTTGAGCTGCTGAGCGAAGACGGCGCCGCCTCTCAACACGGCGTTTATGCCGCCAGTATCAAAGCCGCCGCACGCCAGTGGCCGGTATTCTGGGAGACCGGCCGGGCAGCATGGCAACCGACTCGCCAGACCGGCCGGCCGCTCGGCTGGGAAGACGTCACGCGCGAGGGCGTGGAGCGGGCTCGCGGAGCCGCCGCGGTTGACGCCCACGGCGCCCTGCTCGAAGAAGTGCGCCGGCTGAAGATCGGCGAAACTCGGCGATTGCGCGAATTCATGGATAGCAATTCGGCCGTGCGCGCGGCGCTCGAGACGGAGCTGCAGCGGGCCACGGAGATCCGCGTGCGGTTTGAACCCGATCAGGTGGCCGTCGCCGAGGCACGCCTCGGTATGCGGGAGCTGCTCCGCCTCCTCATCCGCGTCCACCAGGCGCACTACGCGGGCGAGGACTTCGCGGCGGCCGACTTTCGCGAGCTGGCGCTGCGGGCCGGCCGGCGCAACCTCGTCGCAACCGGTCTGGCCTCACCTCCCGCGCACACGCGCCTGCGCTCGCGCTACGCCCCGATTGAATATGACGTGCCGCCCTGGGCGGCCACAGCCCTAACCGCGGTGGGTCGGTATGTGCCAGCCGAGGGCGAATCGCCGGACCAAGCCACCCAGCGTGAAGCCGCCCGGCTGGACGGCATCGCCCGGCTCGGCACGCAGGTCGCCCAGCTTGTCATCCGGGACGACCTCACGGTGGCACAATACGTCGGCTATCACCAGGATCTGAAAGGCGACGTGGTGCTGCTGCTGAGCGCAGCGCGGCCGGCGAGCCCGCCCCGTGAGCTGCCCGACGGCGGAATTGAACTGCAGGTCGAGCTGCCCCTCCGGCGGCTCTGGGAGATCCTGAAAAGCAAGATGACCCTGGAGGAGGTCGAACCGCCGGAAGACACCGACGGCGCCGAACCGCCTCCCGCCTCCAACGCGAAAGAGGAACCCTCATGAGAGCTCTCGCCCTTTCCCTGGTTGGTCTGCTTGGCAGCCTCGCCCTGGCATCGCAGGCACCGCCGACCGGCGATCCGGCCGCCGATTCCAAGACCGTGCGCGTCACCGCCGAAGGCTACAACCGCGACGATGCGGTCAAGCAGGCTTTGCGCAAGGCGCTCGAGCAGGGCGCCGGCGTGCAGATCGCGTCCTTCACGGAGGTTGCGAACTTCGCCCTTACCCGCGACACGATCTACAGCCGCGCGGCCGGCATCGTCAGCGAATACCGCGTGATCAGGGGCCCGGAGGAGATCGCCGGCGGATTGTGGGAGGTGACGATCGAAGCGGTCGTCCGGGCCAGCGCGGTGGCCGAGGCGTGGGGTGAAGTGCAGAACGTGCTCGACCAGATCGGCCGCCCGAAGATCATGGTCTGGATCGACGAAACCATCGACGGGCGGCTTCAGTCACAGTCCGTCGTCGCCAGCCGCATCGAGGAGCTATTCGTCAAGGCGGGCTTCGATCTCGTCGCGCGCGAGGCGATTGAGGACATTCGACGCCGCGAGGGAGCCGACGCGCGGGACGAGCGGAACGCCGCCAAGCTGGCCCGTTTCGCGAAGGACGCCGGGGCACACATTTATATCCGCGGATATGCGAATGCCAATCGTGCCGGGCTCGAAAACCTCTACGGCGTGCCGGCCGCGTTCTACAACTGCGACGTCCAGGCCCGCATCTATAACACGGCCACCGGCCGGCTGCTGGCCAGTGAAACGATCCCGGTCACGCGCCGCGGCGTGCGTTCGCGGCGGGAGTTCAGCCCGCAGGCCGCGCGCGCCGCGCTGGTCGCCGCCACGTTCCCGCAGTCGGAAACGCGCCGCGAGCCCGCGCTGGCGGTGCGTTTGTTCGAGTCGGTCATGGAGCAGTGGGCCACGCAGATCAGTGCCGGCGGCGACATCGAGCTGGAGGTCGAGCAGATCGACTTCAAGACGTTCGTGAAGCTGAAGAAGGCCCTGGCCGAAGTGGGCCGCGTCCAGTCCGTCAACGGGGATTTCACCAAGGGCACCGGCGTGTTCCGCATCAAGGCGCAGATCTCCGCGCAAACCCTGGCCGAGCTGCTCGTCGAAAAGCCCTTCGACGCATGGCTCGAAGTTCTTGACTTGAAGCCGCACCGGATTCAGGCGAAGGCCGTGGGGCCCTGACAACCGGTCAACAGAAAACCGGTGACCGGAAACGGGAAACCGGTAAACGGTTGGCCGGTTTGCGCTTCCTCACATTCGTCAGGGTCCCGGGCGCGCGGTCTTCTTTCGAGCCGTTGTCCTGGAAGCGCCGAGGATCTGGCATAGTTCGGTTGCTTCTTCAATGAGTTCGGTCAGTCTGCCGCGTTTGACAAGCTCCGCGCGTTCGATGACGCGCAGCCAGTACCGTGCCTCCTGCAGCTCTTTCAGGGCTAGTCCCAGTTTGTGCACAAAGTCGCGACGACTTTCGGCCCCGCGCGCCTCTTCATAATTCGCGCCAGCACCCGTTGCCGAGCGAACAAGCTGGTCAGCAATGTGACGGCCTGCGATCGACTGTGGCAGTGTATCGACGACCTTGATGACACGCGCGGCGGCGTCCACCAACCTCTCGGCAATGTCGTCCCCTTTCATATCAACCTCCGTACGCCAGCCCATTGACCGGTTTCCCGTCTCCGGTCACCGGTTTCTTGTTGACCGGTTCCCCGCCTTCAGCGCGTCTCCTCGATCGCTGCCTTCAACCCCGGCAGGCCGCGCTCGATCGTGTCGCGGTCGACGCAGAAGGCCAATCGCATATAGCCCGGTCGGCCGAATCCGCGGCCGGGCACCGCCAGCACGCGGTGCTTCAGCAAAAGGTCCACGAACGCCGCGTCGTCTTCCAGCGGCGTCCTGGGGAACACATAGAGTGCGCCGCGCGGCATGATGAGGTCGTACCCGTAGTCGCGCAGGGCATTGCACATCAGGTCACGATTCGCGCGATAGAAGCTGACGTCGCACAGGGCGTCGCTGCACCGGGCCAGGACGCGCTGCATGAACGCCGCCGCGTTCACGTAGCCCAGCGTGCGGTTGAGCATCGTGAGCGCGCCGAGCAGCACGGGCTTCTCCGGCATGGCGGGTGGCACGGCGAGGTAGCCCGCCCGCTCGCCGGCGATGCTGAGGTCCTTGGAGTAGCTCGATACCAGGATCGTGCGCGGATAGTGATGCGCCGGCGTCGGGCACCAGTCCAGATCGTAGATGATCCGCCGATAGGGATCGTCGCACAGCAGGTACACGGGCTGGTCCGGGCGGTCGTGCTCCTGCAGCAATTCGGCGAGTCCCCGGCACTTCTCATCGGTATACACCGTGCCGCTGGGGTTGTTCGGCGTGTTGATGATGATCGCCTTGGTGCGGTCGGTGATGGCCGCCCGGATGGCCGCCAGGTCCGGCTGAAACTCGCCGTCGGTCTGGACCAGCACCATCCTGCTCCCGGCCTGCTCGATGTAGAAGCGATACTCCGGGAAGAACGGCGCCAGTACGATCACTTCGTCGCCCGGGTTGCAGACGGCGTGCAGGGCCACGTTCATGCCACCCGCGGCGCCGCTGGTGAGAATGATCGACGCGGTATCAAACTCCAGGCGATACTCCCGACTGGCGAAGCGAGCCACTGCGGCGCGCGTGTCGTCGAAGCCGGCGTTGGGCATGTAGCGGTGCAGGGCGGGGTTGCGCTCCGCCGCGACGGCCTGGACGGCGTCGAAGAACGCGGGCGGCGGGCTGGCATTCGGATTGCCGAGCGAGAAGTCGAAGACATGCTCGGCCCCGAATTCGGCCCTCAGCCGCCGGCCCTGCTCGAACATTTCCCGGATAAACGAAGCGGCTTGCATGTCGGCGGCGACTTTCTCTGCGATGGCGTGAGGCATGGTGTCTCCCTC